>Ga0222647_1000412_pt1 | contig 19220 bp, 22 predicted proteins | sample AntAcemetagen333_FD_179864 | JGI IMG/M metagenome (GOLD analysis project Ga0222647, IMG submission 179864) | Saline water microbial communities from Ace Lake, Antarctica - #333 | ecosystem: Environmental > Aquatic > Non-marine Saline and Alkaline > Saline | place: Antarctica: Ace Lake...
GTACCAACTTTACTGTATCTCCCATCGTATCTATCGCAAATCCAAGGATATCAAAACCGCAAGAAACATTGGCTACTGTAGCTGGGGCAAAAGCTTTGGCAGATATCATTCTCGAGTATAGTTACCAATTCGAATGACGTCTGCAAAAACGCCTGCGGCAGTTACGTCTGCTCCAGCACCTGGGCCTCGAATAATCATCGGTTGATCATGATAGCGATCTGTAGTCATCAGAATCATGTTATCGCTTCCACTCAAGGAACTGAATGGATGTGAATTTGGAAGGGAATTCAGGCTTACTTTTGCTTTACCATTTTCTAGCGTTGCCATGAATCGAAGGCACTCACCCTTTGCCACAGCTTCTGCCAGAAGTAATTCAAATTCTTGATCATGTGCTTTGAGCTTTTCAAAAAACTCTGAAACTGAACTCGCCGATTGGCAATCTTCAGGAACCATACTTTGAATGGTGATGTCATCAAACTCCAAAGTCTGCTCAGCCTCTCTACCCAAAATCAATATTTTCCGCGCTACATCCATTCCGCTCAAATCATCTCTTGGATCTGGCTCAGTATAGCCTTTTTCCTTAGCAACCTTAACTACCTCAGAGAATGGATTGCCTTTTTCGAGTTCTGAGAAAATAAAATTCATTGAGCCGCTGAGTACTGCTTCGATACGGATGACCTTATCGCCCGAAAGCATCAAATCTTGCAGTGTATTAATGACCGGAAGACCTGCTGCCACATTGGTTTCGTAAAGAAATTTAACTCCTCGCTTTTTTGCCAGTTTTTTTAAGGATAAGTAGTTCTCCATCGAACCGGAATTAGCCTTTTTATTTGGTGTCACAATGGCAACTTTCGCCTCTAAAATTATAGCATACAACTCTGCCACATCCTGACTCGCTGTGCAATCCACAAATACTGAGTTAGAGAAGTTCATCTCTTCCATCTTTTCGATAAAGAGATTCAGATCTGTTTTCTCATCTTCTTCGTTGAGTTGATGGGGATTTTTTAAATCAAACCCATCCTCATGAAAAGCCATAAACCTACTATTGGCCATGCCATGTATCAAAATGTCCAATTCATTATCGCCTCGTAGTTTGTCCTGTTGGTTAGCAATCATCTTGATCAGTGCTTTTCCAATCAAGCCTGTACCAACTAGAAACACGTGAAGGACTTTATTCTCTGAAAGAAAGAACGCCTCATGCAATGCATTGAGCGCTTTTTGAAGATCAGCTTGAGGTATTACAGCAGAGATATTCAGTTCTGAACTCCCTTGTGCGATAGCAGCAACGTTGATATTATTTCGTCCCAGCGCTCGAAACATTCTACCTGAAGCACCTGGATTATGCCTCATATTCTCTCCTACTACTGCGACAGTTGCCAATTCACCTAGAATAGTGACCTCATCCATTTCTCTGGATTTGATCTCATAGTAAAACTCCATTTCCACTGCATCCTTAGCGAGAGTAGCTTCATGTGATTTGATTGCAAGACAAATACTATGCTCAGATGAAGCTTGCGAAATTAATAAAATGGAGACTTTGGCTTCAGCCAAAGCTTTAAAAACCCGACTACTGGCACCGGCAGAATCCATCAGCCCAGCACCTTGCACCGTGACCATCGAAATATTTGAGATTGAAGATATTCCCTTAATCAATGGGCCGCCACTGACATCACCATTAATCAGTGTACCTGGATTATCGGGGTCAAACGTGTTTTTAATATATATTGGAATTCTCCGCTTCATAGCTGGCTGCATGGTGGCTGGAAAAATCACCTTAGCACCGAAATGCGAAAGTTCCATAGCCTCATTATAACTCATCTGAGGAATGGTGAATGCGGTGTAAACTAACCGTGGATCTGAAGTCAAAACTCCAGAAACATCAGTCCAAATCTCCAAATCGACAGCTTCCAAAGCGCCTGCAAAAATTGATGCCGTGTAATCAGACCCTGACCTTCCGAGTGTAGTAGTCTCCCCTTTCGAAGTAGAAGCAATAAATCCAGTGATAACCTTAATGCCATCGTGGCTGGCAAAATAGGTTTTTATCTGCTCATTAGTGGTTTCAAAATCGACCTTGGCTTGGCCAAATTGATCATTGGTGCGGATGACCTCACGAGCATCTAGAAACTGAGTTTTCATTCCCTGTGCTTGCATAGATTCTGCAAGGATGAAGGCTGAAAGTCGCTCCCCGAAGCTAGCCACATAATCCAATGTACGAGGTGAATTTTCTTTGATCAAAAATATTCCGTGAAACAGATCTTCAAGTTCTTTGAATCTAACCTTGACATAAGTCATGACTGTAGACTGAGTGTGAACTCCAATCAGCTGCCTGACTAAAGTCAAGTGCTTCTCCTCTAAGGTCTGAAGTGAATCTCTATAGGACTCATCCCCTTCTCTTGCAAGTTGGGCTATACGGAGCAGACTCTCCGTCACCCCACCAAATGCAGAAAAGACGACAGCAATTTCGTGATACTTCAATTTATCCTGAAGAATTGAAAAGACTTGTTTGATATTGTCGTGATTCGCTACGGATGAACCTCCGAACTTGATGATTTTCATAATGTCTGAGAATAAACTTTTTGTTATTAGTTAACCTTTTCTAGCCTTGGGGGCGGATAATTATAGCTCAATCCGTGATCGTGGTGATCATTGCGGTAGTCATAGAAAAAAAAATGCAAGCACACTCTAACGAGTTTTGAAATTGAGTTTCGATGGAGGAAAGTTTTGCTGCAGATACCATAATTTAAAAATTGTCCAGACAATCTTACTGCCAAAATCTCAATTAGCCAAACAATTCATTGAGGTTCTTGAAAAAAAAAGACTGCTGTATTGAAAATAAATCAATGAATGAGAAATTCTAAGCATCGCACTAACAAGTAAAGTTACCCTTCTTACTTCTGGAGTTTTAGATTGAAAGTCTTGTTTTATTAGACCTAAATTATTTCCCTCATGAAAAATCTAAAGATATTCAGTCTTAGCGTCGTATTTCTAATTGTCAGCAGTTGCAGAGGTCTGAAGCGCATCAATGCACTTTCGCTACTAACTCTGGTAACTCTTGGGAATTGTCTTCCCTGATTGAACAAGGACTTGAGCTTGATCAATTTTACGGAGCAGTTTCAAGTTTAGACTTTTTAGAAGACAGAAAGCTTGCTGAATTTTCGGACTACAACAATTTCTCTGGAGAGTTCTCCCAGAAAGTACTTGGGGTAAAACTTGACCCAAGAGCTTCAACAAAAAAAACCTGCTCTAGGACAGGTAAGCAGGGGTTTATTTTTGCAATCAAAAATGGAAGTCAGCATAAGGTGGATAAAAATAAAGTCATTAATTCGATGGTTACAACGCGTTAATAGGTTGTATGCCAAAAGAGGATTAACATATCTCCAAAATCTTCATTGGTTTTCCACGAAATTGAATTTCTTCATTTTCCTTTTTACCAATTAGACTTTGACCAAGCGGCGAATTTTCACTGAGAAGAAACACCTTTTGGTCCGCAATATTGATCTGTCCCAAACTAATGGAAATCAAGAATAAGTCATTGCCGATTTTCACAAGACTTCCTTCCTGAACAGTTGGAGATATTCCTTTAATAGATTGTAATCGACATAGCTCATCGAATTCAAATCTTGCTTGTTTAAGTTGCTTTTCCACGGTATTCAAGCCCTGGGTCATGGTCTCTCTACCCGTCTCAAACTTGTCACCCGCACTGCTTTTATTATCTTCAAGGATCCCCAGATTGATTGCATTACGTTCCTCCCGGAACGTTTGCATCTTTTCTTTTACTTTCGAAATAGCAGTCTCGTATGTCTTCGCTTTCAATTCATTCATAAACTTAGTTTTCGCAAGGCTCCTTGCGACGAGTATCAATAATGTAAACTATTTTCCAGCCTTCGACAAACTTAACTAATTGGAAGGAATTGACTCCACAATGGCTAAAGTCCCCATTGACATAAAACTCATAGGGCGTCCAGGCAGTTGCCATAGGCCCATCAATTCTAATTTCATACGCCAAAATTCGCTCATCTAACTTGATGTCTACGGGAGTTCCACCTATTCGTTTCACAAAATCAGTAACTGACCCATTATTTACCTGAAATCCTGATTCCACAGGAGCTATGGTCTGCATAATGGCCTCCGCCGAAAATGAGTTGGTAATAGCCTCCATATTTTTCGCTCGCATTCCTTCAAAGAGCTGCTCGATGATAGTCTGAACCTCTGCCTTATCAGACTGAGCTATTGAACAAATGGGCAGAAAAAACAAAGCCAGGATTGCAATTAGTTGAATTTTAAACATCGAATTATCATTTAAACCTCTCCATATAATTTAAATATTGTATTCTGAAGTGATGCGGTGTTGACAGCGAAATGCATCGCTTCTGCAATATCCTTTGGGGCTACCCATTTCGTGAAGTCTGCATCGGGCATTGATTCTCTATTAGTTGGTGTGTCAATAATACCGGGAACAAAAATATGCGATCGAATCGAAGTTTTTTTGGTTTCTTCCCCTAGAATTTCTACAAAATCAAAGATAAGTTTCTTACTGAGGGAATAAGCTACTTTACCTACCGCACCATCCGCCTCCAATGCGGACATCGCTCCTACAAAAAGCAAGGTTCCTTTTTTTTGATTTTTCATGGTTGGGAGAAATCCCTTGACCAAATGAAACGCGCTAAAAAAATTTAATTTCAACTGTTGGTCCAAGTCGTTTTGAGATGTATCTGTGATACCTCCCATAGCAAAACCCCCAACAATCATAGCCAAAGCATCCAGTTCCCCATATTGCAAGTTGTATTCTCTAATGAATTCCTCAACTGCTTTTTCATCAGTGACATCTACTTCATAAACGTCATCTGCCTCTTCTACTTCTTGGTCTTCATCAGGGCGCACCAATGCAATAATACGATAACCCTCACGCTTAAACTTTTCCACTACGGCCGTCCCAAGATTTCCAGCTGCTCCGGTCACAATTATATTTCTACTCATTTTAATTAATATTTTTGTTCTATTCTTCCTCAAATTAGGCTTAATTTCTCAAAAAGGCATGAATCAACTCAAATCGATTATAAAGAATAAGGAAAATGTACGAAGGAGGAATTTCGTAATCAAACTGGCCCTTCTTGTAGGATTAGAGTATTTATATGAGGGAAATCCGTACTTGGCAAAACACATTGCAGACTACGTTTTGATCCAAGCTATTCTTCGAGCTTTTATTTTTTTACTGAGCGCTAATCTGATTATTTCGCTTGGAAGGATAGCTGTTTTGAAATTTTACCTTCAAAAAACAGATGAACTTAAGGTTCAGCCAAATTTCGTGATTGGTATTGGTCGGATCAGTTCAATCCTGAATGTGAATGTCCTACTGATTTCCGTGATGCTGCTTTTCAATATCAAGCCTTTAGAATTCCTCACCAGTATCACCATCGTAGCTGCTGCGATCGCACTTTTGACAAAAGATTACATTACAAATATTATTAATGGCTTAATTATAATGTTTTCCGAGCAGTTGGAAATCGGTAATAAAATTGCCGTGGGAAAGAATACCGGATTTATTCGAGATATCACTTTGGTGAATCTTGTCTTAAAAGGAGAAACTGGTGAAATTATTTTAGTCCCAAACAACTTGATTTTTAGCTCTGAAGTGGTCAATTATTCTAAAAATAATTCTCACCAAGTGATTATCGATTCGGAAATACCCTTCCATTCCAAAGTTCAACTTGAAGAATTAGAAAACTGCCTTTCGAAGGAATTGGCACCTTTTGAAGATCGCATTTTTGTGGATGGAGCTCAATTGAACGTATTAGAAAGAAAACCGGAAAGTCTGGTTGTTCGATTCCAATTTCCCATCAAAACGGGAGAAAAGGAAATCGAAAAAAATGCTAAAAATGCTATTAATCAAGCTATAATCAACTGGTCACATGAAAGAAGAAAAGGTTAATTATTTTGACTTAGTCTATCAAGTCGTCCGTCTGATCCCAATAAGTAGGGTAACCAGCTATGGTTCCATTGCACATTATCTTGGCTTGAAAAGTGGAGCTCGAATGGTTGGCTATGCCATGAACGCCGCTCATACCATGCCAGATGTGCCAGCACATCGAGTGGTAAACAGAGTAGGTCTGTTAACTGGGAAAAATCATTTTGCCACATCTACTGAGATGCAAGAGTTACTGGAGAATGAGGGCGTAAAAGTCGTAAATAATCAGATTCAGGATTTTGAAAAACACTTCTGGAATCCAGAAATCGAATTAGCACTCTGATTACTTCTTGCGAAGTAAGAATAATCCGATAAACATCAGAAGCCCATTCAGAATCAGTACTTCGAAACCGAATTTGTATCCCCAAAGCCAAGCTTCCGAATTGGAACTGATGATGTAAGCCAAAATCGGAGATGCGACCGCGACGTATGGCACCCACTTGTCGTTGACTTGCCACTTGGTGAATAATCCAAAAGAATACAATCCTAAAAGCGGCCCATAGGTAAAGCCAGCGATGATGAATACTGAATTGATGACGCTTTGATCATTAACCCAGTGGAACATTAAAATCACCAAAAACATCACAAAAGTGAATGAAAGATGGACTTTTTTACGAATGCTTACTCGCCTTTCTACAGGATATTTTCGCTCTAATTCTAAGAAGTCAATACAGAAAGAAGTTGTCAGTGCAGTTAAGGTTGAATCGGCACTGGAATAGGCTGCTGCGGTGATTCCAAGTACAAAAACAATCCCTACAAAAGGTGAGAAATACTGCGTTGCGAGCAGTGGAAACAGTTCATCAGTCTTGGTAGGAAGCGAAATTCCATTAGTCTCCGCATAAAGATAAAGCATCACTCCAAGGGATAGAAAAAGTAAATTAACGAAAACTAAAATGATGGTAAACCAGAACATATTCTTCTGAGCCTCCCCGATATTCTTACAAGTCAAGTTCTTCTGCATCATATCCTGATCGAGTCCAGTCATCACGATGGTAATGAATGCTCCTGAGATAAATTGTTTGAAGAAATTAGTTCCTGATTTCCAGTCCCAGTTGAATATTTTGGATCTGGGATCATCAGCAACGGATGTAAAATAACCTTTAACTCCTTCAAAATTCAGCTCATTCCCAATCAGAATAATACAAACTATTACTGCCGCAAGCATAAAAAATGTCTGTAAAGTATCTGTCCAAACAACGGTTTTGATTCCGCCTCGATAGGTATAAAGCCAAATCAAACCGACGGTGATCAAAACAGAAACCCAAAATGGGATTCCTAAAGAATCAAATAGAATCAATTGTAATACCGAGGCTACCAAAAACACTCGGAGTGAAGAACCCAAAGTTCTGGAAAGTATAAAGAAAAATGCACCTGTCTTGTAAGACCAGAACCCCAATCGATCTTCGAGGTAAGAGTAGATTGAAATTAGGTTTAAGCGGTAATATAATGGTAGTAAGACCTTAGCAATGGTGAAGTAGCCTAAAGTATATCCCAAAACAACTTGGAAGTAAAAGAAGTTAGTATTCAGTACCTCACCCGGTACTGAGATGAAAGTCACACCGGAGAGTGATGCTCCAATCATCCCAAAGGCAACCAAAAACCAATGGGATTGTCGATCTCCGGTAAAGAACGAATCAGCAGTAACGTTTCGAGAGGTAAACCAAGAAATCAAAAAAAGCAGCAAAAAATAACAGGTAATTACTATTAAAACTAATTGTGGATTCATAAATGCTTTGCTGCGGGTTCGCTAAGTTGTCCAATATTCTTAATTTTGCAAAATGAATAAGTCGAGTACTACATATCCTATGGTCGAATTAGAAGAAGTATTAGTCGAAGAGTTAGTAGACTTGGATGCTTGCGACCTCATCGTCTATAATGATGAAGTCAACACTTTTGATCACGTGACCCAAATTCTTATTAAAGTCTGTAAACACACCGCTGAGCAAGCCGAGCAATGCACAATCATTATTCATTTCAAAGGAAAATGTGCTGTAAAAAAAGGAGGATTTGACGAATTAAAACCGCTTTGTGTGGCTATTTTAGATGCTGGAATCCAAGCCGAAATAGTTTAATTAATCTTTATCCAGTGAATTTTCCTTCCAAACTTATTGAAGACGCTGTTACCGAAATATCAAGACTTCCTGGTATTGGTAAAAAAACTGCCTTAAGACTTGTATTACACCTACTTAAACAAAACGAAGTAAATACAGAAGCACTAGCTCTGGCACTTACCCGCATGCGGTCTGAGATACAGTATTGTAAGACTTGTCATAATATCTCGGATGCTGAGGAGTGCAGTATTTGTATAAGCCCAAGACGGGATGCTAGCATGATCTGTGTAGTTGAGGATATTAGAGATGTTTTAGCGATCGAAAATACCAACCAATTTTTTGGTAAATATCATGTGTTGGGGGGTGTCATATCGCCTATTCAAGGCATAGGCCCAGAAGAGTTAAAGGTAGAGTCGCTTCTTACAAGAATAGAATCCGGACAAAAAGATGCCCCCATCAATGAAGTGATTTTAGCGCTCAGTGCAACTATGGAAGGAGATACTACTTCGTTCTATTTGGCAAAGAAATTGAAAGAAAAAGGTGTTAAAGTAAGCACAATAGCCAGAGGTATTGCTGTGGGCGGTGAACTTGAATTTACAGATGAAGTCACTCTTGGTCGAAGTATCTTAACTCGAATAAATTATTCCACTACTTAAAATATCTTTTGGTTAGATCAAACCTAGGTCTATCTTTGCAAATCTAAAAACGGGGGATTAGCTCAGTTGGCTAGAGCACTACGCTGGCAGTGTAGGGGTCATCGGTTCGAATCCGATATTCTCCACTTTAATTAAAAGCTTCACATCACTGTGAAGCTTTTTCTGTTTTAAGTCATTAATTTCCCATGAAGTGCCAATTCTATTTTTCGAGAAATCCTGTATTCTTGAATAACTTAATCCATTTTGATTTCGTCTTAACTGGTAATTTTCAACCACTATGAGAGCGTATATGCATTTCCTATTCTACTCAATCCTCTTTTTTTCCTGTGCCGAAGATTCTGACTGCCTCGATGCATCAGTTGGTGAGGAAATAATAATTCAAGTTTTTGAAACGGCTACCTATTGTAATGAGAATCTTTCGATCACCTTCAATGCTTACCCGAATGAGTCCAGATGCCCCTCAAATATAACTTGTGTATGGGCAGGATTCGTAGAAGCAGAATTATTAGTCAATTTAGAAGGCAAGGATACAGTTTTGAAATTGTCAACTGAGCCAAATGTGTCTGGCATTCCTGTTCAGGCAACAGTCAGAGATTACTCCATCAAATTGATTGATGTAATACCTTATCCAGCAACAAACGTTCGAATTGACCCCAACCAATTCAAAGTGATTCTTTCAGTGGAAAAGGCTTCTTCTTAATTTTTCCTTATTTTGAGGCTTGAATTCTTACTCATTCATCCCCATGAAAGCCTCTACAATCATTTTTAGCCTCCTAATTTTATCCCTTATTTCATCCTGTTCCTGCAATCCTGAAGGTATCATCAAATATGCTGCAAAAGGTATGGAATCTATGATAGGTGAAGGTTTTATACCTTCAGATGAAATCCGACAACTAGGGGACTTTGAAGGTATGAATGTCAATTTGAGCACCAAAAAAACTGACGATGTAGTAGTATCAACTATTTTTCTCAAGCTGGAAAATGGTGACCCGTTAATTCTCGGGAATCAACCAGAAGTCTTAGCTCGAAAATGTGCGGAAATTTACTTGAGAGACTTTAAAAACTCATCAAATTATGGTCAGATAATCGTTCAATTCTTACAAGGTGACCCAACCAATCCAGAGAATTTTGCCATGCAGGAATATACTTTTGAGACTTCAGATTTTTGAACTAAAACTTACAAAGCACCATGAATATGCCCGAAGAATTTAAGAAACCACCCATTACCCTTGGCGATTGGATCATCTCAGTTTTAGTGACCAAGATTCCTTTGATTGGCTTTATCATGTTAATCGTATGGGCTTTGGATAAAAATATTGATCCTAACAAATCAAATTGGGCAAAAGCGGAATTAATCGTAAGCTTAATTGGGATTGCTTTTGTCGTCATCATCATATCCATCATTGGATTCAGTTTTTTCACTAATTTCTCCGAGGGCTTCGGCCCTAGCCAGTTTGATTGATGAAGTATAAAGCAATTTGTTCCGATATTGATGGAACGCTCTTGAACTCTATCCGAGATCTTTCGCCCCGTTTAATTGAGGCTGTGAATAGATTTCCTACACACTTTCCAGTGATTCTTGCAAGTTCCCGTATGCCGGAAGCCATGCGGCATTTGGTCGCAGGTCTCGGAAAGCATCCGCAACCCCTAATTGCTTACAACGGTGGATTCGTATTGAGTTCTATCGGTGAGATCTTAGAAGACGTATTCATCCCACTGGCCTTGGTAGAGAAAATCCTTCGCCTCACTGAAAAGTCTGAAATCCATATCAGCTTGTATCAGGGCGAGAACTGGTACGAGGAGGACGATGATTATTGGTCTCAACGCGAAATGCGAAATACAAAAGTTCAATGTACCTGGATGAAAGGCTTGGACGTGGTGGATCTCTGGAGCAAAGGCGACTCCGGTGCACACAAAGTAATGTGCATGGGGGATTCAAATGAATTAAACTGGCTATTCGGGGAATTGCATTTCCAGCATGCAAATGAGCTTCACCTCTATCGATCCAGTGATACTTACTTAGAAATTGCCCCAAAAGCAATTTCTAAAGCAACTGGCCTTCAAAAAATCTTAGCACACGAGTATGAATTTGACATGGAGGCGGTGATCGCCTTTGGAGACAACTATAACGACATTGACTTACTTCAATCTGTGGGCTGGGGAGTGGCAGTTGATAATGCTAAGCCAGAAGTAAAAGCTGTTGCCAAAGAAATCACATTACATCACAAAGAAGATGGAGTAGCTGCTGTTTTGGAAAAACTCCTTTTACAAGTATGAAAGCTGAAAAGAAAATCAGAAGGCTCAAATTGAAGTCAGAAGGCTGAAAAGAAAGTCAGAAAGCTAAATTTCAAACTGAAAATTTAAGCTTTCTGACTTTAGATTTTATACTTCACTTTATAAGGTTAGATTTCAAACTTATTTCTCCAACTTCATACTTTTGAATTCACAAAATTCCTGACCCATCCTCTACATCTTCAATCGCTTTGATGAGAAAATCCTGAAATGGCTTAATCCGTTGGAATCCATCCATGGCAACGGTAATAAACCTTCCAGAGTCGATATCCTGATCTGGAATTAGCGTACTGACAATAAAGCTCTTGTGCCTCAAAAAATCAATGTATTCATGGTCTGCGTCATAGTCTCTAGGGCTAGTTTTCAACTTTTCACCTTCCAGTCCCGAAAAAACATCAGCTACCCCTTTGCTATTCAAAATATCATTCAACTCAGCCCCTGAATAATCGATCTCTCTTCGGATTTTTTTCAATACTTCCGAGTTTGGCATCCAAATCCCACCTGCCATAAATGAAGATCCAGGTTCTACATGGCAATAGTATCCCGGCCATTCTGCTTTTTTACCTTTTGTTGAGAAATAGGCAGAAAAGTTGTTTTTGTAAGGGTTCTTATTTTTCGAAAAACGTGCATCTCGGTTAATTCGAAAGATGCAATCTTTAGGTTGGAAGGCAGCCATTGCCGGCTCGAATGCCTCAACACCTTTCAGCATCACTGCCACATCTTCTATAAATTCGGCCCGCGAATCGAGGTACCATTTCTTGTTGTCATCCATCCACTCTTTGGAATTGTGCTCAGAAAGGGCTTGAAGGAATTTTAGATAGGGGCGCATCGGATGAGTTAGCTTAGAAAATTAAAATTATTGAACTTGGTCAAAGCAAAAAAGTTAATCACTTTAAACTTTTTCATAAATTACACGTAACATTATCTTTAAAAACGTACGTGCGATGAACACTAAACTCACTTTATCTTTAGAAAAAGACGTAATCAAAAAGGCCAAAGAATATGCGGAAGCCCAGGGGCAAAGTCTTTCCTCACTGGTTGAAAATTACTTCAAGCATTTGACTTTTAACCCAAAACCAACAGAGAAAGAAGAATGGAAATCCCTACCTGAAAGCTTTCTAAAATTTGAAGGGATTCTCAAAAAAGAAGGTGACGAATTCGACTATAAAGAAGAATTAACAAAGGCTTTATTTGAAAAATATGGTCAATAGTTACCTTTTGGATTCAAATGTCGTTCTTGATTTTTTGTTAAAACGAACGCCTTTTAATGTAGTAGCTAAAGAACTTTTCACGCTTGCACTAAATGAAAAAATCGAAATTTGTATTTCCTCGCTAGCAATTGCAAATATTTATTACTTGCTCCAAAAAGCAATTGGAAAGGCGGAGAGTTTGATTCTACTCAGAGAAATTTTAAACTTTTCTAAAATCCTTTCAGTAGGACAACATGAGATTTTGGAGGCGATAATCAGTGATTTTTTGGATTTAGAAGATTCTATTCAGCACCAAACTGCACTCAACAACACTAAAATCAAAGGTATCATCACCAGAAACATTAAGGACTTCAAAAAGTCAAAACTACCTGTTTATTCCCCAGAATCATTTCTCTCCCTTTTTAAATAAAATCCACCAATCCCTCCAGTTTCATACCTCTACTGCCTTTGATCAAGATCAGGTAATCTTCCAATTGGCAATCCTCAAGCCAATTTCTCAGGGAAAATAGATCTGGAAAATACAGTGCTTTTGGCGCAGGTGAATCGCTTCTCGAGGTTTGTAACCTCGAGATCCTATCCGTGGATTTATAATCCTTCTCCAATCATCCAAAATATTCTAATTCCAGAGGACCTTTTCTGACTCCAAAGAAATCTCCCGCGCTACTTGACATATAATCCTCTGCCTTTTCTACTATTCCCGCCCGAATTGGATTTTCATGAATGTAATTCACTTTTATCTGAAAAAAAGAATTGGAAAAAATCTCCTCTCCATGATATCCTTTCTCCCAAAACCAAATTTGATTTTCATAACTAAGCGTCATTTCCAACTATTTTTTCCTACTTTCCAATGGATTCTCCTGAATAGCTTTGAAAATTTTTTTAGCCGAAATCTCTGATGATGTCAGAAAGATTTTCATTCCTTGCGCGCAAAATCAAATGACAATGATTGCTCATGATCACCCAAGCAAAAACTTCCAGCCCCTTTGTCAACTGGCAATATTTGAGACTTTCCAGTAGTATTTCAGCATATGCCTTACGAGTGAAAACATCTACCCACTGATGTACAGTAAATGTAACAAAATGCACAGCCCCCTGATCTCTGACACTATACTCTTTGCCCATAAGTGCATTGATTAATATTGAAAATCTAATGATAGGATCTCGAAATTTCAAATTTCGAGGAGCGAGACCATGCTCAAATAAAATCCACCAATCCCTCCAGTTTCATTCCACGGCTGCCTTTGATCAAGATCAGGTAATCTTCCAATTGACTATCCTGAAGCCAATTTCTCAAGGAAAATAGATCTGGAAAATACAGTCCTTTTGGCGCAGCCTCCAAGGCGCTAACGATCAAATTGCCTGTAAAACACACTTTATCAATTGGATATTCCCTGACGATCTCGCCAAGCCTCCGGTGTTCGGCCTCAGCATGGCTTCCCAGTTCAAACATGTCTCCCAAGATGATCATCTTATGTTTTCGTCCAGTCATCTCTCCAAAAGTTCGAATCGCCACTTCCATGCTTGATGGATTAGCATTGTAAGCATCAAGTATGATCAGATTGCCTCGCTTTTCTACTAACTGCGATCGCATATTTTCAGGGCGATAAGCGACGATTCCAGCAATTGCTTTTTCCATCGGAACTCCAAAAAATTTACCCAAAGTCAAAGCCGTGGCAATATTTCCAAAATTATAGGCTCCGATCATTGAGGTGAGATAAACTGTATCCGATCCTTCCACCGAAAACTTCACAAATGGATCCGCTCCCTTGAATTCCACTTCGCAGAAATCTCCCTTCGCCGGATACAAAATCGGAGCATCAAATCGCTTGATCATATTCGATAAAATCGGGTCTTGGGAATTAATAAACACAGTAGTTCGGGTTGCGATCAAGTGCTGAAAGAGCTCCGTCTTTGTTTTCAAAACTCCAGCGGGACCGCCCATTCCTTCGAGATGGGCTTTTCCGATATTTGTGATAAACCCATGAGTTGGCTCGGCGATATCACAAAGCTCTTTAATATCGCCTTGCCTATTGGCTCCCATTTCGATGATTGCAATTTCATGCTCGGGTTTGATTTGAAGTAGTGTCAAAGGCACTCCGATATGATTATTGAGGTTACCAATCGTTGCCAGGGTGTTAAACTTTTGCTTCAGCACAGCATTTAAAAGCTCTTTGGAGGTCGTTTTTCCATTAGATCCTGTCAAGCCGATAATCGGAATAGTCAGCTGATGCCGATGGTGATTGGAAAGATTTTGCAAAGCAATCAAGGCGTTGCCCGCCAAAAAATACCTTGGGTCATTTTCTACCAAAAAAGCTTCTTCATCGATTACTACCACCGATGCTCCAAGTTCCAGCGCTTTCGCGGCAAAACCATTCGCATTAAAGTTTGGGCCTTTCAAGGCAAAGAAAATATTGCCTTTATCGATCTTTCGGGTGTCGGTGCTGACGCCTGTGCTTTCTAGAAAAAGAGTATATAAAGCGGGAATATTCATGGCTTTCTTTGAGATTTATTCCCAAAATAAACGAATGATTCACATCTTTGAAGCGAGACTGACGTATTAATTTTAGTTTTTTCACCAATCTGTTCATGCACAAAACTTGGCTTCTTCTAGTTTTCTTTTTGACTTTCACAGCTAGCGCACAAGAAATCTACAGTCTCAAAAATGACCTTCGCATAGAAATCAACGGTGAATCTGTGCGCTCACCTTTTGCCGGAGGCATTAATTCCGCCCAGATTCAGACCATCGATCTCAATGCAGATGGACAGGAAGAATGGGTGATTTGGGATATCAATTCGCGGCAACTTCAGGTTTTCGAAAAAAACGGAGATGAGTTTACACATTTACCCGAGCTCTCCTACTTTTTCCCTTCAGATATTGCTGGCTTTCTGAAGTTGGTTGATTTTGATAACGATGGTAAAAAAGATCTATTTACTGCCACTGCTTTTGGCATCAAAGCTTATAAAAACACTTCTCAAGGAACACAGGTTTCTTGGTCTTTGGCACAAAACTTCCTCAAGCTCGATGGCTCAGGAAATATTCAAGTCAATAATTTAGATACACCTTTGATTCAGGATCTGGATGGAGACGGAGATTTGGACTTGGTGATTTTCAATTTTGCAGCCGGTGACTATCTCGAGTTTCACAAAAATACTTCTGTCGAACGAAAAGGCATTCCCGACATCGACGGCTTTACTTTTCCTGATCGATTCTGGGGCAATTTCGTATTCTGCGGTTGCGGTGATTTCACCTTTGGGCAGACTTGCTCCGGTATGCCGATCGCTCCAAATGCCCGAGCAGAAACCAATCAGCGGATTCAGCACACCGGTGGGCATTCGATTTTATACCGTGACTTTGACGGAGATGGTCTGAGTGATTTGGTCTTAGGTCGAGACGAATGCAATTCACTCTTTTTCCTTTCTAACCAAGGGACAGAGGTTAATCCACTTTTCAATTCCTTTGGAAAATCACTTCCCGGATTTGGGCCTTTCCCGGAATTCCCGCGCTTTCACCTCGGTCAGTTGATTCAGGAGCAGTTTATCATTTCACTAAATACCAATGAAGCTGCACCAAATTTTGGGATTGATTTCGGGAATTCTATTGTAGACTTTAAGTCTGATGGAAATTCAACCTTCCGATACCTTCAAGAAAATGTATTGGACCTAGGTGAAAACTCCCGGCCTTTTTTCAAAGGAAATAAGAACGGGGGAGAGTTGATCCTCAGTGCCAATGTGACCACGAATCAAAAAGTCCAAGCTCAGCTGGCTCGTTTTTCTTTTGTAAATGGGGTTTTCAAACTTCTAGAAAGCAATTATCTAAACTTAGCTTCACAAAATCTGCTTGACGTGCAATATTTGGAATTTCAGGATGCTCAAAATCAAGCCTTCCAATTGATTTCAGGTGTTAGAATTGAAAATAATATGCCAAGGCAGCAGCTTTTCAGACTTCTGGATGAAAACCTTGCCCCACTTCGCTTTTCAGGTTATGATCCTAGAGTAGGCGATTACCTCCAGTTTTTCAAAACTGCCAAAACAGAAGATTTTTTGCTCGTTGCCCGCCAAAATGGAGGCCTGGACTTGTATCAAATCAATTTCAATTTGGCCACAGCCACTCTGGTGGAGAAAGATTTCTTAGGCTTCCAGGACAATCCTGCAACTCGTAATTTGACTATTGCGGTCTCCGGGCAGATTCAACCGGATCTCTTCACGGCAGATCAGAATGGAAAGATTTTGAGAATTTCTGATTTTATGAATTCAGCCTTACGAAGCGAAGTGTTAATTGAAATTGGAAATCAGAATCTGGAGAGCCGCCTAGGCAGAAATACCTGGATTGCTCCCATCAATCCTTTATTTGAAGAAGGGCCAGATTTACTTTTGGGGACACGTGCAGGAGGTATAATTTATCTGAAAGCAATTGAAAATTCTAATCCAAGCGAAGGCGAATACCAAGTCAAAGTCTATCCAAATCCCAGCGACGGGCCGATCAAAATCATTTCAAATCTTCCTGCAGTTGGCCGTCTGATCAATGCCATGGGACAGATTCTTTTGAAGGATATTGCGATTCCCGCCAATAGCACTGTCGAGATCCAAGCTGGATTTTTAACCCCCGGGCTGTACATCCTGAATCTGCAAGTAGAAGGCAGATTTAGGGTGTCCAGGAAGATTTGGATTCGATAATTACATTCTGTTTTGTGGATTTGGTTGATTTCTTTTTTTTCAACATAGAGGCACTGAGGTCACAGAAAAAGGTTATTCTCAATTTATCTTAAGGCCAAATCTATGTGAGTGCTTTGTGCTGGTGGTGTCCCTGTGGCCAATGTTGAATCCTTGGTTTAATTGTACTAGAAATCCAGAAATAGAATAAACTCAAGAATAATTTCGAATAACCTCCGTTAAACTTGTGAACAGCCTACAAAACAAACTCAAAATGCCGTAGGCTGCTCACATCTACTTATCGAAAAACTGGTCAGCACTACCACACGAGAAGGTATTCCATTATTTGCAGTACAAACACTCCGACCCCCATCAGCAGGTACCCAATCTCTGAAATCGAAGTAAAATTTCTGCTTGAATGACTCGTCGTCCTTATCAAAAGGAAAATCAAAGTAAGTCCAAAATTCGCTGTCCTGAGGTATTCTCACGCCTATAACATTAGCTCCTCCTGGGACTTCAAAATAGGAATCGACTGAGGTATTGATCACTTTTACGGTGAGTCCTCCAGAGCAGGAGATACCATAAAGCTCTGAACCCGCATCCTTATGAGGAAAAATCACCCCTTCATAGGGCAGGCAATTTAACTCTTCCTTATTGCAACTTATCAGCCCGAAAACGAGCAGACCAATCAAAAGCCCTCTCAATAAGGGATTTAGAAAATTCGAACTTAAATCTTTCATAGTTTATGTATTTTAGAGATTTTTTTAATCGATAAGTAGCTGCTCTCTGGTCAATTCTCCTTCTATCAAAACGTGTACAAAGTAAATTCCCCTGCGTAGGTGACTCACATTAAATTCAAATCTTGCTCCGTTTCGAGAGCCAATAGCCACTTGTTTACTTCATTATTTAGTTGTGCAACGGCTAGTTTTTAAAAAAGTTACACCGAAAAAAAAGTTGTTTCAAAAAAGTTTCAAAAAGTATAATTAGCCTTGAAATTCTTTGATTTCAGCATTTTTATTTCAAATATGTACTTTAACTCATAGCTTCTTACAGGATCGGTTTTGGGGGATTGCCTCAAAACTTTTAGCTTTCCGAAAAGAAATCCATTATGAAATGCCCACAAGGAAAATTTCTCACACAGGGGAATGAATATCTTTGGCATTCCTCCCGATATTCTTATGGATTAGGCAAGTGTTGTGGTATAATTTTTTTCATAATTTCTATGATCTCTGATTAGAGCGAAAATTCTGTTTATAAGTTTTGATCTGACCGCATTGATCACAGTCATTTTGTTCTTTCCATCTGCTACTTTTCTGAGGAAATACACTTTGAATTCCCCTTCCATTTTGATTGCTGAAAGAGCACACATATGAAATAGTTTTTTCAAATCTTTATTGGCCTTGGATGACACTTTTTTTCGTGACTTTTGGCTGGTTCCAGACTCATATGAGAATGGGGCAACCCCAACATGACAACTGAATTTTCTTCCAGAATCGAATCTGGTAAAGCCTCTTGTGGCGACAATGGTTTGAATGGCTGTCTGGTCTCCAATCCCGCTGATAGAGGTGATTATCTTTCGTTGAGCAGCAAGCGTTTCATTAGACTTTAACAAGGTGATAATTTGTTTATCAAGCTCCTTGATCAGCTTAGTCAGTGATTCTATTTGCTTTGTAAAACGTTTCATTTTGGCTTTGTAAAGTGCCTCATCCATAAAGCCTTTAAAATCTCGTACCTGAGTTCTATATTTTGCTCTTTCCTTTATAAATAACTCACGTTCAGATGATAAAGATCTTACTGATTCTATTGTGTAGCGCTCTGTTTTCTGGATTTTAGCCTTATCCTGGTACCTTTTAGCATAGTCGGCAATACGTATAGCATCCACTTTATCGTTTTTATATCTGGTAACTCCAGAGCGCTGCTTGATCTCAGCTCCTCCCTCCACCCAGAGCGAATAATCATTCTCCAAGCATACTTTCAACAAAGGGTAGCCATAATGTCCGGTGTGTTCTGCACAGATCAAAGTGCTTTCAAAATCCACGGATTGGAAGAGTTTTTGAAAAAACTTTTCAATAACAAGTGGCTTGTTTTGGATCTTAAAACTTTCCAATACAGCATCCTGAGAAATCAGGGCTATATCCAAAGTTAATTTACTTACATCGATTCCGATGACTGATTCAAATTGCATACTTTTGGGATTAATAATTGAAGAAATAGAACCGTTACCTAATAACCTTAACAGGTTTGTCTACTATCTTATACAGGTCTTGGTTCTTGAAACCTGTCAGTCCCAAATATCGGGTTAGATCTCTTACATCTTAAGCCATCGCTGGGTCGCTGACAGGACTTCAATTATACTTCAAATTCCTTAATATTTCATCAAACAAACCTAAGGTAG
>Ga0222647_1000414_pt1 | contig 19147 bp, 16 predicted proteins | sample AntAcemetagen333_FD_179864 | JGI IMG/M metagenome (GOLD analysis project Ga0222647, IMG submission 179864) | Saline water microbial communities from Ace Lake, Antarctica - #333 | ecosystem: Environmental > Aquatic > Non-marine Saline and Alkaline > Saline | place: Antarctica: Ace Lake...
CCTTTGGCGAGGGGCGGACCGGCCTGCCGATGGATCTGCGGCCCAAGCTGCGCGATGCCTTTGCTGAGGATGCCGCGCGCTGCGATCGGGAGATGTTCGGCGGTCGGGTCCTTGCCCCCGCGCTGGAAGCAGCGCTGGCCGACGACACGCCCTTGCCCCCCGCGCCCCAGCCGGAAGACACCGCGCGGCTGCGCGATCTGTCGTTGGTCTGGCTCGAGATGATGGGGCAGATGCGCCAGCAGATGGCACAGGCCGCCCAATCCGGTAGCCGTGCGGGCGGGCAAGGCGGTGGGCAGGGAAAGCGGCACTAAACCCCCGTTTAGAGCCTGTTACAGATGCGCCTCGGCGTAAGCCCATGCGTCGCGGATGATCGTATCCAGATCACTGTGCACGGCGCGCCAGTCCAGCACGTCACGGGCGCGCCGTGCATCTGCGACCAGTACGGTGGGATCGCCGGGACGGCGCGGCGCCTCCTCGACGGTGAAGGCCTTGCCGGAGATGCGGGCCACCGCGTCGATCACCTGACGCACGCTCTGCCCTGCGCCGGTGCCCAGATTGATGGGTTTGCAGCCTGCGGTATCCGCGCGCTGAAGTTCACGGACTGCTGCCACATGCCCCGACGCCAGATCGCTGACGTGGATATAGTCGCGCACACAGGTGCCGTCGGGCGTGTCGTAATCGGTGCCGTAGACGCGGATCATGTCACGCTGGCCCCGCGCGGCTTGGATGACCAGCGGGATCAGATGGGTTTCGGGGTCATGCCGCTCGCCACTGCGACCCTGCGCATCAGCCCCGCAGGCATTGAAGTAGCGCAGGGCGGTGGCCTGTAGCCCGTGCGCCGCGACGCAGGCCTCCAGCACCGTCTCCACCATCGCCTTGCTGTCGCCGTAGGGGTTGATCGGCGCGCGCGGCAGATCTTCGGACAGCAGGGCCGCGTCCACATTACCGTAGACGGCGGCAGTGGAGGAAAACACCAGCCGCTTCACCCCGGCTGTGTTCATCGCATCCAGCAAGGACAACGTGCCTGCGACATTGTTGTGAAAAAACGGCAGCGGCGTGATCACCGATTGTCCGGCCTCGATGAGGGCGGCAAAATGGATCACGGCGTCGATGCTGTGATCGCGCATCGTCTGCACCAGCTTCGCGGTATCGGCCAGATCACCCTCTACCAGCGCATCGCCAAAGCACGCATCGCGGTGCCCGCCCGAGAAATTGTCATAAACAACAGGGTTGAACCCCGCCTCCTTCAGCGCCAGCGTGGTATGCGAGCCGATATAGCCGGCACCGCCTACGACAAGAATATTTTTGGTCATCTGCATCTTTCAATTGCGTCGCGAGGGCGGATCTCAGAAGGTCTGATCGTAGTCGCCCACACCGGGTTCTGTGCGAATAACTGTGTCTATTGCAGCGAAAATGGCCCGCAATTCCGCCTCCGACTGCGTGCTTTCGCAGACCACCACCAGATTGGGCGTGTTCGAAGAAGCCCGCACCAGACCCCAGCTGCCATTGTCCAGCACCACCCGCGCGCCGTTCACGGTGATCACACGTTCTACCTTGCGGCCCGCCAGCTCCGTCAGCGGCTCCATCTTTGCGACGATGCGCGCGAGGATGTCGTATTTCCCCTCGTCGGCGGCATAGGGCGACAGGGTCGGCATGGCATAGGTCACGGGCAGCGCGCGGCGCAGATCGGACATGCTCATGTCGGGGTTGCGGTCCATCAGCTTGCAGATCTCGACCGCGACGCGCATGCCGCAGTCATAGCCGCGCCCGATGGGCTCTGCCAGAAAGTAATGACCGGATTTCTCGAAACCCGCCAGCGCGCCCAGTTCCTTGACGCGCCGTTTCATGTGGGAGTGGCCGGTTTTCCAGTAGTCGGCCGATGCGCCATTGGCGATCAGCACCGGATCGGAGGCATAGAGGCCGGTTGATTTCACATCGGCCACGAAAGTGCTGTTCGGATAGATCTTGGACAGATCGCGCGCCATGATGACACCGACCTTGTCGGCAAAGATCTCCTCGCCCTCGTCATCGACCACGCCGCAGCGATCGCCGTCGCCATCGAACCCCAGCGCGAAATCGGCGCCCGATGCCTTCACGCTGGCAGCCATGTCGTGCAGCATCTCCATCGCTTCGGGGTTGGGGTTGTAATGCGGGAAGGTGTAATCGAGCGTGTTGTGGCTATCGACCACTTCGACGCCGAGGCGGCGGAAGAGCTCCGGCGCAAAGGCCGAGGCCGTGCCGTTGCCCGTAGCGCAGACCACTTTGAGCTTTCGCGTCATTTTGAAATCGCCCACCAGATCGTCGAGGTAGGCCTCGCGCACGCCTTCGACGAATTCATACGAGCCGCCCGCGCGCAGCACCCCACGGCCTTCCAGCACGATGTCACGCAGCTCTGCCATCTCGTCGGGGCCGTGGGTCAGCGGGCGCTCGAAGCCCATCTTGACGCCGGTCCAGCCGTTAGGATTGTGCGACGCGGTGACCATGGCCACGGCGGGGGCGTCCAGATGGAACTGCGCGAAGTAGGCCATGGGCGACAGGGCGGGCCCGATGTCGCGCACATGGATGCCCGCCTGCATCAGCCCCAGCATCAGCGCGTTCTTGATCGATAGCGAATAATCGCGGTAGTCATTGCCCACGGCAATCACCGGCTCGATCCCGCGCTGGTGCATCTGCGTCCCGAGGCCCAGCCCAAGGGCTGTGATGCCCGGCAGGTTGATCGCTTCCGGATACTGCCAGCGGGCGTCATACTCGCGAAAGCCTGTGGGGGCGATCATCGGGTCGCGCAGGAATTCCCAGGTGTTGGGCGTGACGGTGGGGTGCGGTTTTGTCATGGCGTGCAATCTATCTCTTTGAGGCCAGGAAAAGGCTTTGGGGGAGGATATAGCAGGCAGGCCCGGCAGTGTCAGCAGGCGATACCGCAGCCGCGCCACCGGAACGTGACATGATAATCGCAGAGTGATAGTCCCAGACTACCGACATCTGTGAGGATCCTGAATGTGAAAGTTGAACAAACCGTCTTGCCGGATGTCGTGTTGCTGACGCCTGCCCGCTACGGCGACGCGCGCGGCTTTTTCTCCGAGAGCTGGAACCGCAGGACCCTGCTGGAGCATGGCATCGATCTGGATTTCGTGCAGGACAATCATTCCGTCTCGCAGGCAGTGGGCACCGTGCGCGGCCTGCATTTCCAGTCGCCCCCCCATGCGCAGGCCAAGCTGGTGCGCTGCGGGCGCGGCGCGCTTTTTGATGTGGCGGTGGATGTGCGGGTGGGCAGCCCGACCTACGGGCACTGGACGGGCCATGACCTGACGGCGGAAAACGGGATGCAGTTGCTGATCCCGGCAGGGTTTTTGCACGGGTTCGTCACACGCGTGCCCGACACGGAGATCATCTACAAATGCACCGACTACTACGCGCCTGCCTGTGATGGCGCGGTGCGCTATGACGATCCCGATATCAGGATCGACTGGGGCCTGTCGGGTGCTGCGGTGCTGTCGGACAAGGACGCCGCCGCTCCTGCATTGCGCGATTTCGCCAGCCCGTTCATCTGGGAAGGTGCGGCATGAAAATCCTCGTCACGGGAGGTGCGGGGTTCATCGGCTCTGCGGTGGTACGGCTGGCAATTGCGCGGGGACACGAGGTCGTCAATGTGGATGTGCTCACCTATGCCGCCTGTCTGGACAACGTGGCGGAGGTGGCGCAGCACGGGGGATATGCCTTCGAGCAGGTGGATATCCGCGATCGCACTGCATTAGACACAGTTTTTGCCCGCTACAAACCCGATGCAGTGATGCATCTGGCCGCTGAATCCCATGTCGACCGCTCCATCGACGGGCCGGGCGATTTCATCGAGACGAACATCACCGGCACCTACAATATGCTGGAAGCCGCGCGCAGCTACTGGATGGCGCAGGGTCAGCCTTCGGCGTTCCGGTTCCACCATATCTCGACGGATGAGGTGTTCGGCTCACTGGGCGAGACGGGGCTGTTTACCGAAGACACGCCCTACGCCCCCCGCTCGCCCTATTCCGCGTCCAAAGCGTCGAGCGATCATCTGGTGCGGGCGTGGGCTGAGACATACGGCCTGCCCGTGGTGATGACCAACTGCTCCAACAACTACGGCCCCTACCATTTCCCCGAAAAGCTGGTGCCGGTGGTGATCCTGCGCGCGCTGGCGGGCGAGGATATCCCTGTCTACGGCGCGGGCGAGAACATCCGCGACTGGCTGTTCGTGGAGGATCACGCCGATGCGTTGCTGTTGGTGCTGCAAAAGGGTGCCATAGGCCGCAGCTATAACATCGGCGGCGAGAACGAGGCGCGCAACATCGATCTGGTGCGGATGATCTGTGCGATTTTAGACTCTAAACAACCTAAACAGAGCCTGTATTCCGATCAGATCCGTTTTGTCATGGACCGGCCTGGCCATGACATGCGCTATGCCATCGACCCTTCGCGCATCCGCGACGAACTGGGTTGGCGGCCCTCCGTCACGCTGGAGCAGGGGCTGGAGCGGACGGTGCAATGGTACCTAGACAACGAGGGCTGGTGGCGCGCCCTGCTGTCGCGTGACGGCGTGGGCACGCGGCTGGGGGTGAGGGCATGAAGATCATCGTGTTCGGCCAGACCGGTCAGGTCGCGCGGGAGCTGGCGCTGCTGCCGGGCACGCAGTGTCTGGGGCGCAGCGATGCCGATCTGGGCGATCCTGCCGCCTGCGCCGCCGCGATCCATGCCCGCAGGCCGGAGGCTGTGATCAACGCCGCCGCCTACACTGCCGTGGACCGCGCGGAGACGGATGAGGACATTGCCCTGACCATCAACGCCCATGCCCCCGCCGCGATGGCGCAGGCCTGTGCGGATCTGGGCATCCCGCTGGTCCATATCTCGACCGATTATGTGTTTGACGGCAGCGGCGATGCGCCCTGGACGCCGGCTGCGTCCACCGGGCCGTTGGGCGCCTACGGCCGCACCAAGCTGGCGGGCGAGCGGGCCGTGCGCGCAGCCGGGGGAGTCCATGCAATTGTGCGCACCTCATGGGTCGTCTCGGCGCATGGCACCAATTTCGTGAAAACCATGCTACGGCTGGGAGCGGAGCGCGACGCCCTGAGCATCGTGGCCGACCAGATCGGCGGCCCCACCGGCGCGCGCGAGATTGCGGCGGCCTGTCACGCCATCGCCACGCAGCTGGTGCAGGATGCAGACAAGAGCGGCACCTATCATTTCGCAGGCGCGCCCGCGTGCAGCTGGGCCGGTTTTGCGCGTCGCATCTTTGCGCGCGCGCAGATCGATTGTACCGTGACGGACATCCCCTCGGCGGCCTATCCCACACTGGCACGGCGTCCGCTGAACTCCCGGCTGGACTGCACCGGCCTTTTCGCCACTTTCGCCATTGTGCAGCCGCAATGGGACGATACGCTGACCCATATCCTCACTGAACTGGGACAGTTGCATGACAACGCGTAAGGGCATAATTCTGGCTGGCGGCTCCGGTACGCGGCTCTATCCGATCACCATGGGGGTCTCCAAGCAGCTGCTGCCGATCTATGACAAGCCGATGATCTATTACCCGATTTCGGTGCTGATGCTGGCGGGCATCCGCGAGATCGCGATGATCACCACGCCGCAGGACCGCGAACAGTTCCAGCGCACGCTGGGCGACGGCAGCCAGTGGGGCGTGTCGCTGACCTATATCGTGCAACCCTCACCCGACGGCCTGGCGCAGGCCTATCTGCTGGCGGAGGATTTTCTGGCGGGCGCACCTTCGGCGCTGGTGCTGGGCGACAATATCTTTTTCGGCCACGGCCTGCCGGAGCTGCTGGCGGAGGCGGACGCAAGGCCCTCGGGCGGGACAGTTTTCGGCTATCACGTGGCCGATCCCGAACGCTACGGCGTGGTGGAGTTCGACGAGGCGGGCCGGGCGCGCAGCATCGTGGAAAAGCCCGAGCATCCCAAATCGCGCTATGCAGTCACAGGGCTTTATTTTCTGGATGCGGATGCGCCTGCGCGGGCGCGTGATGTGCGCCCTTCCGCGCGCGGCGAGCTGGAGATCACGACCCTGCTGGAGATGTATCTGGACGCGGGCCTACTCGACGTCAAACGCATGGGGCGCGGCTTTGCCTGGCTCGATACCGGGACGCATGGCAGCCTGCTGGACGCGGGCAATTTCGTGCGCACGCTGGAACAGCGGCAGGGGTTGCAGACCGGATGCCTGGAAGAGATCGCCTATGGCAAGGGCTGGATCAGTGCGGATGATCTGGCCGCGCGGGCAGAGATATTCCGCAAGAACGAGTATGGCGTCTATCTTAAAAGCCTGCTGCGCTAGGGGTCAGTCCGATCCGAACAGATCGCGGGTGAATACCTTGTCCGCTACATCGGCCAGCTCGGCGGTGGTGCGGTTGGCGACGATCACATCGCAAGCCGCCTTGAACGCGGCCAGATCGCGCATCACGGTGCTGCCGAAAAAGCTGTCTTGCTCGATGGCAGGCTCGAACACCACCACCTCGATGCCCTTGGCCTTGATCCGCTTCATCACCCCCTGGATGGAGCTTTGGCGGAAATTGTCCGATCCCGCCTTCATCACCAGCCGGAAAATGCCCACGCGGGAGGGCTTGCGGGCCAGAATATGGTCCGCGATCACGTCTTTACGCGTGCGGTTGGCATCCACCACCGCGCGCATCAGGTTCTGGGGGACGTTTGCGTAATTGGCCAACAGCTGCTTGCTGTCCTTGGGCAGGCAATAGCCGCCATAGCCGAACGACGGATTGTTGTAGTGATCCCCGATCCGCGGATCGAGCGAGACACCGCCAATGATCTGGCGGGTGTCCAGCCCGCTGGTCATCGCGTAGCTGTCCAGCTCGTTGAAGAACGCGACCCGCATGGCAAGATAGGTATTGGCAAAAAGCTTGATCGCTTCGGCCTCGGCGGCATCTGTGAACAGCACGGGCACATCCGGGTCCAGCGCACCCTCGGCCAGCAGGCCCGCAAAGACCCGCGCGCGGTCCGACTGCTCGCCGACGATGATCCGCGAGGGGTGCAGGTTGTCGTACAGCGCGCGGCCCTCGCGCAGGAATTCGGGGCTGAAGATCACCTGACTGGTGCCCAGCCGCGCGCACAGCTTCTGCGTATAGCCCACGGGAACGGTCGATTTGATGACGATCGTGGCGTCCGGATTGATCGCGATCACCTGTTCGATCACGGCCTCGACGGAGGAAGTATCAAAGAAGTTGGTCTGCGGATCGTAGTTCGTGGGCGTGGCCACGATCACGAAATCGGCCCCGGCGAAGGCCTCCTGCGGATTGGTGGTGGCGATCAGATCAAGTGTGTGATGCGCGAGATATTCTTCGATACAGTCGTCCACGATCGGGCTTTGCCGGGCATTGACCATGTCCACGCGCCCCGCCGCCACGTCATAGGCGCGCACACTGTGGTTGCGGGCCAGCAAAACGGCGTTGGACAATCCGACATAGCCGATGCCCGCCACGGCGATGATCTGCTTTGACACTGTCTGTTCCCTTCACCTGGCGGGCTGCATTCCCGTGCGCACCGACTGTACGCCTTTGGCGCATCCGAGACCAGCAAAAGCTGGCGCCGCCCCGCCGTCCTTGCCCACAAGTACTTGTCACGCAGCAGGGTGCATGACAGTTAGGGCTATTCGAGGCATCCGGACAAGAAACCATCCTATGAAACGTCGTCTTTTTTTGCATGTGGGCGCACACCGCACCGGCACCACCTCCATCCAGAGCTTCATGGCGCAAAATTTTGGGATGCTGCAGCAAAAGGGGGTCTTTCATCCCTTTGCCGTGCCCCGCCATGTGGGCCTGATAAACAAGATCTTCAACGGTACCAAGACTGTGCGCGAGATCTGCGAAGACATCAACGCCCGCGCCGACAGCAAGCCCCATACCATCCACACCGTCGTGCTGAGCGACGAGGACATTTGCACCCGCCCCGACCTGTCAGCTCTGGGAGAATTGTCGGAGTATTTCGAAGTCGCCGTCGTATTGATGATGCGGCGGCAGGATCTGTGGCTCGAGAGCTGGTATCACCAGAACATCAAATGGCAGTGGAACGAGGATCTGGCGCACCTCCCCTTCGATGCATTTCTGACCCGCCGAGACGATTTCTTCTGGATCCACTATGATCGGACGGTTCAGGCATTCGAGAGCCTGTTTGGTGCAGGCCGCGTGATCTGTCTGCCCTTCGAGACGCAGCAGATGCCGCAGGGACCTGTCATGGCTTTCTGTGATGCCATCGGTTTGAGTGACTTCGAGATGCTGAAGATGCCTGATGCGCTCAACCGCTCGCTGTCGCCTCTGATGGGGGAATTTATGCGCACCCTGCCTCTGGGAGAGATACCGGGTGCTTTCCGTCGCCAGATCGAACAGGCCTGCATGAAGGCAGACAACCATCTGCGCAAACAGTTTGACACCTCCAGCAGGCTGTTGATGGGCCCCGCGATGCGCACTCGTGTGATGGCGGAATACAGCACAGGCAACAGCGCGCTGGCGCAGCAGCTCTTTGACCGCGCAGAGCTGTTCATGGAGCCTTTGCCGCCCGCAGATGCACCGCTGGCGCTGCACCGCCTGCCCGCCGACAGCTACGAAACCATCGAGCATATCGTGGTGCCGGTCTTTTCGGCCCTGATGCTGCAAATGATGGAGCAGGCCCTGACGGCAGACGCCGTGGAAAAGGCAATGGACGCGCCGTAGCGCCGACCTGCCGCACCGGCTACAAGATGAAGTCGCCGGCGGCCATCGTGTCGGTCAGGTTCACGAAGATCTGCATGTCCGCCACACGGTCGCCGTTCACGTCCGCCTCCACAATGTTGAAATTGCCCCCCCCGAAGGTGAAATACCGCAGCTCTCCGGCGCTGCCGCCAAAGGTCTCGGTGCCGATAAAGACAAAGAATTGAGTCCCCGCCTGCGCGATGTTTGCATCGATGGCACTCAGGTCGATCCGGTCCTCGCCATTAGCAAACCCGTTGATGAAGTCGCGGCCCGCCTGACCGGCGCGGCTCTCGCTGGTGGCGTTGAATTTGAACACATCCGCACCTTCGTCGCCCACCAGCGTGTCGGCACCCAGGCCCCCGATCAGCGTGTCGTCGCCTGCTTTGGCGGTGATGACGTCATTGCCGCCGCCGCCGTCCAGCACGTTGTCACCGGCCTGACCCACCAGTGCTTCGGGGGCGAAGCCGCCGGTGCCGTTGATGTCTGCGGTGCCTTGCAGGCGCAGGATCTCGATGTTGGCAGGCAGGGTGTAGCTGATCCAGCTTTCCACCGTGTCGATGCCGCCGCCCTGCGAAAATCCGATCTCGTTCACGATCACGTCGCCCGGGCTGTCGATAGTGAAGCGGTCATTGCCGAGGCCGCCTTGCAGGATATCTCCGGGAACGGGTTCGACGACAACGGGTTCTGGCTCCGTCACAGGGTCCGCAAGGCTGCCAAAAACGGCTTCCAGCAGGATATCGGCCCCTATGACCGCACTTGCACTCAGGCCTGCGGGGTCGATGGGCTGTCCGTTGGCGCTGTAGACCTGCAAGATGTCGTCGCTCATCGTTATGGTCATGCCATAACTGGTCTGCTCGAAAACCGCCGGTTCCTCCCAGTCTGACAGATCGATCCGGTCTCTGGCCGGGTCGAAATCCGTGATCGTGTCGCGGTTGCCGTCTGCGGTCATCACAAAGACATCCGCCCCCGCGCCGCCGGTCAGCGTGTCATCGCCCCAGCCGTCATGGAGGTGGTCGTCGCCGCTGCCGCCCAGCAGCAAGTCGTTCTGCGATCCGCCGAACAGGGTGTCGTTGCCCGCGCCACCGGTAACCGTATCGTTGCCGTCGCGGCCCCAGATCGTGTTGTCGCCGCTGTTGCCCGTCAGGGCATTTGCCGCCCCCGATCCGCCAAGGCTCAGGTCTGCCACGCCCAGCAGCCTTGCATCCGCGATACCGCCCCCTTGCAGGCTTGCGGAGGTGGAGAGGTTCAGCTCCCATGTGCTGTCGCGGCTCTGGACCACGTCCAGTTTGCCGTTGCCGCGCGTCAGATCCATCGTGAGGTCGGTCCGGCCTGTGACGGTGTGATCGATCCCTACGGCCAGATCCGCCTGTGTGCGGCCGGCCACGGCATAGCCACCGGCAGCTTTCGTGCTGTCACCGGCGCCACCCACACTTATGCTGATACCCGACAGGCCCTCGCGCATGCCGTAGAATCCGTTGCCGTCCGCATCGCGGTAGGCCACACCGGTCACGAAGGTCTGGTTGTTGGCATAGGCGAAATTCAGCGTCACGATGGACCCCGGGGACTGGTTGTAGGTGCCCGCTACCTGCCCGATGCCCACCTCGACCTGCCGGGCAGAAAAGGTATTCGCGCGGTGTCCCGCACTCTCGTAGAGGCCATTGAAATGGGTCGTAATCGCGTCTTCCAAATTGACCCCGGCGGAGCTGAACAGGCCCGCGATGTTCTCGGCCAGCCCCCAACTGCCTTTGAACTCATATCCTGCTTCGCGCATCCGGTCACCGGGACTGGACGAATTCTCGCCGGTGTGGCCGAACTGGTTTTCCTGAAACAGCCATTCGGAATGGTCGGTGGCCGCTTGCGCCAAAAGCGCGTTGGGCGCCAGCACCTGCAACTGTCCTGTACCGATGGTGCCGGGGGCCAGCCCTGCGTTCAGATCGATGCCCTGCCGCGCCGCTTCCCCCAGCGGGTCCAGACGGGCGCGGTTGTTCAGTTCCAGAAGATATTGCTCAGCAGCGGTTAGTGTCATTCCCGTGACCCCGTTTCTCTTTAAAAAGTTGCGTTGCCCGTCATGATATTCACCACCCAAGAGACACGATGCGGGCTGATAAAGTCATGCAAGAGACATGAAAGGGACTGTTTTGTGGCAGCCCGGCAAGAAATGCCCGTCTGGCTTGCCGTTTGGCCCGCTGTAAATATGGCGCGCGCCTGACGTGGTCGCGCGCGATCTGGCGCCTTGCTCCGACAGGCATATTGTATAGAAGCGGGGGTGGCTGCGCGCAGGATATTTGCGCACAAGGGATACAGGCGCAAAAACCAAAAGGCGCATCGGGCATATGGGCGACAGGATCATCATGGTGGGCGCGGGCCTTTCGGGCGCTGTGACGGGGCGTATTCTGGCGCAGGCCGGGCATCATGTGCGTGTGGTGGACGCGCGTGATCATGTGGCGGGCAATTGCCACACCCGCCGCGATGCAGATACCGGCGTTCTGGTGCATGTCTACGGGCCGCACATCTTTCACACCGATGATGCGCAGGTCTGGGACTATGTGAACGGGTTTGCGCGCTTCATGCCCTACCGCAACCGGGTCAAGACCACGACGCAGGGGCAGGTGTTTTCGATGCCGATCAACCTGCACACGATCAACCAGTTCTTCGGCAAGACCTTTCGCCCCGACGAGGCGGCAGCCTTTGTGGCCGCTCTGGGTGACCGTAGCATTGTGGATCCCCAGAGCTTTGAAGAGCAGGCGCTGGCGATGGTGGGCCGTGATCTCTATGAGGCGTTCCTGAAGGGCTATACCGAAAAGCAATGGGGCTGCTCGCCCGCCGATCTGCCGGCCGCCATTCTCAAGCGGTTGCCGGTGCGCTTCAGCTATGACGACAATTACTTCTTCCACCGCTTTCAGGGGATGCCCGAGGAGGGCTATACCGCGATGGTGGAGCGGATCCTCGATCATCCGGGCATTGATGTGCATCTGAACACGGAATTTGATCCCGCGCAGGCGGGGGACTGGGACCATGTGTTCTGGTCCGGAGCGCTGGACGGATTTTTCGGCTACGATCTGGGGCGGCTGGGCTACCGCAGCCTGCGGTTTGAGCAGTTCACCCATACCGGCGACTGGCAGGGCTGTGCGGTGATGAACTACGGCGATCCGCATGTCCCCTTCACCCGCATCACAGAGCATAAACATTTCGCGCCATGGGAGAGCCATGCGGGATCGGTGCTCTACCGTGAATTCCCCATGGCCTGCGGGCCGGATGACATTCCTTATTATCCGATCCGTCTGGTGCAGGAAAAGGCGCTGCTGCAGGATTATCTGGCGCGCGCGCAGGCCTGCGAAAACGTGACATTCCTTGGGCGGCTGGGCACCTACCGCTATCTGGACATGGACGTCACCATCCGCGAGGCGCTGGACATGGGCGCCGCCTGGCTGGGCGCGCGCGCGGCGGGGGTGCGTCCGCCGGTACTGTCAGGACCCGCTGCATGACGGTGATCTTGGGCGCCGTGATGGTGACCTACAACCGTCTGGCGCATCTGCAACAGACCCTGCCGCGCCTGCTGGCGGAAGCGGTCGATCATGTGCTGGTGGTGGACAACGCCAGCACCGATGCCACGGCACAGTGGCTGGGCACCCTGCGCGATCCGCGCCTCACGGTGCTGCGTCTTGACGACAATTCCGGCGGTGCGGGCGGGTTCGAAGCGGGGCTGGCCGCGATGACGCGCACCCATGATCCCGACTGGACGGTGCTGCTGGATGACGATGCCTGCCCCTGCGCGGGGGCGCTGGCAGTGTTTCGGGGCCATGCGGCGGGTTTTGATCCTGATGCCATCGGCGCGGTTGCCGCCGCCGTCATCTTCCCCGATGGGACGCTGTGCGAAATGAACCGCCCCGCGCGCAATCCGTTCTGGCATCCCGGCGCGTTGCTGCGCACGGTTTTCTTCGGCGGCAGGCAGGCGTTCCATCTGCGCACCGACGAGATCATCGCCCCCGCAGGCGCGGACATCCCGCCGCCGGTGGATGTGGATACCGCCTCGTTTGTGGGGTTCTTCGTCAGCCGCAATGCCGTGGCGCGCACGGGATTGCCAGAGGGCGGGCTGTTCATCTACGGCGACGATGTCCTCTACAGCCTGCGGCTGCGGCGCGCGGGGTTCCGGCTGTGCCTGCTGCCCGATGTCCGGTTCGAGCATGACTGCAAGAGCCTTGGCACAGGGCTGGCCACCCGTCCGCTGTGGAAGGTGTATTACCTGTGCCGCAACGGCGTGTCGGTGGCGCGGCAGGCCTCCGGGCCGGTGCTGTTTCCGGTGGCCTTGCTGTATTACTGCGTGAAATGGGCGCGCAAGGCGGCGCATTACACCGCGCAGGAACGTCCGGTCTACCGCTCCTTGATGTGGGCGGGGGTGCGTGACGGGCTGCGCGGCAGGCGGGGCCGTCACGATGCTGTGCATGACCGGGCGGCATCATCGCTGGCCCCTGAGGACCTGAGCAGATAGGATTGCACAAATCAATGGAAAGATCTGGGCACCCATGACGACCGACGCCAAAGCCATACCCGCCCCCTCGACGGCCCCCTCCGTGGAAAGCCCTGCGGAAAGCCCCAAGGCCAGCCCCGTGGCGAGCCCTGTGCCACCGCCGCGCCCGGCGGCCAAGCCGGCGCCGACCCCTGCTGCCGCACGGGCGAGGCCTGTCGCCAAACCGGCCACGGTCAAGAAGCGGCATCTGGGGCTGATCCTCAGCTTCGCCTTCATGGTGCTGGTGCCTGCCAGCCTCTCGGCGCTCTATCTCTATATTCGAGGGGTGGATCAATATGCCTCAACCCTCGGATTCACTGTGCGCAGCGAAGACATCTCCAGCGCCTCCGATCTTCTGGGCGGCCTCAGCTCGACGCTGGGCGGATCGGGATCGCGCGATACAGATATTCTGTACGAATACATCCGCAGTCAGGAAATCGTCGCCGCCATCGATGCGGATCTGGACCTGCATGCGATCTATTCGCGCCACTACGACACCGATCCGCTGCTCAGTTTCGATCCCGAAGGCACCATCGAGGATCTGACCGACTACTGGCAGCGCATGGTGCGCATTTCCTATGATGCCGGCGCGGGGCTGATGGATCTGCGGGTGCTTGCCTTTACCCCCGAGGATGCGCGCGACATCGCACAGGCGATCTATGACGAGAGCCTGCGTACCATCAACGCCCTGTCCGCCATCGCCCGCGAGGACGCAACCCGCTACGCGCGCGAGGATCTGGAAACCGCGATCGAGCGTCTGAAGGTCACCCGCGAGGCAATCACGGCCTTTCGCATCGAGAGCCAGATCGTCGATGTGACCGCCGACATCCAGGGCCAGATGGGCCTGCTGAGCACCTTGCAGGCGCAGCTGGCCGAGGCGCTGATCGAGTTTGATCTGCTGTCGCTGACAGTGCGCGACGACCCGCGCCTGACGCAGGCGCAACGCCGCATCGACGTGATCGAAGCCCGCATCACGGAAGAGCGGCGCAAATTCGGTGCCAGCGGCCAGAGCCCCAGCGGCGAGAGCTATGCCGATACCGTTGCCACCTTCGAGCGGCTGACCGTGGACCGCGAAGTGGCCGAGCGGACCTATGTCGCGGCCCTGTCGGGCTATGACGCCGCCGTGGCGGAGGCGAACCGCCAGAGCCTGTATCTGGCGGCATATATCCGCCCGACGCTGGCGCAAAAGTCCGAATTTCCGCAGCGCGAGCTGCTCATCGGCATCGTGGCGCTGTTCAGCTTTTTGCTGTGGTCGATCCTGAGCCTGGTCTATTATTCGCTGCGCGACCGTCGCTAGGAAGAGGGCGCGCCGATGATCCGGTTTGAAAACCTCACCAAGCGCTTCTGGACCCCGAGCGGGAGCAAGACCATTGCCTCCAACCTCAGCCTGACCATACCCAGCGGGGTGTCGGTGGGGCTGCTGGGGCGCAACGGTGCGGGCAAATCCACCCTGCTGGAGATGATCGGCGGCACCGTGGCCGTGGACGAAGGCGAGATCATCACGACAGGCACCGTGTCCTGGCCCGTGGGCTTTGCGGGCAGTTTCCACGGCGATATGACGGGCAGCCAGAACACCCGTTTCGTGGCGCGTGTCTACGGGGTGGACACCGGATCGCTGGTGGCGTTCGTGCAGGACTTCGCCGAGCTGGGGGATCATTTCCATCTGCCGGTGCGGACCTATTCGTCGGGCATGAAATCGCGGCTGGCCTTCGGCATCTCCATCGGGATCCCGTTCGACACCTATCTGGTGGACGAGGTGACCAGCGTGGGCGACGCCGCCTTCAAGGTCAAAAGCCGCCACGTCTTCGAGGCGCGCATGGAAAATGCCGGTGCCATCGTGGTCAGCCATTCGACGCCGCAGCTGAAACTGCTGTGTCAGGCGGGTCTGGTACTGGAAGAAGGCGCATGTACCTACTACGAAGACATCGACGATGCGATTGCCCACCACCACCGCAACATGGGCTCCAAGGAAGACCAATAACTCCCCGCTTGCGGGGATTGCGAATGTTCAAATGTGCCCTGCGCACGACCAGAGGAGTTCTGATGACGGACAGTCCCCCCATCGATCCGATCGCCGCCACGCTGACCGCGCCGGAGTGGCGCGACCGCCTCGACACGATCGTGCACATCGGTGCGGGCACCGGTGCCCATGTCGCCGCCTGTCTGGCGACTTCCGCCAGCCGGATCCTGCTGGTTGAGGCCCTGCCCGCCAACCGTACCCGTCTGGAGCGGCTGCTGGCCGAGGGCGCGCCCCGGCTGCAGCTGGTGTCTGGGGCCATTGCCGCACAGGCCGGCACGGCGCAGCTGAACCTTTACAAGCCCGCCGCAATGTCCAGTCTACGCACGGCGACGGGGCAGCACGAGCTGTTTCCGGGCCTGTCGCTGCAGGACCGCTGCAAGGTGACTGCCATCACTCCCAGCGCGCTGCTGGAGGATTTGCCCGCGCCGGGGACGGACGCCCTGATCGTGCAGCAGCCGGGAGAGGAGGGCGCAATCCTGGAGGCCCTGTGCGCCATGGACGGTACGCCACGCTTTGATCTGGTCTGTGTCACGACCGGGGTGCGTGCCCTTTATGAAGGGGCCTGGACCACCGCGCAGATCCGGACCCTGCTGGAGCAGCACGGTTATGTCGTGTCGGTCCGGCCGGGTGCGGATCCCGATCGCCCCTGTCTGGTCTGCAGTCTGGACCGCAGGGCCACCGCACTGGCAGAGCTGGGCGCGGAAACCGTTTCCCTGCGCGCACGTCTGGCAGAGGCGAACCAGCACAGGGTCCGGCGCGACAAGGAAATCGCGGCACTGACACAGACCTGCCGCGAGCGGGACGAGCGCATCGCAGCCCTGACGCAGATCCAGACGCAGGCGCAAGACGAGAGAGACGCGCGCATCGCGGCGCTGACGCAGACCTGCAGCGAGCGGGACGCGCGCATCAGGGAACTCGAGCAAAAACTTACCGCAACCCGGTCCGATCTGCAGGAGGCAAGGGTCAACCTGTCCAAACTGCGCGATCAGGTTGCGATGTCGGAGGACGAGATCACCGATCTGATGCGCCAGATCGCCAATCGCGACGACCTTCTGAAGGAAGCGCGGATTCTGGAGCGCGATGCGGCACAGATGCAGGCCGAACTGTCGCGGATGACAGAAGAACGGGCCGGAACGCTCGCACAGCTGTCCGCACTCGCACAGCAGCTCGACCAGCGCGATACCCAGATCGCCCAGATGACAGACAATGCCAGAGCGGCGGAGGAACTGTTGCAGACCCGCAAGGACAGCGTCATTGATCTGCGCGGCCGTCTGAACGCGGCGCTGGGGGATACGCCGCGGCTCGCCGAGGCTTCGGACAGGTACAGGGCGCAGATGGAAGCCGCGAGGATCGCGCTGGATCAGGCACAGGCCGAGCAGGCCCGGCTGCGCACCGAAGTACAGGCCGCGCGGAAGGCGGGGGCCGCTGCGGCACGGCTGCATGCGAAAAACCTCGAGGCGGTCCAGCTCGAGCTGGAGCGCAGCCGGCGGTTCCAGACCGCCCTGCACATCGATCTGCGCGATCTTCAGGCCAGATACGCGGAGCAGAACCGCCAGAAGGCCCGGCAGGAGGAGCTGTTGCGCCAGTTGACCCCGCGCCTGCAGGAGGCCGCGCGCCATCTCGAAGCGCTCGATGCGCCCGCTGCCCGCGCGCTGGCCGCACAGGCTGTGGACGAGGCGCCGCCCAAGGCACCCGCAGCAGCGAAGGGAAAAGCGGGCCGGAAAGCTGTCCGGAAAACCTCCACTGCGAAAGCCGCAGCTGAAACGGCCCCGAAAAAGTCGGCCACCAAGAAATCTGTCCCCCAGAAGCCTTCTGCACGCAAATCCGGCAGCAAGAACACATCGGCAAAGCAGGGCACAGATGACTGATGTGCCCTCTGCCCCGCTCCGGCGGGCGCTGGACGATGCGCTGGCGTTGCTGGCGGCCCATGACGTGCAGGATGTGACAACGGGTGATCCGTCGCCGCTGCCCAGTCTGTTGGAGCAATGCGAGGCGATCTGTGCCGGACTGGACCGGCAGGGCACCCCCGCCGTGCGCAGCCTGCATCATTTCGCCTGCACCGGCGGCACGCTGATCGCCAAATGCATCGCCGCCCTGCCCGGATCCGTCCTGCTGAGCGAGATCGACCCGCTGAGCACTCTGCATCTGGAGAGCGGGCGCAAGCTGTTCTATCCCACCGATATTCTGGCTGATCTGCACACCGGTGTCCGCTGTCCGCCGCAACAGGACCTGTGCGAGATCTTCATGGCGGGGATCTTGCACATGCGGGATGCGCTGGCGAGGCGCGGCCAGACCCTGATCGTGCGCGACCATGCCCATTCGCAGTTCTGCACCGGCGTCGATCCTGCCACCCGCCCCACACTCTACGAGATCCTGATCCGGCAGACCCCGGTGCGCGCCCTGCTAACCCTGCGCCATCCGCTGGATTCGTTCCTGTCGCTGGGCACCAACAAATGGGAGCATTTCACCCCCTTCACGCTGGAAGAATACAGCCTGCGCTACACGGCGTTTCTGGATGCCTATACGGGGATGGAGCGGATGCGCTACGAGGATTTCGTAGTGGATCCCGAGGCGGTGCTGGCGCAGATCTGCGACATACTGGATCTGCCCTTCGATCCGCTTGCGCTGGATCTGATCGATCTGCACCGCCTTTCCGGCGACAGCGGGCGCAGTAGCGGCCACATCGCGCCGCGCGCGCGGCGCGATGTTTCCGAGGATTTGGCCGGGCAGGCCCGCCGGAGTGCGGCCTACGCGGCGCTCTGCGCGGATATGTGCTATGATCCTGATCCTGCCGCAGATCCTGCCGCAGCGCAGGAGGCGCTATGAGACCCCCCATGACAATCGGCTTGCTCCGGTGGGGCGCATCTGGTCTCTCGGCGACATGAAGACACCTGTCTCCCCCGCCCTGCCCTCGTTGCGGCCGCCGCGCATGCGCACGGCCCGCACCATCTTTGCGCTGATCCTGCGTGAGATGTCCACGACCTACGGCCGCTCGCCGGGGGGCTATGTCTGGGCGGTGCTACAGCCCTTGGGCGGGATCATCCTGCTGTCTTACGGATTCTCGCTGCTGGTGCGCTCGCCCTCGCTGGGCACCAGTTTCGTGCTGTTCTACGCCACCGGATATCTGCCGTTCGAGATGTATTCCTCCCTGTCGCAAAAGATCGGCGCCGCGCTGCGCTATTCCAAGCCGCTGCTGGCCTATCCCCGTGTGACCTGGCTGGATGCGATCATGGCGCGATTCATTCTCAATACGCTGATCAGTATACTGGTGTTCGTGATCATGATTTCGGCCGTGATGATCGCGGTGGAGACGCGCACCATCATCGACATCGTGCCGATCCTGTCGGGCATGATGATGGTGGCGCTGGCAGGGCTTGGCGTGGGGATGATGAACTGCCTGCTGATGGGATACTTCCCGGTCTGGGAGCGGCTGTGGGGCATCATCAACCGGCCGCTGTTTCTGGCCTCGGGGGTACTGTTTCTCTATGAGGACATGCCCACGTTGGTGCAGAACGTGCTGTGGTGGAATCCGCTGATCCATGCCATCGCGCTGGTGCGCACGGGGTTTTACCCCACCTACGAGGCGTCTTTCGTATCCCAGCCCTATGTCTATGCGGTCTCGCTCGCGCTGATCCTGCTGTCGATGATTTTTCTGCGCAAGGGCTACAAAGCCGCGCTGGAGCGCTGAGGCCCTGCGGCCGTGCAGAGGGAAGTTGTCTTGCAAAGGGAAAATATGTCCTTGTCTACCATAGCCTTGCCGGACGCGGTGGTCTTGCAGCGCCTGACCCTGCCCGACCCCGAGATCACAGACCAAACCGCGCTGTTCGTGCGTCTTGCGGGCGGGGCACAGGTGGTGGGCGACAGGATCGTGCTGCCTGCGGGCGGTGCGGTGGGCTTTGG
>Ga0222647_1000417_pt1 | contig 18970 bp, 12 predicted proteins | sample AntAcemetagen333_FD_179864 | JGI IMG/M metagenome (GOLD analysis project Ga0222647, IMG submission 179864) | Saline water microbial communities from Ace Lake, Antarctica - #333 | ecosystem: Environmental > Aquatic > Non-marine Saline and Alkaline > Saline | place: Antarctica: Ace Lake...
CTAAACCAAACTGCATCCCGTGAGTGTGCCCGCTCAAGGTCAAGTGGTAGTTATTAGGACTTTCTTTTACCTGTAAGTCCCAGTGTGTAGGGTCATGACTTAACAACACCTTAAACTGTTCTGGTCGCAAACCCGCAGTTGCTTTTTCTAAATTACCATACTTCGGAAAACGGCCGCCACCCCAGTTTTGAACACCTACGATCGCTAGCTTTTGATCGCCTCTTTTAATAAACTCGTGTTCGTCTAGGAGGAGTCGCCAGCCCATACTCTTTTGAATGGCAGCAAGTTCTTCTAAGTTTGCGACTTTTGCAGTCGCACTGGGCCATTGTACGTAATCGCCATAATCGTGATTTCCAAGGACCGAAAAAACACCATCGGTAGCTTTAAGACTGCCTAATATGTCTTCCCATCCATATAGCTCCCGCGACTCGTTATTAACTAAATCGCCCGTAAAAAGAATGACGTCGCCTTGCTGTTCATTTACTAAATCTATAGCATAACGCACCTCGCCTTTATCGTCAAAACTGCCCACGTGTATGTCGCTTATTTGGGTAATGCGATACCCGTTAAATGCCTCGGGCAGGTCGGCAAAACTAAGATCATACTCACGTACCTGATAATTATACTTACCGCGCCATGCACCATAAAGCACCGCACCAAAGGGCAGCGCGGCCAGCCCCAGCCCGATCGTGGAAATGAACTGCCGCCTGCTGGGTAAAAAGGGTTGTTGTGTAGTTTGCTTTCGCGAAAGCGAGTTCCATAAACCCTCAAAGAATCTATACACATCTTCTCCTAACATAAAAAGTATGAATACTGATTTTGCAGCGATAAAAGCAATAAAAAGCGTGGTAGAAAAATCGCGCATAGCGGAAGTGCCTGACCTGCCGTGTATGTAAAACTGCAATATTAAATTTAGTATAATACACATGGAAACAGCTAGATACACCCATTTTAACCAGTGACCTCGAGAAACCGTCCGTATAAGCTGAAAGGCATAGATTTCGAGTAGTATGAAAATGGCAATAGCAATAAAAAATCTCATGGGTTAAAGTTAGGCTACCACAACTATTAAAACGTTCCCTTTATGTTAAAGAAAGCTATAGTGCACTAGATGCTGTACCTTAGTAGGCTAAACCATGATTTTGTTACAGGTATGAACATAAAACCAGGTTACCTAGTGCTGCTGCTTATCTTAGTGTGGACGCTCGTTTCTTGCAATAACCAAAAAGAGGAACCTGAAACACGTAACCTCGAAAGCCCGAAAACCGAATTCAATACTTCTTATGGCAGCCACGCGCAACAGGTTTATGACCTGTACTTACCGGCAAACAGATCTACAAGTACCACTAAAACCGTTATTGTAATACACGGCGGCGGCTGGACCAGCGGCGACAAGAACGATGTTACTGGTCTGGTAGGTCTAATACGACGCGCCTTACCCGACCATGCCGTGGTAAACATGAATTACCGTCTTGCAAACGGTACAAACCGCAAGGCATTTCCTGACCAAATAACCGATATACAAAATCTGATTAACAATCTGGTTGCTAACCAAAATGAGTATGGCATTAACGGCACGTTTGCACTTTATGGGATAAGCGCTGGCGCACATATTGCTGTACTATATGCATATACCCAAAATGCCGATAATCGCGTTAAAGCCATTATTAATATGGTTGGCCCTGTAGATTTTACAGATCCTTATTATGATGACAACGCTACATACAAGGCAGTACTTGCTAGTTTTATAGACGCCACCGCATACCCTGCTGGTTTTAACGCGTCTGTTGCGTTAAGCCCTGCAAAGCAAGTAACGCGCAACTCGCCACCTACCATTAGTTTTTATGGTGATGCAGACCCCGTAGTTCCGTCTAGCCAGTTAACCAGACTCGACGCTGCACTTACCTCTAAAAATGTGGCCCATACATCGACTCTATATACTGGCGGTCATGGCAACTGGAACGGAACGCAGTATGCTGACTTGCAAGCGCAAGTAAAAACCTTTATCGAGGAAAATTATTGAGATCCGGCTGTATATAAGGTGTGCTTATGCCACCTGTTTATTTAAAAGGCGTTTTGAGTTATAGCACATGACCATTTAGTTTAATTTTGCTTACCTAATCACATCTATTTATCTTATCTAAAAACGACCCATACGCAGCATTGCGATTTAAAGAATTTAGAATCTTTTTATTAATGCGATTCTTATTGGTATTCGGTTGGTCCATGCAATTTATTGTTATCGAGTGGCAAGTGTACTCGCTTACTAAAGACCCTTTATCGCTGGCCATTATAGGACTTATGGAGTTTGCTCCTGCCTTTGGCATGGCATTGTTTGCCGGTCATATTGTGGACCAGCGAGAAAAACGCAACTTGCTGGCGATTTGTATTGCTACATTTTCACTCATAAGTCTGGGTTTATTCTTGCTGACATGGCCACAAATTGTCGCTGGGTGGCCTCAAAGCTCGATACTTTATTCAATTTATGCATTGGTGTTTTTTGGTGGACTGTTACGATCCTTTTTCGGCCCTATTTTATTTTCGCTCATAGCACTTATCGTTCCTAAAAAGGTATATCCTAACGCTGCAACCTGGTCTAGTTCTAGCTGGCAAATCGCATCAGTAGCTGGGTTGGCGTTTTCTGGTTTTGCTATTAGCTGGGTTGGCGTACACTGGTCTTTATGTATTGTTTTTAGTTTTGTGTTGTTGTCCTTTTTTACAGTATTTGCGATTTCTAAAAAGCCTATTTTAAATACCAAAATTAACGAACCCATTAAAGAAAGTCTGAAGGCAGGATTGAGCTTTGTTTTTAAAACCAAATCGATTTTAGGTGCATTAACGTTGGATATGGTGTCTGTGCTTTTTGGCGGTGCCGTGATTTTGTTACCCATTTTTGCGCAGGACATTCTAAAAGTAGGAAGTGAAGGTTTTGGGGTGCTGCGCGCTGCGCCCTCAGTAGGCGCCATTCTTACTATGGTTGCTACTGCTTATTTTCCCATAAGTAAAAATGCAGGCATGAAATTGCTGTGCGCAATTTTTGGCTTTGGGGTTTGTATTATTGTTTTTGGGTTGTCTTCAACCTTCTGGATATCAGTAGTAGCCTTGTTTTTTAGTGGTGTGACAGATGGTGTTTCTATGGTCATAAGACAAACCATCTTACAACTCAAAACGCCCGACCATATGCGCGGGCGCGTAGCGTCCGTAAACTCTATGTTTGTAGGATCCTCAAACGAGCTGGGCGCATTTGAAAGTGGTGTGACCGCAAAACTTATGGGAACAGTAACAGCAGTCGTTTTTGGTGGAACCATGACCTTAATTACCGTTTTAACAACCGCCGCTGTTTCTCCTACGTTTAGAAAACTCGATTTACGCGCAGATTTTGAAGAAAGTAATAAGGATTAGTTCACATCACCGAAACCTTTTCCCTAGCCACTTCGACCCCGCTCAATGCAGGCTTGGAGAGTGAGGTTTCTACATTATATTTTAAAAGAACTCTTTTTAAAATAAGGGTGTTGTTTCCGCACTACCTCGGCAATACTCAGCACAAGCCTTTAGGGTTGGAGAACGGAAACTCAAATGAATTTTTATTCTTACCAATACGTGTTTTAAAATTGTTGTGCATAAATTCCAAGAATCACAACTGTGAGTTACGAGAATTGTTACTGGAGAACTTTATCTTTAGCATCTATAAAATTTACACAAGTGACTAACGACGGTTCAAACGACAAAAGACTTTTTCTGCTAGATGCTTATGCGCTCATATTTAGAGGCTATTATGCACTTATAAAAAACCCGCGTATTAACAGCGCAGGTATGGACACCAGCGCCATTATGGGTTTCGTAAACTCGCTTTTTGACGTCATACGACGCGAGAACCCAGAGTACCTTGCTGTGGCTTTTGATAAAGGTGGCAGTGCGGACCGCGTAGAGCTGTACCCAGAATATAAAGCAAACAGAGACGCCACGCCCGACGCTATAAAAATAGCAGTACCGTATATACAGCGCATCTTAAAAGCCATGCATATTCCCATCGTGGTAGAAGAAGGTATAGAGGCAGACGACCTAATAGGGACCCTAGCAAAACAAGCCGAAAAAGAAGGTTTTACCGTATATATGGTAACACCAGACAAAGATTATGCACAGCTAGTTTCAGAAAATATCTTTATGTACAAACCGGCCCGCATGGGCAATGGTATTGAGATATGGGGAATTCCCGAAGTGCTCGCAAAATTTGAAATCGAGCGGCCAGAACAAGTGATAGATTACCTGGGCATGATGGGAGACAGCAGCGACAACATTCCAGGACTGCCAGGTGTAGGAGAAAAAACCGCAAAAAAATACCTTGCCGAATTTGGCTCCATGGAATCCCTGATAGAAAATGCCCATACCATTAAAGGCAAGCTCGGTGAGAAAATAGTCGCAAACGCCGCACTAGGAATTCTTTCTAAACAGCTTGCAACCATTAGACTGGACTGTCCAGTTACCTTTAACGCCCAAGACTATACCCTAGACAATCCAGATGTTCCTGCGGTACACGAGATTTTTGATGAACTGGAATTCCGCAGAGCAAAAGAGATGCTCGCTAAGATTTTTGCTAAGGAAGATGTAACTACTTCGCGTTCAGGTTCGAATTCTAGTTCAAGTTCCTCTAGTGCAGGTGCTGGTCAGTTTTCGCTTTTTGACGCGCCAGGTTCTGGCACAGTGGCTGAGGCCGCTGCAACAGGTAGAAAAACCCTTGCAACTACAGACCACCTGTACCAGCTTGTTCAAGAAGGTATGGGAACAAAATTGTTCTTGCAAACCCTTATGGCGCAAAGCAGCGTTTGTTTTGATACCGAAACCACAGGACTGGACCCATTGCGTGCTACCTTAGTAGGTATTGCATTTTCTTGGGAACAGGGCAAAGGTTTTTATTTACCCGTCCCAGAAGATCAAGATGCTGCACAGCTTATTGTGGACGCGTTAAAGCCCTTTTTTGAATCTGCCACCATAGAAAAAATAGGTCAAAACCTAAAATATGATATTAAGGTATTGTACAAATATGGTGTGATAGTAAAAGCCCCCATGTTTGATACCATGCTCGCGCACTACCTTATTAATCCAGATATGCGCCATAATATGGACGTACTAGCCGAAACGTATTTAAACTACACGCCGCAGTCCATTACGGAGCTTATAGGCAAAAAAGGGAAAAACCAGTCCAGCATGCGCGATGTAGCGGTTGAAAAAGTAAAAGAATATGCGGTAGAAGACGCAGACATTACGCTACAACTTAAACAACATTTTAAACCAGAACTCGCCGCCGCTGGCACGGACACGCTTTTTAATGACATAGAAATGCCTTTACTAGAAGTACTCGCTGCAATGGAATCCGAAGGCATTAATCTAGACGAGGACTTTTTAAAGTCACTATCTGGTGACCTAGATAATGATATTATTAGACTTGAAAAAGATATTTACAAAGCTGCTGGCGAAACTTTTAACATAGGCTCCCCTAAACAACTAGGCATCATCTTATTTGAAAAACTCAAGCTCGTAGATAAACCTAAAAAGACCAAAACAGGCCAGTACTCTACTGCTGAGGATGTGCTGAGCTACCTTGCAAAAGATAATCCAATCATACAGCAAATTCTAGATTACCGTGGTTTAAGCAAGCTTAAATCTACCTATGTAGATGCTTTACCTAATCAGGTGAGCCCGATAACAAATCGTATTCACACAAATTACATGCAAACCGTGGCCGCCACAGGCCGTTTGAGCTCTACAGATCCTAACTTGCAAAATATCCCTATACGCACCGAGCGTGGTCGTCAGGTACGCAAAGCATTTATCCCTAGAGACAAAAACCACACCCTGCTCGCTGCCGATTACTCTCAAATAGAATTGCGCATTATCGCGGCATTAAGTGAAGAAGAAAACATGATTGCCGCCTTTACAAACGGTGAGGACATTCATACCTCAACAGCTGCCAAAGTGTTTAATATTGCGCTAGAAGACGTTACTAGAGAACAACGCAGCAATGCAAAGACCGTAAACTTTGGGATTATTTATGGTGTAAGCGCTTTTGGACTCAGTAACCAGACAGACCTGGACCGCAACCAGGCCAAAGAGCTTATAGAAACCTATTATACAACCTACCCCAAGTTACGTGCATACATGCAATCACAAGTAGATTTTGCCAGAGAAAACGGATATGTAGAAACCGTTTTAGGCCGCCGTCGTTACTTAAATGATATCAATAGCCCAAACGCTGTCGTGCGCGGTGCCGCTGAGCGCAATGCTGTAAACGCACCCATACAAGGCAGCGCTGCCGACATTATTAAAATCGCAATGATAAATATCTATAACCGCTTTCGCGAAGGCGGCTACAAATCGCGCATGCTGCTACAAGTACACGATGAACTGGTTTTCGACATTCATAATGATGAGCTGGAAGAACTAAAAGTAGTGATCAAAGAAGAAATGGAAAACGCCTACAAAATGATTGTACCGTTAGATGTGGAAGTAGGTACTGGACAGAACTGGCTGGAGGCACATTAAAGCAAATAGCTACTTAGAAGACTGTGGTTTGGGTTAAAGGGTTGCTTTGCTATACGATTTTATTTGATCTGGTATAATTTTAGTCTCTAAAGAAAACATGCTAAGCGTTGTAGGTTTTAGAAGGCTGCCATCACTTAGGTAAATGAAAAGGTTTTAAAATCCGTGCTCTGTTTGCTTTGTGCGTGCTCCCAAGGTGCTTTTACCGCTGCCCCAATTGCTATAGAACGCAAGCATTTTCATCTAATTAAATTCAATATTTCGCTGTTCTAGAAGGAACACAATCATATCTCCTTTTTCTATGAGGCCTGAGCAGTCGTTCTCTTATGCACGTTTATCAATGGGTAAATTAGAAAGGAGTTTCCTATGTAAAATTTTCCTAAAAATAGGAAATGACCTAACGAGTTGGAACGCTAGTTGTGAACGCAAAAAAAGAACCGCTTGCAAGCTGCCTTTTTTAATTGCTTTTTGTTTACAATGCGACTATCGAATCACAACCTTTCTAGTAACAACCATCTCACCTACATATACCTTAACAAGGTAAAGACCCGGATTTACTGCGGTAATATCGAGCATGTTTGTTTGTCGTGTTTCTAAAATAATAAGCTTGCCTTGTAAGTCGTACAGCTCCAATTTATCCAGCGGTTGTGCAGTTGTGAAATGTAAGATGTCGCTTGCAGGATTTGGATACATACGTAAATCAAGCAGAGCTTCACTAACGTCTGCAATGCCCAACGTGTTTTGGTATACGCGCACATAATCTATAACCATGCTGCTTTGCGTAAAATTAGGGTCTATAGCGCCTGCGACACCTCCCATAGCTATATTTAAGAGCAGATACTGATCCTCGAAAAACGGATAAGTAGTTACATCCTTTACCGTAGGATTATAGATATAAAAAGGCACGTCATCTACCATAAACGCGATTTGCTGCGGTGACCAATTCATAGAAAACACATGAAAGGTATTTGCAACATCCGTAAGGGTAGTATACCGCACGTTTCTCGTATTACCGAAACAACCAGAGCAAGCCGTGTGCAGCGCAGCTGAAACGTGATTAAGCGCGCCTAGACCGTGTTCCATAATATCTATCTCGCCGCAAAGCGGCCAGCCAGTATTGCCGTGAGTGCTGTCCCAAAACGCGCCATCCTCGTTAATATTTTTACCCAACGTCCATATAGCTGGCCAGGTTCCGTTTCCAAAAGGCAATTTTGCACGTACGTCTACCCGACCATAGGTAAAAGCAAACTTAGAATTTAAGCGCGCAGATGTGTATTGCTTGGTTTGGCCCTGATTTGTATAGGATTCCCGCTTTGCAACAATATTTAAAAAACCGTTTTCTACATACGAATTTGCAAGCCTGTTTGTATAATGTTGCTGCTCACCGTTAAACCAGCTGCCGCCAGCAGGTAGCTGTGTTTGCTGAAACCATTTAGACGCATCTATAGGATTGTTAGTGCCTGCAGTATCAAACTCGTCTGACCATACCAAATTCGAGTATACAACATCTATGGCGTTAGGCGGTGTAAAAACAGCCCCGTTATTAATTAAATCCACAAGATAGGTGCCAGCTACAGTTGCGCCAAAATCTATAAAAACAACGACTCTATCGTATTGCCCAGTTGCATTTACATTGTTGCCCGTTCCACTTTGGGTAGCATTAGCAAAATTAAAAGTAATGTCTTTCCAAGTGTTTGCGCCTCCTGCAATTTGGGTTCGTACTTCTACATCTGGTTGTGTTCCGTTTTCTAGTTTTAGTACGATGTTGTGTGAGTTTGGGTCAAAGGCATAAAAACGCAAGGTCACGTTTTGATTCGTACTCAAATTAACAGCCTGGATTACATCTATGAAAAAGCCTTGGTTCGCTTGGCTACCATTGTTAAAAAACTGACCTACATTGTTAGCAGCCTGCGCTGGGTCTGTTCTAAATGAAAAGCCAGAACCAGAGAACCCAGTAAAGGGAAACTGACTATTCTCAAAATCTATAGGGAACTGTTGTGCCTGCGCAAACTGAAAAGCAAGCAAGGCGCAAAAAAGTAATCGTACAATCATAGTCAAACCTAATTTTTAGCTAAAATACCTCTGAAAAAGCAACCTTAATAATAAAACAATACAACAAATACTATACAATGAGAGGTTTTTTGATCTGAATGGCTAGTATTTCCAATATTATCTTGTCTGCAAGCCATAAGAAGCACCATACTAGAGTTTGTCGGGGTAGTTTAGTCAGGGTTTAGAAAACTGTATACGCTAAGAACAACTGCTGAGCTATTAAAACTCGTTGAGCTTGCGCATGCTAGATATTCTCGCCCTACAAATGCACAATTTGCAAATACAGCGCCGCGTATAGGCTCTCCAGCATTTATTGAAAAAATATTAAGTGTACTTTAGGCTACGCTTCCTATTACAACCTGAGTAGTCGCATATTGCGCAAACCCAAGTGTAAGCAGTGCGTGTCAAAATAATTAAGCGCAGGTATTTAAAGTTTTTATTTGGATTATTCAAAGCAGTCGTCGCGACGTGCTGTCTTTTAAATTAATAATCTTGTAACAATAATAGGCAAGGCCATTGAGACACATTCGAGCAGATAAAAGCGTTTAAGATGACTTTGAGATAAACTATCGACTATCCATAAGATTCTAAAAAAGTATATGGCCGTAATCTGAGGAAACACAGTGCGGCAAATAAAAACATACTGCAATTTATAATTGCCTACAAAAAGGTCTGGTATTAGTACTTTAACGAGTTAAACCCGTGTTTATGAAACTCATTGTCAATGACTTTTGACGAGCACCCTTTCAAACGCGGCTCTTTAACCAAGTTTCCCTTCTTTTATTGATGCACTTCTTTTTACGCTTAGATTTTTAAAAAGCTGCTTTAAATTTTGCCACACTAAGGTAAATTATGCGTAAAGCAAGCGGCGGCAGTCGCTATTTTTTTTAAACACGCTTTCGCAAAAGCGTACCATCTAACAGAAATAGAAGGCCCCATTAAAAACCTATCGTTTTAAGGCAAAATAACCAGAGATATGAGGTCTGCTTGCCACCTTTAAGGTAAACCAGTAGGTGCTGGATGGTAGAGGTAAGCCGTTAAAGGTTCCGTCAAATCCCACGCCCAGTGCACTGGATTGCTTCAATAATTTTCCGAACCGGTCAAAAATAAACAATTCTGCCGCGCCCAGCGTTTCAAGACCTTCTATTTCCCATAAATCATTAAAACCATCGTTATTAGGTGTAAAAAACTGCGGATAGTCTAACACTACAAAGTCCTGACGTATGGTACCACAACCATTTTTGTCGCGCACTCTAAGGGTGTAATAAACATCTATAAGGTTCAAGAAGGTCGGAGAGTCTTGATAATTAAACCCGTCGACAGAATATTCATATGCGCCAGGGCCACCAACCACGGCTGTTGCGCTGTTATTTGGTCTATTGAAATCATTTACGATAATAGTTGTAATCGTAGCAATATCTGAAGGTAACGCCGTAATGGTGGTGCTTTCCTCGCAGCCCGCAGCATTTGTGACGGTTACCCTGTAATCGCCAGGTGTGCCGATTGCTATGCTGCTAGTTGTTTCACCAGTGTCCCATAGATAGCTAGCAAAGCTTGCGGGCACACCTACAGCATATGGTATTGCAGCATTAGGGCACACAATAATAGGGTCTTGTTGCACAAGCACAGGAACTGGGGTTAGCACAAGCTGTAAGGTTGTGTCGCTATCACATCCTGTCATAGTATCTGTCACATTTATATAAATAGTTTGCGCGACGCGATTAACACTATAGTTTTCAGGCAACGCATTTACAGCAGCAGCACGATCTGCAACAGTGGCATAATAACTAAAGGTATATGCTGCAACTGGCAAGCCGCTGAGTATAGCGCTATTGCGAGCTGTGAGGTTAAAACGTTCTGCGGTATCATTAAGTGCATCGCAAACAATTAAAGGGCTTGGAATAACGAGTTGCGGTGGTTGCGCTACAAACAGGGACGTGGTTGCGACATAAGCACAAAGTACACCTGCTGGGTCCACGACGCTTATAAAAACATCTTGCGGTGTTCTGGTGGCTGTAAAAGTGCTGAGCTGCGCATTTGTGGCATTTTGAGCATCTAGCAAGGTGCTGTGGTAGGTGATTTGCCGCAAACCAGCATTGGGAACGTAATCGTTTATGACGCTATCAAAGTCAAAAGTTTCTGCGAGGTTTTCAGAACAAAGAACGGTATTATCTAGATCTGTATTTACGGGTGTGTCGTCTACCCTAACGGCAAATTCTTCTATGGCAAAACAATCAGAGTCTGTGCGTAAAACTCTTGCAAAAAATCGAGCTGGATTTACCGTGTTGGTAAAGGGAAAGGTAATGGGATTAATCCCTATGTTTGCGTCATTTAACGAGGTGTGGTAGGTTAATTGCACACTGGGCTGGGTGCCTAAAATTTGCGCATCTAAAAACGATAAATCAAACGTGGTTCTACCATTTACAGGTCCGGTTTCATCGCAAACCTCGTAATCGGCTACCGCACCAGCAAACGCAGCAGGCGGTAGCGATGCTGTACCGCCACTATTAAAAGTAAAACCGCCAGCACCTTCCGCTAATCCTACTATAATAATGTAGGACTGCCCAGCCTGCACGGTTAACTCTTGTAAGTATCCGTTTCCTTGTGCACCCGGCCCTTCATTGATGTCGGTTTCAACATTGTTAAGTCCGGTATTACCGCTTACCCCTGCCCCGACTGGATTCGTACTAGAACAACGTATCGCTGGACCAAGATTGTCGCATGTAGTATTGGGTCCAAAAATGGCAAAGTCATAATCCGCGTTTCGAACATCTGGAATCAAATCGAACATAAAAGTTCCAGGTGAATCAAATTCTACCCGAAACCATGTTTGCGGACCGTTAAAATCGTAACACGAAGGCGGCGTGTTAACCCCATTTGCAAACTCATTAACACCCACACCGCTGGGCACAATGCCTATGGGCGTGCTGCCGCAAATGAGTATGGAATTCACACAGTCATTCGGGTTTTGGGAAACAGCCGTAAAAAAAGTGCAAAAAAGAAGGAGCAACAATATTTTCACGAGCTATAAATCTAGAACTTTAATAAGTTTATTTAAATCGTTTTGCGTATTGAAATAAGAAAAGCTTACACGTATGCCATTACCTCGCAAAGAAGTGACAATAGCATGTGCTTGCAATTTATCGTGCAACTCTTTGTCGCCTGTTATATTAAATATAGTCGAGTGCAACGTTCGTTTAACAACTGCCGGCGCGAGTAAATTACGTACTGAAAACGCTTCTTTGGCTTTGGTGGCTATCGCTTGTGTTGTATTCTCTATAAAGTCCCAGCCCAAGTCCTGCGCCTGCAAAATAGCTTCTTGTAACGTCCCAAAAGCCAACATATCCTGATGCCCAAGCTCAAACCTACTTATAAAGGATAGCTCATCTTGCGTTATATTTTGAGCACTTCTAAACCTGCGATGTCTAGCACTTATTATTTTATCTGCCATTGGTTTTATTGCTATAAACCCGTGACCGTCGCCGGCATGCAGCCATTTATAGCAACTTGCTAGGAGAATATCTATACCGCTTTCGCGAAAGCGAAATTCCTCAACACCCACGTACTGCGTACCGTCTGCAATAAGTACTATATCGGGATACTGCGCTTTTAAATCCCGTAAAAAGTCAAGATTGATCATGATGCCAGAAATATACTGCACTATCGAAAAGCAAAAAAAATCTGGCTCGTGTTCTTTACACGCGGCAAGAATGCGCGCTTCTACATGCTCATCTATAGGCACATAGTGCCGTTTAAAACCGCGAGATTCTATAGGCAAGTTTAGAGACGGGTAGTCGTTCTCTAAAAGCAAAAACCGCGATGCTGGGTCTATACTTTCTATAAGTATATTATACCCTAGCGAGAAATTCGGAATAACAGCGGTATAGCCAGGGTCTGCATCTATAAAACCTGCAACGGTTTCTCTTACCCCATCTATAAAAAAATTGCGCTGTTTTATAAACAGCGACGCTTCATTTTGCATACGGGCATCTAATTTTCTTCTATGAGCAAGCAGCCGGTTTGATATAAGTCCATGGTTTGCAGTGTCTAAATAAGTATATTTAGAAAGTATGGGATAATGCTCGGTCATTTTATGCAATTGTGCGATGTGTAACGTTAAAGAAAGGATTAATTTTGAGTTTAAAAATACGGTTTATGTTTGGTAAAAAGAAAGAAGTCACAGCACTAGATAATGAGCAACGTGAGCTTTTTGAAAATGCTCAGCAGCGCATTAGAGAAAAGCGTGGTTTATTTACCCATTTTATAGTCTTTGTAGTAGGTACAATAGGCTTGATTATTATAAGCCAGGTACTCATGAAAGGAGAACCGCCCATGCTATTACAGGTACAATGGTGGATTTGGGTGCTGTTTATATGGTTACTCCTTTTCATATATCATGCATTTAAGGTTTTTGTGACAAACAGGTTGCTAGGGCCCGAATGGGAAAAAGGGCAGTATGCAAAGCTGGTCGCAAAACAACAAGAGCGCATGGGCGCGTTAGAAAAGCAAGTAAGCAAAGAATATCAGGTTCCAGATACTAAAATCGAGAGCGCTGCGCCTGCTGTTAAAAAAGAATTAACGATGATTGCCGCCGCTGGAACAAATAACGAACTGGGTAAAGATGGCGACCTTGTATGGCGTTTGCCAGACGACTTTAAGCGTTTTAAGGAACTTACGACCGGTCATTACATTATTATGGGACGCAAGACTTTTGAAAGTTTCCCAAAACCATTGCCGAACCGCACGCACGTGATTCTCACAAAAGATCCTGTCTACAACACAGACGGTGGCATTGTTGTACACGACCTGCAAACTGCAATCGCAACTTGCAGCAGTGACCCGAACCCATTTGTTATAGGTGGCGGTGAGATTTACAAACTAGCTATGGACGCTGTTACAAAAATAGAACTCACTAGGGTTCACGGAACGTTTAACGTAGACACTTATTTCCCAGCTATAGACAAAAACCAGTTTAAATTACAACAAACTGTGCATCATCCAATAGATGAGCGCCATGCATTTGCTTTTGATTTTGAAACCTGGGTGCGAATTTAATTACCTATTGATTAGGTATGCGGTATTTACTACCTACCGGCTTTTATTAAATGAATGATGGGGGTTTTATATAAATGTCTACTGCGTTTATCTTTCCGAAAAACGAGAAATCGCGACACGGAAATTGATTCTAGTAAAGCGTTGCGGAGCAGCTATATGATATACTTCTTATCGTAAGCATGAAATAAACGCGATGGGAATTTATAATGGTTTTTGCGCACTAAGTTGCAATGTTCCTCTTTCAGACAAACGTGGAATCGTGTCAGGTTTATAAAATGAATCATGGGTTTTCTGCACAACGCCTAACATTCATTTGCTAAAACACTTCCTTTAATAGAAAAGATTTACAACAGCCTTTACATTTACTGGTGTTACCGTAGAGCGCGCTAGAAATCCACAATTAAAATAATAGCAAAGAGTTAATGCAAGACCTGCATTGCCGTCTTCCCTCGCAGGCAGTTAAAATAGGCGTGTTGTGCGCATGGTTTGTTGCGGAACGTTGTGGAATAGCGGCATGTAATGCTTCTTATCGAGAACATGGTAATTACCGTGGTTTTAAATGCTGTTCATTTAAATAACTGCAACTGAAAATTAAGCTGTCGCTCGTTCTTTTCGGACGGTGTCGTAAGCGTCTTGTACCGCGTTAAACTTTTCTTGTGCGCCCTTGCGGTAAGCCTCATCCATATCCATGAGTTTGTCCGGGTGATAGCGTTTTGCCATTTCCCTGTATGCTCGTTTTACCTCGCCGTCTGTAGCGCTTTTATCTATTTCCAAAATTTTATAAGCATTATCGCGATCTTTAACAAACATGGCCTTAATCGATATAAAGTCATTTTGGCTAAGCTGCAAGTATCCTGAGATTTGCTCAATAGCGCTTAGTTCGGGCTGGCTTATACCGCCGTCAGCGTTTGCAATGCCAAAAAGGAAATGTAATATTTGTAAACGCGACTCATAACGCGTTCTTGCATTTAGATAAGCACAAATACGGGGAGCATTAATCTCGCGTTTTTTAACAACCTCATTAAAGATTTTAAAAATAGCATTTGCACGTTCTTTACCATAAGTACCTACAAAATACTGGCGCACATAGTCTAGCTCGTTTTGGGTCACTTTACCGTCGGCCTTTATGACTATAGAGGTAAGCGATAACAGTTGTAATTCAAAATCTTGTGCACTTACTGTCGTACTGCGACGCGCGCCAGAACCAGAACCCTGTTGTGCTGAACCGCTGTTGGAAAGTGCACTAAAAACCCAGCGTATAAAAAGAAAAAGGGCTATATAACCTAGAAAACTCATGTAATAAATTAAGAATGAAACATTAAAAGTTACTACTGCTATTTTTCAAGGAACATGCCATGAATTTTAGCTGCCATTGTGTCGATTCTATAGTATGTGAAGACGGCACGGACGTATGTAATAAATCATAATGGTTGTTGCAAAAATACGGCTATTGTACTGGTATTGACAAGGTCTTTTGTCTATGGTTCCAAAACGCAGCGTTCCTTAGTCCTTGTTTGCATTTCTTTTATAGGTTTCTTTTAAAATGTAAATATCCTCTATAAGCGCCTCCATCTCTTCTGGGTCTGTGCCATCATAAGAACGGCCACGCAGGCGACCTGTTTTATCTATAAGCATAAAGTTTTCTGTATGCACCATGCTGTAGTCTTCGTCTTTAAAGCCTTCCTTTACTGCCATATATGACTTGCGTGCAAGGTCATAAATCTCTTTACGAGGTCCAGTAACTAAGTTCCAGCGCTTGCTGGACACGCCCATGTTATTTGCATAAGCGTTAAGCACGGCAGGTGTGTCCACCTCTGGCGTCACGCTATGTGATAGTAGCATGACCTCTGGGTCGTCTTTAAACTCGGCTTGCAGGGTAGTCATATTTTTAGTCATTACTGGACAAATCGTAGGACAGGTCGTAAAGAAGAAGTCAGCCACATATATTTTTCCTAAATAATCTTTTTGGGTAACAGTGTCTCCATGCTGATTTATGAGACTAAACGGCGCGATGTAGTGATATTTTTTCACAAAGAGCTTGCTATCGTCTACCAGCGTCGGGTCAAAATCAAGTGGTGACAGGACGCGCAAGGTCTCCTTAGGTGTTAATGCATATTGAAAACTGGTATGTATAACGATGCCTAAAATGACCATAAAAAGGATACGCCATTTATTTTTTAGGAAGAAGGACTTCATCTCTAGTTATTTTATGCAAAATTAATGTCTTTGCAGTTAATTTAGTGGTTTTTTTCGTCAATTCCTGTCACATAAGAATGTTAAAAATGCGGCAGTATGAAACAGTTTACAATGATTTTATTGGTGTTCGGTTTCGCTAAAGCGATCAACGCAGCAGCACAATTCATGCGCGACAGTCACTCGAGCCAGAAATCTGTAGTCGCCTGTCAGTCTAAAGCACGTTTGCTAAACAACAGCATGACGAAAAGAACTACGACAGCTTCTACAGGCAATTCCGCGATAAGTAAAAGCCTCTTGTTTTCTGAAATAAACGCAGCCCTGGGCAAACGGCTTTTCTGGTGATGTGATTATCCCTTACCGGTATACGTAGTGACTATAGCCGTTAAAAGTTATGTCGTGCGTACCGCAGCAGTCCGCGCAGGGGCGACAAAGCCTAACAAAGATAACTGTGTGTATCCAGAAAATCTTGCTGCCGCGCAATCGCAAACTGCGGTTAGGGTGCTCGTTATGCAGTTCTTTGAGAAGACTTTTGCCCGTACCCATTTCGTAACGACAAGTATGGTCATGCTCAATTAGGCTGAGACGGCGGCGTGGAACAAACAATCCTATCGTTTACAAGTAATTTTAGTAGTGATTCAATTGCGGACGAGCTAGCGCGCCACTGGTTTGAATGCAAAGTGACCTGTTGCAGTTCACGGGGCATATGGCTTAATCGGAATTTTACAACCTACCCTGCAGTCATGAACGTAGAAAATATAAATGGCAAGCCATGTGTACAAACTGGCAAGAGTTCATAACAAAGAATACCGCAGGCGGCACCAGCGGTAACGTCTATAAACAGTTACTAGACTCGTTTAATGTGAGCCGCGCGTTTAGTTTCAGGCAGTAAGTGCCGTTTATCGCGAGCGACAAAGCATGAGATAGTAGGATTACGGTGTCCCGTATAAAGGTCTCCTAATTTAGGACGATTTTATGAGGTTAAACAACTATTTTTGCCATTCTTAAATTAGAACACACACATGCCTTCTATAATTATAACGATAATAAATTTTTTACTCAGTCTTTCTTTTTTAATCGTTCTTCATGAGTTGGGACACTTTATCCCTGCCCGTCTATTTAAAACGCGTGTCGAAAAGTTTTACCTGTTTTTCGACATTAAATATTCCCTTTTTAAAAAGAAAATAGGCGACACGGTTTATGGTATAGGTTGGTTACCACTGGGTGGTTACGTGAAGATATCAGGCATGATAGACGAGAGTATGGATACTGAGGCTATGGCACTACCGCCGCAACCTTGGGAGTTTAGGTCTAAGCCAGCGTGGCAACGCCTTATTATCATGCTGGGTGGCGTGATTGTAAACGTGATTGTAGGTTTTGCAATCTACATTATCTTAATATTTAACAACGGAGGCCAGGAAGCTACCGGAACCGACTATAAATATGGTTGGGGTTTCCCAGAAACACTAGAAAAAGAAGGTTTTAAACAAGGCGACCAAGTATTACTAGTTAACGGTGACACCTTGCAACAAGCGCGCGCTCTGCACCAGAGATTGATACTTAGAGATACAAAAACAGTTACCGTTTTAAGAGATGGAGCGTCTGTGACACTTGCTATTTCAGACGATATAGGTAGTAAAATGTTTAATGACGGCGTGCCCATTAACATGCAGTACCGTTACCCATTTGTTATAGATTCTGTAGCCCCTAGTAGCGCAGCCTCTAAAATAGGTATCGCACCTGGTGCGAAAATAATTTCAGTTGCTGGTTATCCTGTAAACTTTTATACGGACCTGGTGTATGCAATGAATCACAAGGTAGTTATGGACAAACCGTTTACAGTAGTCTATAAGCAAAACGGGGAGATCGTTACCAAGGAGGCCTCTTTAAAAGGTGCAAAAAAGCAACTGCTAGGCGTTTATGCGCGACCGACAGAGTCAGGCATAGAAAACGTGAAGCAACTTAATTACAGTTTTGGCGAGAGCGTAGTTAAGGGAATAGACAGAGGCTACTGGGCGATGAGCGATTACCTCACGCAGTTTAAATATATTTTTACTAAAAAGGGCGCAAGCCAGTTGGGCGGTTTTGGAACCATTGCAAAGTTGTACCCGGACACGTTTAACTGGTTGCAGTTTTGGGAAACCACCGCGTGGATATCGCTTGTTCTGGCCATTATGAATATTTTGCCCATACCGGCACTAGACGGTGGCCATGTAATGTTTTTGCTCTATGAAATCGTTACAGGCCGCAAGCCTGGCGACAAGTTTCTAGAGCGCGCACAAATAACTGGAATCCTTATCTTACTCACTCTCATGGTGTATGCAAACGGTAACGATCTCTACAAATGGATCATGGAGCGATTTTTCTAAAAATCTCATATATTTTGCCCCATTTTTTTGTGTACAATTAGAAAACAGTATATATTTGCCCTCGCTTAAGCAAACTTCTTAAGTATGTGTTTACACATTCCTCTTTAGCTCAGTTGGTTAGAGCATTTGACTGTTAATCAAAGGGTCCTTGGTTCGAGCCCAAGAAGAGGAGCAAAATCCCAATCAGCAATGGTTGGGATTTTTTTATGACTTGACTTTAAGGCAGTTAAGTTTTTCAGTATTTTATTTGTGGACTAAAATTGCCCTGTTTTGGTCTACAATATGGTCACCTATCATTTAAAATTGGTCACCTATCCAGTATTGTGTCAAATTATTAACAATCAGATAATTAGACATGAAACACGCAAAACTTTACGTTAGGTACTATACTGTACTTAACAAATTAAACAGTAGAGGGGTTTGTCCTCTATATTGTAAAATCTCTTACAACAAAGACTCTAAGAAATTTTCTACAGGAATATTTATTGAACCACAGGCATGGTCTAAGGAATTACAAAAAATAGATGGTCAGGATATAGATAGTGTTAGTAAGAACGGATTATTACAAACCATTAACAGTAAGCTTCTAAAAATCGAATTGGAAATGCAGCTCTTATGGGATGAATTTGCTATTGACGATATATATAATAAATTCAATGGTACTGCTTCTAAAAAGACCTTAGGGATAATGACGTACTTCTATCAGTATATCGTTAGATTAGAAGGTTTAATCGGAAAGGATATCCAACTGTCAACGTGGAATA
>Ga0222647_1000424_pt1 | contig 18789 bp, 10 predicted proteins | sample AntAcemetagen333_FD_179864 | JGI IMG/M metagenome (GOLD analysis project Ga0222647, IMG submission 179864) | Saline water microbial communities from Ace Lake, Antarctica - #333 | ecosystem: Environmental > Aquatic > Non-marine Saline and Alkaline > Saline | place: Antarctica: Ace Lake...
CTTCACTAAAATCTGAAAATATTCAAAAGAACCATATTATCAAGCGTATGCAAAAAACACAGGATATTATAAAAATTCCGATTGTTGCTCCTGCACAAGCTATTTTGGATAAGTACAAGTCGGTGGACAATGGTAATTATGAACTAAAAGTGTTAGCAAATCCTGTAATGAATCGCTACTTAAAGGAAATCGGAGAAATCGTTGGTATTGACAATAAAGTAACGATGACCAATAAGAAGAGGGGAGTGTTTGTTGAAAATACTCAACCTAAATATAAATTTATAACTTGCCATACCGCACGGAGAACATTTATTACGCTTTCGCTGGAAAAAGGGATTCGTCCCGAAGTTGTAATGAATATTGCAGGACATAAAGATTTTAGAACAACTCAAAAATATATTAAATTGGTAGATAATGTTGTTGATGATGAAGTATTGAATGCGTGGAATAAATAAGATGCTTTACGCCAAAAACCATTCATCAGAATAAAACTCAATGGAAAATTTCAAAATCACCTTGATAAGACAATTATTTAAATTCTATCTATTGCGTATATATTATTGAATTACAGCATCAGAGCGATGAACCATTATTTTATGTCGGACAAACAGGCGATAACGCACATAAGAAGGCTCGACCTGCTTTTAGGCGTTTGATTGGACATTTGGATAATTTGAGTAGTTCTACTCAAAATCAGATTTGTAAGCATATCGCAGCAAAACTGTTAGACAGCATGGATATTTCATCGAAATATACAACGACAGAAAAGGCGATTGTTGAAGAGTATTTGTCAGAATCTACGTTCACCATGCACGTTTATCTTTTGGAGGAATTTGAATATAAAGCGACTGATAACGAACATACTGAAAAGCGGAGAGCAGCTCAATTGTTTGAAAAGCAAGTGATTCAATTATTTGTAAATAATAAAAAAAAACAAAATTTGATGAATGAAAAAAATCTCTATTTGTAAGGATAATCCAACAACTTGTACAGAACAGTTCAAAGCTATTCAAAAGGACTTTGATTTGGCAAAAAAATAAAATAATCAAAAAAGTTATTTTTTATCACTATTTAAGGAACTATTGATATTGATAAGTAGTTAGTGATTTGATTTTTCATCATAAATGCTATCAATATGTCTGCAATAAGAGCAAGAAAAGCAATTTCTCCATTAGTCGTTCGAGAGTTATGGTTTTTAGCAGGAGGTCGCTGTGAATACCGTGCTTGTAATAGATTATTATCAAGAGATTCAATTACGAAAGGTAAAATTAATAAAGCCTATATTTCTCATATCATAGCCGCAAGACCTAAAGGTCCCAGGGGAGATAAAGTATTATCAAAACAGTTAGAAATAAGTTTAGAAAATCTAATGCTATTATGTGATGAGTGCCACAATAGAATAGATAAAGCTGAAGTAGAAAATCATCCCAAAGATTTTCTACTTGAAATGAAAAAAGAACACGAAGAACGAATTGAATTAGTGACAGGAATTAATTTCGATAAAGATACTCATATCGTTATCTATAAATCAAGTATAGGCGAACATACACCAAGTATCACTCATCAAGAAGCTAATGCTTGCGTGATTCCTAATTATTACCCAGCAGAAGTAAATCCAATTGATTTAAGTATTGGTAATAACCTTCTGAATAATGGTTCAGATAGTTACTGGATAAATGAAGTCAGAAATTTAGAGTTACAATTTGAAAAAAAAATATATCCAAAGATTTTGAGAAATGAAATTAGGCATATTTCTATTTTCGCATTTGCCCCAATGCCGCTTTTGATAAAACTCGGAACATTAATCAATGATATTCATAAAGCAGAAATTCACCAACCAATTAGGACACCATTTTCTTGGAACTTAGATACAGGTGGTACTGGAGAAGATTATATCATAATGTCACCAAAAGAAAAGTATAAAAAAGTTGCTTTGAATATTTCATTGAGTGCAGATGTAAACGATGAACGGATTACCGATGTCTTAGGTCTGAGTACATCCATCTACCGATTAACCATTCAAGAACCTTTTAATGATTATTTGCGGACAAAAAGAAGTTTAGATAATTTCAGTATTGCAATTCGTAAACTATTTAATCAAATCAAAAAGGAATGTAACGCACAAACACCACTTCATATATTCCCTTCAATGCCGATAGCAACAGCGATAGAACTTGGTAGGAGCTGGATGCCAAAAGCAGATATGCCGCTTATTATTTATGACGAAAATAAATCAAGAACAGGGTTTTATAAAACAATTGAAATAGATAAATAATGTTGGAATTAAATAAAGAACAAAGGGAACAGTTCAACGAAATTTTGGAACTATTGGGGGAAAGTTTAGATATTTCTCAATCTGATTATGATAAGGCTGTTGAAAGTTACAAAGCAGTTGGAACTCAATTAGCTAAAGATAATTCTAAACTAAAAGAGTATAACCCACAAATAGCACCACAAGGTTCTTTTCTATTAGGGACAGTAATAAAAGCTATTAACGATTGTGATGATTTAGATATTGACTTGGTATGTGAGTTATTGGGTAAAAACCCTAATTGGACACAAGAGGATTTAAAAGCGATTGTTGGGGAGCAGTTGATGGAAAATGAGACGTATAAAAAGATTATGGAGTTTCCTGATGGGCGAAGATGTTGGACGTTGAAATATCGAGAAAACTCGGAGGATGAAAAATACCATATGGATATTTTACCTTCTGTAATTGATAATGACTACAGACGAGATTTCGATGGGTTGTTTTCAGAGAAAATATTCGATAGGAGTACCATTCAAAAACTTGCTTTCAGAATCACCGACAGAGAACGTGATGATTATAAAACAGAAACAAATGCTGTAGAATGGTTAAAATCTAACCCTTTCGGTTATGCTAAATGGTTTTTTGATAGAGCCGAACAAGGACAAGTTGAAAAAAGGTTTTCCTTAAAAGCTTCAATTCAAGAAGTTCCCAATTTTCAAAAAAACAAATATCCATTACAGCGAATTATCCAAATATTGAAATGCCATCGAGATATGATGTTTTCTACAGAAGAGGATAAAGTAGATAAACCAATTTCAATTATTATCACAACTTTAGCAGCAAGAGCTTATACAGGTAGTAAAAATATATTAGAAGCATTAGAAAACGTTATTTCTAATATGAAAAACTATATTGAAATCTGTACAAACGATGAAGGGAAAGCAGTTTATTGGGTTGAAAATCCTGTTAATTCAGAAGAAAACTTTGCAGATAAATGGAAAGAACATCCACAACGTCAAAAGAATTTCTACAATTGGCTTGAACAAGTACAAAGAGATATAATTAAAATTACAGAACAGCACGGTTTAACTTCTATTGGCAATGAAATAAAAACCGTATTTGGCGACAATGTGGGAAACCAAACAATCAACACATATAGCGAAAGATTAAGAGAAAAAAGAGAAAATAATAATTTAAGAATGACGATTGGAACAGGGATGCTCGGTAATACAGGCAAAATAGAAGTTCCTCAACATAAGTTTTATGGCAAATAGAAAATCATTAATCGTACAGGCGAATCTTCTCAATAAAGACTTTCCCCAATCAGTTACTAAAGTCAAAAAAGACGATAGACTGATTTGGGAAAGTACTATTCAGCCAACACCATTGAGTGCGGTCTATACTATAAAGTTGGAATGTCATTATTATTCCAAGATGCAAAAATTAATTGTGAAAGTTACCGACCCTTTTCCGCTTCCTTTAGCAAATGGAGAGGATAAACTACCACACGTTCATTCACACGAAAAACAGCATTTGTGCCTGTATTATCTTGGTGATTTCAACTACAGTAAACCATTCGTTAAAACCATAATCCCATGGGCTTCCGAATGGTTATTACATTATGAAACTTGGGCTTGTACAGGTACTTGGAATGGCGGTGGAATAGAGCATTAATAATAATTCGGATTCCGCCACCTCTAAACAGTTCTCATTACTTCTTCATATGTTCTTTTACACTTAACCAAACGGTATTAACTCCAATATCTTTATTTTCTTCTAAGTATGGTAATAAGTATCCTTCTTCTATTGATTCGATTAAGTCATCGTATCTAATATATGATGGACTTCCTGTATCTAAATCGAAAACACGAAAAAGAATATATTTAATTCCTGCTTTTTTGGCATCTAAGTAGGTTTTCCATTCTACCCAAGAAAGATAAAATGTTGGCTCTTTATAAGTTGTTGCTTTACACTCAATATAACATTCTTGTCCATTGATTTTAGCTAAAAAATCATAATGAGTAAAAGCATCTTTTTTAGTTTTTACACCATGACGAGCAATATGCTCTTTATTATACCACCTAACTACTTCTATATCATTTTCTGATTGTTCATCATGTAGTTTTTTAAATAGATGAGCTTCTCCTTTATTTCCAATTTCTTTTAGTTCTTTATTCGAGCTTCTTTTCCCTGATGATGAACTACTATTCTTATGTTTACTTCTATTTTTTAGAAAATCTTTTAATTCTTCCTCTGATATATCATTATCTCTGATTAGTTTGGCTCTTGGGCCTGTTACAGAAATACCATCATCGAACCTATTCGCCAATTTATTCCATTTTTCATGTTCTACTCTTCCTCGAAGCGTTCCGATGATTATATCATCATCAGCATATTCATTTTTATCAAAGTAAAATTCATTGCCTTTATCATAAAAAGACTCCTTTGACCTGTAAGTATCTTTGAATGTTTGTTCATAAAATAAATCTTGCTTTGGTATTCCTCCATCAATTAGATAAATGAATATTTCATCTTTATAATCCCAATCTTGGTATTTTACAGATGTCCATAACTCTCTGATTGTCTGTAAATGCACATAATCTACAACAATTTTAGGGTTCTCTTCTCTACTATCTATTTCTTTGAAAATTAGGTAATTATACGTTTTATCATACATCTGACGATTGTGTTGATGTAAAATATTATAACCTTTTTGTCTATCAACTTTGACCGAAGTTTCGTAAGCATAAATAGCTTCACCATTCCAAATATCAAAATAATAAACTACTTCTTCATTTACCATTTTAATAAATAACAGAGGTAAGTCTTTATTATGCACTTGATACTTATATATTCCTTGCATCAACTCTAATCTAATATCATTTTCAGTGAAGGTTATTGCTGAGTCATTTAACCATTCAATGATATATTTTTTAACAATTTCACTATTCGCTAATAAATCAAATGATGCAAATTCTTTTTTCTGTGCATTTTGATTTTCCAAATAGATTCTTAGTGCTTGAACATTCTTGAAAATATCTAATTTGGCGTATTGTTCTTTGAGTAATTCTTTGAGACTCTCCTCAAAGTCTTGATATTTCTCACTAATGTAAATTGTATTATTCTCATCATACAAACAACCAAATAAGTCATTATCATCACTTGTACTATCGCCTACCGTTTCTTCCAAAAAAGTATCAATGTAAGGTATTTCACCTTCATATATGACTATCGTCGGATTGCCTTCGTTATGGTTTTTCCAAAGTATATAAGATGGTAAATCCCATTCTTTAGCTTCTTTGAGTTTATTTTTATCAATAGTAGGACATAGTTCAAGAACTTGACAAGTCTCAATAAAATCTATGTTTGGTAATAACGCATCATTGATTAGAATATCTCCTTTAGCTTTTATAATTTCAAGAATCCTTTGCCATTTCTCTTTATTTTGTGATTGAAGCCCGTAAAATATGGTTATTTCAGTTTCAAAGTCACGTTGATTTAGTTCTATTTTAAATTGTTGATTTCCATCAACTTCAACTACCCACGGTAAGATAGATTTTTCGGATAATTGTATATTTGAATAAATATCCGATAACATATCTAATATTGATTTCTTATTGTAATTGATTGGTGTATCATTCAACTCTTCTTTGAACCAAACTAAAGTATTTTTTAAAAGTATGGTATGTTTTTTTAACCGAGCAAATAATTCATCATAATTTGATGGTTTATGGTTATCACTAATTCCACGTCTAAATTTAAATATATCGGATGAATTGGTGTGAATACCTAACTTTTGAAGGTACTCTATTTTAGTTTTTTGTTCCTCTTGATTTGTTCTTGCCCACTTTAACAATGGTTCAGATAATCGTTCAGATGGAAGTCCATACTCATTATAAACATAATTCTTTTCGATTAATTTGAAGTATTTGATAAACGTCTCAGGTAGATTATGATTGATATTTTCTTTATAAAGTATTTGATAAAACTCAACAAGAATTTCCTCATCAGATAAAGTGACATTGTAATCCTTTATATTGATAGTACCCTTTTTCTCAAATAAGACAAAGATGAATTTTTGGAATGTATCAACGGTCTTATCTTCTTGTTTCTTGAATTTACGGTAGGTTTTTCCTGATTTTTGTACTTCTTTTATAAAAACTTTTTCATTTAACTCTATATCTTCAAATTGATTAGCAATAGTAGTAATTAGGTTACTATCATCTTTCTCATTAATAAGTACCTCAGTTGGATGAATATTTAAACGAAACTGTTTATTAAGTTGAATAGTTAAGTGCTGTAATGCCTCTAATTCAGTTAATGAAGTACCATCAATTTTGGTTTTCGTTCGGATGTCTTCTACTAACCTTTTTTTATTCTTGGCGATCTCTTCTTCTATCATATCTTTTTCAGTTTTATTCCAAACAGATTTTGGTACTTTGACTGAGAGGTATAACTTTAAGAACTTATACTCAAAACTATCCTTTGTATAGATTTTTTTTGTGTCGAATAATATTTCTAAAAACTTATCAATATACCTTGTTTTTATCTCATCGTATTCTTTACCTTTTAACCTGTCAATACAATCAATAAAATCTTTAACTTTTTGAAGTGAAGACTTATCTACTTCATCAATATTTAGTTGTTCTAAAATTTTCTCTGTAACATCCTTATCATTCAATAAGCCTAATTGATGATAGTCAGATTTGAAAGTCTTTTCTAATAGGTGATAAACTTGTCGGTAATATTTCGTGACATATTCATTTAGATAATTCCCTGTAAAGCGGTACTGTTTAGCTTTATCGTCTAAGTGAAAATAATAATCATCACTACTTGGTTGATACTTAAAATAACCAATATCAAAAATTCTTTCTTTACCATTCTTTAGACAGAAATCAAGCAGTTGCTCAACCTCGGATTTGCTTAATAGAATATTCGTTTTAAGATTATCAGTTTTAGCAATACCATTTTCAGTAGGTATAGCAAATGGAGAGGTCGAATTTGTTGATAAAAAACTCATTATTTCAGAAATAGGAAAGTCTTTACCTGTAAGTTTTTTAATAACGTCTTCAGCTTGAGCTAAGTCAGTATTTTTATTATAAAATACTGCTTCTCTCAATTCAAAATCTTGATTCGTGTAAATAAATGTTTTTCCTGCTGCTATTAAAGATTTTGAATCCTTGTTTAAGAAAAGACTTTTAATATATTCGTAGAACTCAACTACTTCATTGTTCGTAGGTTCTGTTTTTATAAAACGCTCTATTATATTTTCCCAATGAGTTAGAATAATATTGTCATAAACTAACGTATTAGACATAAATGATAATTCATCTGCATATTGATTGAAGTCTCGATGGATTTCAAATCCCTTCATATACAAAGGACGGTTTTCATCAGGTTTTAATAAGTCTTTTGATGATTTGAGTTTACGAGGTTCACCATTATTATTTTCGGTATTGCCATAAAATAATTTGATTTGTTCAGCTTCGACTTTTAGTAATTTTAATAATTCATAAACTGCAAATCGCTCATTAGGCTCTAATTTTCCTACATTTTCATGTGTTAATGATACAAGAGTTTCTTTTTCCTTCTCATCATTTGGTAAATGAAAGGCAGATTGTGGCTCTGATATATAATTTAAGATATTTTTACTTGGTATAGATTTATTTATGAGTTTTTGAATCGCACCTGTAATAGCGGAATAATCTTTAATTTTTGATAATTCTGAACGGTAAAAAACATCTATTACCTTATTGAATTTATTATTTGTTCCATGAATAAAACTTAATTCTCTACTGCTTAGGTTACGATGTTCTTGATTATCAGGTTTATAATAATTATTCACCCCGTTATAAAAGGCTTGTATATCTTTTCCTGTATTTAATCCTAAAATTATAGTTGACCAATTATTATAAATGATACTATTGTAGATATTTTCTGAAGAAATAAATACTAAGTCCTTTTCTATTCCTTCATATCCATCTTTTATTTTAAATGGATTTAACCATTCAGTTGTATTTCGTTTTTTGATAAGTTGCTTGGAAGGTTTAATTCCATTTTGTTGATTTCTAAATAAACTAATGTTACTTGATAAATTAGTTTTTAAACTTTTAGAAAATGATTTTACAATTAGCTCTTTATCCGCTGCTAATAACTCCTTGTTTAACTCCTCATTTGAGGTTTTTGCATTAATTTTTTCAAAAAGTAAATCACTATCTGCTAAAAAATTTACATGCTCTCTGTAAAAACTATCCAAATTGGAATATTCAGATAAATTGAACAATGATAACTTGAATGATATTTTTTTTAGTTGCTCTTGTATTTCGATTGTATCATTATCTAACAGGAATAGATTGTTTTCTGCATTATTGATTTCAGTTATGCTATAAAAACCGTTTTCAAATGGTAGCTTGATTTTTAGCAGGTTCTCTTTAAATTTTTGCTTCTCATCTTCTTCCGTCTCTTTAAAGTTTATGATAGCGTCATTCAACTCGGAAAGAAATAATTTATAATCATTATCCAAGCCCAATAACCAATTATTAATAGCTTCTATATTCGTAGTGTTAATAATGAGCTCTTTAATTGACCATTTTTTAAGACTTAAAGCTCCTTTCCCATCTCTTGCTCTATTAGTTATTAGTTCATCATTATCATCGTTCCATTTAAACCAATAATAATTTTCACAACCCCAATCTTTAGGTGATAAAATTGGAAGCTTAGTATCTTTAATTTTGACATACTTTGATTCGGATAAAAAACCTTGAGTTGTTGGAATATTAGATTTTAAATAAGCCATTAAAGGTTCATATAAAGGTTTAATTAACCAATCGTTATTTTTTTTATCTGGCTTAGACGATAATAAGAGTGCAATATATATAGCAAAGAAACTATCATTATTAGACGCTTTGTAAGTATTAAGATTTGTTATAATACTTTTAACAAACCTACTGAAGATAATACAATTTTGTTCATCTTGATGCAACTGAGTGCGTTCACTTTTGTTAGAGAATAAATTACAATGTAGAATAAAGGAAAATCCGTGTGACTCCTGTCTTAAAGGAAAGAATAGGTAGAAATTAGTTGACTCTTTAATTTCTTCTGCATCTTTATAATCTTTACAATAACCAAATAAACCCTCAATAACTAGAGGCATACTTCCTGTTTGTTGAATAGATGAAATTGCTTTATAATCTTCCTCATCAGGTGAAATTTGAAATTTAATAAAATCTAATTCAACAGGATTTAATTTATAATCATTTATAATTACCTTTTCTAACTTATTACTTTGCTCTTCGCTATTATGTATTTCGTTTAGTTTCTCTAAAATTTTTAAGGAAACCTGAGTTCCTCTTTCAATTTCACCTTTTTTAAGTAATGATGACTTTCCTTCTCCAAGTTTTAAAAAGAATAGCGAACCATGAGACTTATTTAAGTCATTCACTATTACATCGTCCTTGATGTTTTTCCGTAAAAAATTACTTAACGTGATTAGTTCTTGTTCATTAAATAATAATTCTTCTGCTTCATTGATAAGTTTATAATTAATATTTCTAATATTCTTATCATTAGGTTGACAAGGAAAAGTAGTAAGTAATATTTTAAATAACCAAGGATACTTTGTTATAGATTGATGTTGATGAGAGTTTTCTAATTTTTTATACTGTACTTCATCTTCATCCGTTATAATTTCATCCGCTGATTCGAGACTATATAGTTCCTTGAATGATTCGGTATTTTTATACCAACTAAAAACAATAGGCCCTATATTACCTGTAGTAAGCTCATTGATTCCATCTTTACGTCCAACTAATCTGTGAACTAACTTGAATCCTATCCCAAATTTTCCTATTGAGCCTTCATCATTTCTTTTTGTAGATTGACCTACATTTAAGATAGATGCAACACCTTCATAAGTAAATGTTTTTCCATTATTAATTATCAGTAAATATTCCTCATCGTAGAACATATAAAAATTTGTACTTTGAGCATCTACAGCATTTTGAAGAAATTCATAAATAGCTTGAGTGTCCTGAGCCATATTTAGGAAGCCATCTAAAAAATTACCAATGTTATCTTTTTTACCATTAATAAATGCAGAAAATCCTTCAATATCATCATCTGTATTTATTTTGTGATAATATCCAATAAAATGCTCGTTGATAAATTCATTCTTTTTCTTTTTGGAAGAAAATGCTTGTCTATAATAAGTACGGAATTGAGCTATGTCTTTAATATTCATAATTTACTCATTGAATAATTTTTTAAAAAATAAAAATTCTGACTTTTCTTTGTAGCGTAAAACCTCCTCCACTACCCACTCACCCCAAACACACCCATTCCCCTAACGATACTCACAATCCTATCACTACTATCATCATCAAAAACGCCATCCAAACCTTCGGAATGAATATGCGTGAAAGGAGGTTCATAGAGTAGTGCAGGGTCGAGTGTGCCGTTGGATTCAAAGAAGTTGATGATGTGTTCGATGAATTTTTGTTGTTTCGCACTTAGGTTGCCTTTTTCCAAGAACTCGGAGAAAGCCGCGAGAGCTGCCGAGCGATTTAGACCGATGATACTGCGAATAAACAAGACCATAGGTGTATCGCTGCCTGTTGTTTGTTGGAATTTTTCCTTTGTGCCACGTTCTTTCCCATCAAAAACGAGGTGTTCCAACTGCTGTAATTCTGCTGCCGTAATTGGTTGATTATTATGGATTTTCTTAATTACGATATGGCTGCGATGTTCCCGGATAAAGGATTTTACCTTAGTGACATAATCTGCTGGAGCGGAAGGTAGATAGACTGCCTTTGCATCAGCGACCGTCATAATATCCTCAATATCAGTTTCGTAAGGGTTCTTTTTATCAGGCTCGATGAGCTTCATTAAATCCCTTAAATCTGCTTGTATTTTTTGCAATTCCTGAACCGTAATTCCTTCCCAATACGCATCATCTTGAACCGCTTTAATCATTTTCATTTTGGCTTTCACGGCAGGAATATTCGCCATAGAAGCCAACCTCTTGGCTCGTCTTTGAATGTTGCTTTTGCCCTGTTCAAAGGTGCTTTCTTGCTTCAAATGTGCCAATTGCATTGCATAAATCAAGGCATCGAATTGTTTCGCTTTATGGTCTGGGTCTTCTATTTGCACCAACGTTCCGACGTTTTCCGTCAAGGCGATAAAATCACCAGTATTGATGACGTTCCAATTATTGCGATGCGAATATTTCTCAATGATTTCCAAGTACATTTTTACTCGAAACTGCTCTTCCCGTCCTTTGAATAATTCCGCTACCAAAGCATGAGACTCGTCCAGTAACTGGTGGCGATAAACTTGTAAATCATCCTCATTTTGGTAAATATCCGCTCGTAAAAGCTCTCCAAGTTCTATCCGAAACTTAAAGATGCGATTCGATAAACTGATGACAGGATTTGCCTTCCTTCCTTTGGGTTGTTCATTAAAATAGCCGAAATTATCAAAACAATCGAATACCAAAAAGCTAGGTTTGTCTATTCCCTCTTGACCTGCAACGTCCAAACCTTGGCATAGGCGAGTTCCTCGCCCAAGCATTTGCCAAAACTTCGTTTTAGAGTAAATCGGTTTGAAGAATACTAAATTCAAAATTTCGGGAACATCAATTCCTGTTTCCAACATATCGACCGAAACCGCAATTTGCGGAAACCGTTCAGGTACTTTGAAATCGGTAATCAAACTTTCTGCAAATTTCCCTTCCTTATAAGAAATCACCTTAGCAAAGTTCCCTGCCAACTGTGGATATTGTTGGTCAAACACTTTCAAAACATAATCAGCGTGTTTTTGGTCTTTGGCAAAAATGATGGTTTTGCCCAATTTTTCGCCACTATCTATTTTATGACCGTTTCTCATCAACGCATCTAAAACCTTGACAACGGTATCTTTATTAAATAGCCATTTATTAATGACCGAAGCATCAATTTCATCTTGAAGGTCTTCGCCCCAAGCCGCAAAAGCCGCTTCATATTGTTCCTTTTCCTTGTCATTGAGGTCATTGTACTTGATACCTCTTTTGAGGAATTTCGTTTCTATTTGTAGCTCCATAGGCGGCACAAGAAATTCATCTTTCACCGCTTGGTCAAGTTCATAATAATAGGTTGGTACGTTATTTTGACAATCAAAAAAAGCGTAGGTATCTAAATGCGTTTCATCACGAGGAGTAGCGGTCAAACCAACGATAAAACCATCAAAATAATGGAAAATGGACTCGTACTTTTTATAAATAGAACGGTGAGCTTCGTCCACGATAATTAAATCAAAATGTCCGACGCTAAATTGGTCATTATCAATCCGATTTATCATCGTTTGGTAAGTCGAAAACACCAAACGAGCCGTTGTATTATTCGCTTCTTTGCTTAGGTTAATCGCTGCCAAATGCGACAAATGGTCAAAAAAACTATTTTTGGCTTGTTTTACCAATTCTTTTCTATCTGCAAGAAACAACACTCGCTTAACCCAATTCGCTTTAAACAAATTATCTACCAAAGCGATAGATGTTCGAGTTTTTCCTGTTCCTGTTGCCATGACCAACAAAGCCCTACGCCTGCGTCCGTTATCCTTTGGTTGTTTTTCGTCCAAAGTCGGCACGTAGAACGTTTCCGCAACTCGCTGTATCGCTCCTTTTTGGTAATAACGCCCTGCAATGCTCGGGTCGGGTGTAACCGCTGTAATATCCTTGCGAGTTGTACGGCGGTCAATTAGCCGTTGTAGTTGATTTTTGGTATAATACCCGTGTACTGGTCGAGGTGGATAAATCGTATCATCCCACAAGGTAATATTGAAACCATTGGTATAAAATATCAACGGTCTGCGGTTATATATTTGCTCTAAGCAATTGGCATAAACCTGTGCTTGTGTCTTTCCTTTATCTTCTTTTTTAGTCGTTCGTTTGGCTTCTATGACTGCCAACGGCAAACCATCATCGCCCCAAAGCACATAATCAATATAACCTTTTCCTGTTTTATTGATGTCTTTTGGCATATTGCTAACCTCAAACTCTTTCACGTTTTTAGGCGACACATCCCAACCTGCTGCCTTCAAAGCCGCATCAATGAAAATCTTACGAGTTTCTGCTTCCGTGAAAGGCGGCTTTGGCATTGCCGTTATTTTCGGTGCTTTTTTCTGCTCCGCTGCTTCCCTGCGTTGTCCATCTAATTCCGCTCTTAGCTGCTCATTTTCTTTGGCTTTCGCTTCCGCAGCTTGTCGCTCCTGTTCTATCTTTTGGGTTTGTGCTTCGAGTTCTTTTAGTAAGGTTTCTATTTGTCGCTGCTGCACCGCAATCGGACTTTCTTTCGGCACTAAGTTATCTTCAAAACTTTCGGGATAAGCTAAATCGGTGTAAGTGCGGACAACATATTGACAGAAATGAAATAAAAACTTCACCGACACATAAGCATCTCGACTCGACATTTTCCGCTTATGTACCGCATCATTACCATATTTGCGGATAACGTCCAATTCATAAATGAGGTCATCGCTGACTTCTCTATCCGATTTCAAATCACCATGAATCTTATTTGCAAGGCTATTCGGAAACGGCAATTGATATTCCACGTCTATATCATAGACCCAATTGATTAATAATTCCATTGCTTGACGGCTCAACATTCCTGATGTCACGGACTTGGTATAAACCTGTTGTTCCGCATCTTTTGCAGCTTCATAGACTGCTGTGAATCGTCTGTTATTGATAAAGTCAAAATTTGATGTCATGGTTTTATTTTTTGGATAGTACACTTTTATTTTTTTAGGGAAACCTATATTTTACCATTCGTCTTGTTCGTCCTCACCGTACAAATAATCTTGTTCTGCTTCCTGTTCTTCCTCCAAATAATCTGCTTCTTGCTCCTCCTCCTCAGATGAAGGTGCGTAACGACTCGTATAACAATCGGCTTCCGCTCCGATTATTTCCACGGAATACTCAATTCCTCTATCACTTTCAAAATCCGCATAACCATCAGAAATATCTGGCGGATAAAAATGACTATCATCAAGCCAACCGCCATTAGACCAATAGATTATCGTTAATTCATTATTTTCAATCCTAACTTTTAAAGTATAACTCGAATTCGTTCCCGTATTCGGGTGATGGTATTCAACGTTTGCACAATAAATACCATCACTATATCCATCATTACCCAATAAAGAAGTACCGCTTTTGTAAGTATTTTTATTTTTACAAGAAGCCAATAAACCCAAAAACAATAAGATTAAAATTAATTTTTTCATATCTATTTTTTTAATAGAATTATTAATTTTTAATTAAAAATCTCCTGCAATAACCCCTTAAATAAATCCTCACTATCCTGCAACGATTGTTTTAATTCAGCTTTTTGTACTTCTATATTTTCTATTATTTTTTCAAATTCGTTTTGGAGTTCGATTGGTGGAATTATAAACTCTATATTTCCAAATGCTGTTTTATTAATCATTCCTTTCATTCCATTTGTAGAGAAAGATTGAACGTAAGGCTGAGCAATTATAAATTGATAATACAAAAATAAAGAACTCGCTTTGTAAGGACTTATAGAATTGATTTGTTGGTTGAATGCTACCTTTCTATCGGAAATAGCGGGATTTCCTATTACTCTTTTGCTTCCTGCAATACACGTTACTAAAATTGCTCCTTTGTCAACAGTCCTTCCTTTTTTTTCTCCTTCTAAAGAAAGAAATTCCTTCGCTTTAGATAAATACATTTGAGGAATATTGATATTATCTGTTTTTATCCATTCAACATCGTTACCATAGTATTTTTCAATACTTCTTGGTGGTGTATTTCCTGTTTGAATTTTTCCGATTTTACGTAATTGTTTCTTCTCCCAACCCTTCTCATTTCTCACAACATCCCCAAACATCTCCAAAAACACCGACTCCGCCAAATCATCTAACTGCTGCAACTGCTCCGCTGTCGTCCGACGTAAAGCATCTGCCGTATCCAATAGGTCAGCGATTTGTTGCTGTATCGGAAGTGGGGGAAGTAGGATTTGGATATCTTTTAAAGTTTTAATCGTAATTGCTTTAAAAGTCGAACCTGTACCAAGATTTTTAATTCTTGGCTCAAAATATCTAAAAAAGTGTAACAAATATTTTAATTCAATTTTTTCAGATGGTCTTATTGCCGCTAAACCTCGACCTATACACGCTTTTATATTATTAATATTTGTTGACCCAACGGGTGCTCGAACAGAGAAAAGAATATCGCCGGGTAATGATATTTTCGTTGTTTTCGTTGTCCAATATCTTACAGTTGGATTAAAATTTCCAAAATCAGCTTTTCCTTGAAAAAAAGGAATTCCTTTTGTCTTAGAATTATAAAATGCACTCGGAGGAGATTGACCTGCGATTACTTCCGTTACTTTTTTTAATTCAATATTTTCCCATTTCATTCCCCAAATATTTCCTGATTAACCAATAAAGTTTTCAACTTTCCAATCAATTCCGTCCGTTTTTTATCTGTTACTTCGATGCGTTCGATAAGCGTAATCGGTTTATCGTATTCAATCGTTTCATAGATAATTTCCTTATAGCGGTTAATACTCAAATCATAATCATTCGCCTGTATATCCGCCAAAGACACCATAAAGGATTGTTCGGTGCGTTTGCGATTGACTTCCTTATCAAGGTTATCCCATCGGTTCAGAATATCGGGAATATTATTTTGTTCATGGTTCGCTTGGTCGAGTTCGTTGCGTTTATCATCTAACGAAAAGCCGTCCGCCTGCATATCATAAAACCAAACCTTATCCGTACCACCCGAGTTAGTTTTGGTGAAAATCATTATCCCTGTACTCACCCCTGCATACGGCTTAAATACACCGCTCGGCATCGAAATCACCGCTTGTAACTGATGCGTTTCAATAATCGTTTCCCGTATCTTTTTATGAGCGTTCGAGCTACCAAACAAAACGCCGTCAGGCACAATCACCGCAGCACGTCCACCGACTTTCATCATCCGCAGCATCAGCCCCAAAAATAGCAATTCCGACTTCGTAGAATCCACAATCTTCTTCACCGAATCATCAATATTATCCTTATCCACACTTCCCTTAAAAGGCGGATTTGCCAAAATCAAGTCGTAAACGTTCGTAATATGAGCCGCATTCCGAGAAAGCGAGTTCACCAATTGCAAATTAGGCGAATCAATCCCATGCAAAGTCATATTCATCGCACCAATCCGAATCATCGACGGGTCAAACTCCAAACCGTTAAACATGGTCGTCTGAAAATGTTGTTGAGCCGCTGCATCATACAAAGCCGCTTCGTGATGCTTCTGCAAATATTCCACCGCAGCCACCAAAAATCCCATCGTACCTGCTGACGGGTCACAAATCGTATCAGTCGCAGTCGGTTTCATCATATCGACCATCATTTTGATAATGTGTCGAGGAGTCCGAAACTGTCCGTTTTTCCCTGCCGAAGCAATCTTAGATAATAAATATTCGTATAAATCACCCTTCGTATCTTGGTCAGCTTGGTCAACGTCCTCAATCATTTGCACCGCTTGGTCAAGCAAACGAGGCGTACCAATCATAAAAGTCGCTCCTTTCATAAAACCCCGAAACGCACTATCTTCTGCCCCCATTTCCTTCATCGTATCAAAAACGGTCTTCCGTTCCTTATCCGATACATCAACGCCCTGCGTAAACAATTCAAACATCAACTCAGGGTCACTATCCTTAAAATAACTCCATCGTAACGGGTATTCCGCTTCCGAGTAAACAGGATTTTCAATCGGTTTACCCAATCGGTTCGCCTTTTTCTCCACAAGGATTTGTTTATCCTCCATCCGTTTAATAAAAAGCAAATACGTAATCTGCTCAATCACCGTCATCGGGTTAGAAATTCCACCTGTCCAAAAGGTTTCCCAAAGTTTATCTACACTGGATTTTAATGCTCCTGTAATCATTTATTTTGTTTGTGTTTTTTTTATTAATACGGACGTTTACTAAACTTTTGAAGTTTAGTAAACGTGTAAACGTATATTTTTTCGAGTGTCTAATTTTGTTTTAGCCTTAGTAACTCCTGTTTGAATTCTTGATATGTAGATTTTTTATCGGGCATTTTTTAGGCTTATTTAACTAGGTTTTTTTTGTTTTTTTGTTAATAAAGGGTAAAGTACAAATAGATTTCTATTTATTTTCTAATAATTCGATAATTTTTTCTTGATTAATATTAAAATCCTTTCTAAGATTATTAATTTCTATTTGTAGTGTTGTTATATCAGTATTTTCATTATTAAAGATTTGCCCTTCTCCTATTAATAGCCACCGCAAGTTTATATCAGGAAATAAAATAGCAATTTGAGCAATCAAATCGGCTTTTGGACTTTGTATTTGTCCTTTTATTAATTTAGAAATAGCTTGTTCGCTATATCCTATTTTTTCTGAAAACGATTTTTGAGTAACTCCTTTCGATTTCAAAACCAGTGCAAACCGTTCTCCTATTGCCATAAAAAATGAAATTTTTATTTAGTTTAATGAACATTTTGTTTCATTTCTAATAATTATGTACTATACTTGCAGTATGTTCTATTGGAAATACATTTTTATTATTTAAATAATTGGAGCAACACTTAGAAAGTTTGGAGACCGACAAGTGTTGCTCCTGATAAAGTTAATTATCATGAGCAAAAGTAATGAATTGCCGTCAAAACGGCAAGAAGAAAGCACTATGCCTGAAACAAAGGCAAAAACAACGAACTTCACCCAAATATCCAACGAAGTTCTCTTAGATGAAAGATTGAGTTTCAAAGCGAGAGGAATTTTAGTACTTCTACTCTCTCGACCGAAAAATTGGAAAATCTACATTGATGAAATTGTGGAGCGTTCAGACTTGGACGGTAAACATTCTGTGCGTACAGGATTCAAGGAATTGAAAACATTCGGTTATTTGGAATTAGTGAAGGTATGGAACAACGAAACAGGAAAATTTGAGGGTACAGTTTACAAACTGTGCCTAAATTATCAACCAAATTTCCCGAAAACACCAAAAAAGGCAGTACAAAAAAATTTGCCGCAGGTGAAAGATTTCCCGACTGTCGAGAAAACCGACCTACCGAAAATCAGTAGGACGGAAAACCCGTCTGACGACAATTCCGACGGACAGAAAACTAGGACACCAAGTAATACTAAACACAGTAATACTAAACATAGTAATACTAAAATACAGCAACAACAAACAAAAGCTGATGATGATGTTTTCTTGAAAAATTTAGAAAATGAAAAAACGGTTTCTAATGAAAAAGTAGAAAACCAAACCGCAATGGATTTCCTCCCCTCTTTGGAAGAGGATGAAGTTTGGAAGAAAACGTTTGTCGGTAAAGACATTTGTAAACAAGTTGGTACAACTGAAATTTTGACCTTACCAATGTTTGATTTATTATTGAAACACTTCACCCAAACATCAATTTCAAGCGGTGCAACCTATCCAAATGTTACAGCGATAAAACGCCACTTTTTCAATTGGTTCAATGCCAATTTGAATAAAAATGCCTTATCAAATTATATCGA
>Ga0222647_1000426_pt1 | contig 18574 bp, 14 predicted proteins | sample AntAcemetagen333_FD_179864 | JGI IMG/M metagenome (GOLD analysis project Ga0222647, IMG submission 179864) | Saline water microbial communities from Ace Lake, Antarctica - #333 | ecosystem: Environmental > Aquatic > Non-marine Saline and Alkaline > Saline | place: Antarctica: Ace Lake...
ATACGGGAAAGTGACTACGTTTTCACTTTTCGCTTTAATGTTGCTGTTTTTATTGTATTTTTGCCAAAAACTATCAAGAAATAGGTTAGTGTTTTACGGTTGAATATCTATTATATGACATCCGTTTAATGACTGCCGAAAAAAAATAATCATGGTAAAAGATACTGCTGTTCAGCGTTTAATTCAGAGAGAGTTAACACGTCAGCGTCACGGAATTGAGTTGATTGCTTCGGAAAACTTTACGAGCCAACAAGTGATTGATGCAATGGGAAGTTGTTTGACCAATAAATATGCCGAGGGTTATCCAGGCAAGCGCTATTATGGCGGTTGTGAAGTGGTGGATGAGGTTGAGCAATTAGCAATTGATAGAGTAAAAAAATTGTTCGGTGCGGCTTACGCCAATGTTCAGCCACATTCGGGTGCTCAAGCAAATGCAGCCGTATTTTTGGCAATTTTGCAAACTGGCGATGACATTTTAGGTTTCGATTTGGCACATGGCGGACACCTTTCTCACGGTTCTCCAGTGAATTTTTCGGGTAAAGTTTACCAACCACATTTTTATGGTGTGGAAGAGGCAACTGGAAGAATTGACATGGACAAAGTGGAAGCAAAAGCATTGGAAGTGCAGCCAAAATTGATTATTTGTGGTGCTTCGGCTTATTCTCGGGAGTGGGATTACGCTCGTTTCCGTCAGATTGCGGATAAGGTTGGGGCGTTATTATTGGCAGATATTGCACATCCATCTGGTTTGATTGCTGCTGGTTTGTTGGAAAATCCTTTACCACATTGTCACATTGTGACGACGACGACGCACAAGACTTTGCGTGGACCTCGTGGCGGTTTGATTATGATGGGCGAAGATTTTGACAATCCATGGGGTAGAACAACGAAAAAAGGTAATCTGATTAAAATGTCGGCTATCTTAAATAGTGGTGTTTTTCCAGGTATGCAAGGTGGGCCTTTAGAACACGTTATTGCAGCGAAAGCGGTGGCTTTTGGAGAGGCATTAGACCCAAGTTTCAAGGCTTACGGTGAGCAAGTTATTAAAAACGCTCATGCAATGGCTCAAGCTTTTGTTGATAAAGGTTACAAAGTTATTTCTGGTGGAACGGACAATCACTTGATGCTAATTGACTTAAATTCTAAAGGAATTACTGGCAAAGTAGCGGAACAATCCTTAGTCAACGCAGATATTACCGTTAACAAAAATATGGTGCCTTTCGATACTCGCTCTCCTTTCGTCACGTCAGGAATGCGTATTGGAACGGCTGCGATTACGACTCGTGGTTTCAAGGAAGCAGATTGTGTCAAAACGGTAGAATGGATTGATGAAGTTATGACGGCTCCAGAAGATGAAGCGGTGATTACAAAGGTTAGAGGCGAAGTTAATGAATTTATGAAGCAGTTTCCTTTGTATGAAGAAGGCCGTATTTTGGATTAGATTTTAGAATGCTTTGCTTTTAGACGTTAGATATTAGAAAGGCAGCACCTGAGGGTGCTGCCTTTTGTATTTTATATTTTGGACGTTTTGATAATTTTTGCAAAGTGCCAATAAATTTATGGCTCTTTGACAATTTCTGCACATAGCGGCTACTTTAGCTTCCGAAAAGTCTCAAAATCCTTGCGGCAGCTAAAGACAGCCGTTACGAAAATCTCAATTTATTCGAATTTTGCAGAAATTGTCAAAGCGCCGATAAATTTATATCCTAAATTACTTTTTCCTTTCTGTTACGTAATTCACTAAACCTCGCAACGCTTCCCTCGTTTCGTTTTCCTCAAAGGTATCTAAGATTTCAAACGCACTATCTCGATATTCGTACATCGCTTTTTGAGCATAATCCAGACCGCCACTTTTGCGAACAAATTCAATAACTTCAGCGACTTTATCCTTTTCCTCGTTATGATTTTTTATCAATTTGATATAATACCGTTTATTCGATTTTGTCGTATTATCCAACGCATAAATCAACGGCAAGGTCATTTTTTTCTCTTTGATATCAATTCCCAAAGGTTTACCGACATCGTCCGTTCCGAAATCAAAAAGGTCGTCACGAATCTGGAAGGCAATACCGATTTTTGAACCAAATTGATACATTTTATCCAATAATTCGGGGTCTTTTGTCGCCGTAGAAGCACCTGCACAACAAGCCGCAGCGATTAACGAAGCCGTTTTTTTCTCAATAATATCATAATAAATATCCTCTTTAATATCCAATCGTCGAGCCTTTTCCATCTGCAATAATTCCCCTTCACTCATCGCCCGAACAGCTCTCGAAACGATTTGCAATAGTTTGAATTCTTCATTATCCAAAGCCAATAATAAACCTTGTGCTAATAAATAATCGCCCACCAAAACTGCAATTTTATTTTTCCAAAGTGCATTAATAGAGAAAAAACCACGTCTTTCGTAAGAGTCGTCAACCACGTCATCATGTACCAGCGTCGCTGTGTGCAATAGTTCTACCAACGAAGCCGCATGATAAGACGCATCATTAATGTCACCACACAATTTCGCACAAAGAAAAACAAACATCGGACGCATCTGTTTTCCCTTCCTTCTGACGATATAATGCGTCACCTTATCCAAAAGCGGAACGGGACTTTTCATCGCATCTCGAAACCGCTCTTCAAATATGATTAACTCTTTTTCAATCGGACGTTTTATGGACTTTAAGGACATTTTTTTATTTTAATTATAAACAATTAATTATAAATCGGAGTTGGCAGTATTCAGTTTCAAGTAGGCAATTATCGCAATATATTTGAAACGGTAAACTATAAACTTCCAATAAACTTGGCACAAGATACAGTAACTATCATGGTGTAATCAATTTTTACTTTCAGAAAGTGTTGGAATATCTAAAAAAATACACCTCAAAAGTCAGCTATCATTGCTTATTACTTAATTTTACATGTAGATGAAACCTATGGATTTTTAAAAATACCATAGATTTGACGAATTGATAAATCAATAAATTAATCAAATGAACAGTCATAAAAATATAATTGTTGAAGGAAAGCACGGAAAACCAGTTTTATTAGATGTGTATTGGCAAATGACCGCTGAACGCAAACCGGTTGTCATTTTTGCTCATGGTTTTAAGGGTTTTAAAGATTGGGGAACGTGGGAAACGATTGGTAAACAAATCGTGGAAGCGGGTTTTATTTTTATAAAATTCAACTTTTCGCACAACGGTACAACGCCAGAAAACCCTTCGGATTTTGGTGATTTAGAAGCTTTCGGTCATAATAATTATTCGATTGAATTAGCCGATTTGGGTTGTGTTTTGGATTGGGTGGAAACCCAAAATAGAATTGCAAATACGGAAATAAATATTGATAATATCAGCCTAATCGGACACAGTCGAGGTGGCGGTGTGGCGATAATCAAGGCTTACGAAGACGAGCGAATCAAGCGATTAATTACGTGGGCATCGGTCGGGACGTTGGATTGGATGTTTAAACCAAAAATGGTGGAAGCGTGGCAATTACAAGGCGTTCACATCATCGTAAACGGACGAACGAAACAAGATATGCCACTTTATTTTCAATTATTTGAAGATTTCAAAGCGAACGAAAAACGATTGAGTACGGAAACGGCACTTCGCAATTTTACCAAACCACATTTGATACTTCAAGGAACAAATGACCCTGCGATTCCTGTCGCTTCGGCGGAATTACATCAAGTTTGGAACAAAAATGCAAAATTAGTTTTGATAAATGATGCAGATCATGTTTTTGGTGGAAATCACCCTTTTACAGAATCCTTGTTACCTTTGCATTCGCAACAATTAGTGGCGGAAACAATTGATTTTTTGATGGCTTCGTAAATTACCAAACCTATGGAGTTTTTACGAGAATTAAAATAAGAAAATGAAAATATTTTGCATCGGGAGAAATTACGTGGAACACGCTAAGGAACTAAATAATCCTGTTCCTGGCAAACCGTTGGTTTTTATGAAACCTGCAACGGCTTTGGTAAAAGAGGGCAAACCTTTTTATTACCCTAATTTTACGAAAGATTTGCATTATGAAGCGGAAATTGTCTTAAAAATAAATCGTAACGGAAAGCATATTGAACCACAATTTGCCGCTAAATATTACGATGAAATTTCGATAGGCATCGATTTTACGGCTCGTGACGTGCAGGATAAATGCAAGGAAAAAGGGCATCCGTGGGAAATCGCTAAGGCATTTGATGATTCTGCTCCGATTGGCGAGTTTATCGCATTGGAAAATTTGAACAATTCAGCCGCAATTGAATTTCATTTATTGAAAAATGGTGAGAAGGTTCAAATTGGAACGACTGCTGATTTGATTTTTGATTTTAATTATTTAATCAGTTATTTATCAAAAATATTTACGCTTTCGACTGGTGATTTGATTTATACGGGAACGCCTGCTGGTGTCGGGCCTGTGAAAGTTGGCGATGTCTTAGAAGGATTTATTGAAGGAGAAAAATTGCTACATTGCGAAGTGAAATAAAAACGAAAGGTGAAAATGACGAATTAACGAACCAACTAACCAAAAAAATGGGAAGAAAGCCAAAAAATAAGCAGCGAATTAATGACCCAGAAACTCGAATAAAGTGGATTGGACAACTCGTACCGATTTATATGAAAAACGGTTTACGAAAGTTTACAATGGACGATATTTCGATGAAATTGGGCGTAAGTAAAGCGACGATTTATAAACATTTTGCTTCTCGAACAGAGATTTTGGAGTCGGTTGTGAATCATAAGATTCACGAAATTGCGGCTCATGAAGCGGATACGATGGATTTCACGATGTCGTATAAGCAGCGTTACGAAAATGCGATAAAACGGGCTTCGGTGCAGTTGGCAGGTATTTCTAATGAGTTTTTATTGGATTTGAGGGAATTATATCCTGAGCAATGGAATCGAATTCAGGCGTTGCAATATTTCGCAGCCGAACGAGCGAAAACATTTTATCAAGAAGGGATTGAAAAGGGTTTTTTACACGATAGTTTTGATCCAACTTGGTTGGCGATTACAGATAAAATTTTCTTGGTTGGTTTGTCGAATCCACAGTTTTTGATTGAAAATAATTTGACATTGCAAAAAGCGGTAGAAGATTATTTTTTAATGAAAAGTAAGGGAATTTTTAAGTAAAAGTCAGAAAAGAATCTGCGAAATTGGCGAAATCTGCGGGAGGCTTTTTATTTCAATATTTATAAAAAAACAATTACATAAGATGAAGTTCCATAACCTAAAGGTAAAAGCGGTCAAGCAAGAAACGAAAGATGCCGTTTCTGTCACATTCGATGTGCCTGCTGAATTGAGTGAAATTTTTGAGTATAAACAAGGACAATATCTGACCTTACGATTTAATTTGAATGACGAAGAAGTGCGTCGAGCCTATTCGATGTCGTCAAGTCCGGTGGATAATCGGGTAACGGTGACGGTGAAGCGAATCGAAGGCGGTTTGGTGTCGAATTGGATAAATGACCGTGCGAGAGTCGATGGCGAAATAGAAGTAATGTCGCCTCAAGGTCGTTTTCACACGACCTTAAAAGCTGAAAACCGCAAAACCTACTATTTATTTGGTGGCGGAAGCGGAATCACGCCTTTGATGTCAATTGCCAAAACGGTTTTGGAAAGAGAGCCGCAAAGTACGGTTTTCTTGTTTTATGGAAATAATGACGAGGAAAGTATCATTTTTAAATCGGATTTGGACGAGTTAGAAAAACGCTACGATGGGCAGTTTGTCGTGACGCATATTTTGGCGACCCCGACTAAACATAAGTCAGGCAGCGGTTTGACGAGCTTATTCAAAAAAGGAATCGTCAGATGGCAAGGTAAAGTTGGCGTGCCAGACAAAACGCAAACGGCGCTTTTTTTAGATGAAAATGTGGCCCGAAATAAGGACGTGGAATATTTCATTTGTGGGCCTACACCAATGATGGATTCGGTGGAAAGTGTGTTGCACGATAGAAATATTGATAAAAAACACATTCACATCGAACGGTTTTCTTCGCTAAAAACCCCAACCGACAAACCAGTAGATGGTAATCAAACGACCTCAGAATTAGGTAATAAATTGACCGTTCATTTGGACGGCAGACGGATTGAAACGGTGATTGAGAATAACGAAACGATTTTGGAGGCGATGCTGAAAATGAAGGAAGAACCGCCTTATTCTTGTACCAGCGGTGCGTGTTCGACGTGCATGGCGAAAGTTATAGAAGGCGAGGTCACAATGGACGTTTGTTTTGCATTAGATGATGACGAGGTTGCTGACGGTTTCATTTTGACGTGTCAGGCGAGGTCGAAATCTGGTAATGTGGAGGTTACTTATGATGTTTAAAATGTGGGTATAGCACTGAATTGATTCTGATTATTTTTTGTGCAATGCAAGTTGAAAAAATGAGGTAATAAATAATAATTTTAAGGGAACAGCAAACGGCTTCGTTTGCCTGTTCCCTTAATAATTTATCCTTAGGTTGTAACCAATATTTCGCTCATCACTTTTCTAATTCCTGCAAAAAAAGCATCGTTTGCGTCCGTTGTTCCGATTGTTACTCGAATGCAACCTGGCGCCGAAAAACTGCTGGCATCACGTATCATTACACCACATTCTTCCAAAATTTTATCAATAAAATTCTTGGAATTAATCGGTGATTCAAACAGCACAAAATTTGCTTGTGTTTTCCAATATCTGATTCCGAATTCTTCAAAAACTGGATAAAAACGAACCCTTTCTCTTTGAACGAGTTCCACCGTTTCATTAATAAAATCCGTATCGCTTAAAGCTGCAATTCCTGCATTTAATCCAATAATATTAATCAAAAAAGGACGATACAAACGGCGTAAATAACTGGCAATTTCGGGTGTAGAATAAGCGTAACCAACCCGTAAAGCCGCCAAACCATAGGTTTTTGAAAAGCTATTTACCGCAATCATGTTTTTACCAGCTTTCACGTAGGGCAAAGCCGTTGTAAAATCGGCTGCATTGGCAAAGTGATAATAAACTTCGTCCAAAACCACGATAACATGGTCAGGAATATTGTCCATTAACTTGTCAATCGACGGTTTTGGAATATATGTTCCTGTCGGATTATTCGGACTTGTAATGAAAATCAATCGAGTATTTTCATTAATCGCAGCTAAAATTGCATCAACGTCTAAATCGTAACTCGGCATTAACAAAGGAATATCAATGACTTCCGCTCCGTTCCAACCCGAAAACATCGTGTAAGGCATAAATGACGGATTCGAAACAATACATTCCAAACCTTCTTTCATGAATCCTCTTGCGATAAATTCAATCGTTTCTGAACCGCTATTAGTCGCCAAAAAATTATCCGCAGATAGCTCGTGATTATAAAAACCCGCTAAAGCATCTTGCAATCTTTCGCCCGTTCTATCAGGATAAATATGTAGATTTTTTGCCGTTTCTCGTACTGCTTCCATCGCTTTAGGCGACGCCCCCGTAGGGTTTTCATTAGAAGATAATTTATAAATTTTGTCTGCTTTAGTTTTTACTTCTTCCACCCCTTGTCCGCCTCGATATTCCGGTGTTTTGAGCAAATATGGCTTTAGTATTTCCTTTGGTAACATTGGTATAATTTGCGAGTTCTGAATTTTGGATTGCGATTTTTTTATCACAATCCACGATTCACCACTCAAATTTTTAGTATAAATATGGTTTTGATTAAAATAATTGTTGTAACAAGTATTTAAGGTCAAAATTACATTTTTTAAATGTATTAAGACGACTTAGCCTGTCTTTAAATTTTATCGCACAATAAATGATTAATTACCACTGAATGTTCAGATATACATACAGGTTACTGCGTTTAAGGTTGTAAGTATTGTAATAATATGACCCTAATCATTTTACTAACGCTGACGATTTGAGGCGACAATGTTAGCAAAATAGGCGATTATCGATAAAATCATCAAACCTTAAATCCCAATAAAAAATCTTTCAAATCTGATAAAAATTTTTCTTTTTCATCAAATAGAAACTCAACTTCAATTGGTAAAACAAAAACTGGTAATTGATTTTTAATAATAAAATCTTCGTGCAAACGAAGTCTAACCGCATCTTTTTCGGTCGTTAAAATAATTTTTTGTGTTGCTTTAATATTATCAAATTGTGCTTTCAAATTACCGACTTCGGAATTGGTAAAATAATGATGGTCGGGGAATTTTAAAATGGTCGCTTTCGCAACTTCCGCTTCCAAATATTCCTCTAAATAATCCGTATTTGCAATCGCGCAAAAGAGCAAAACCTCTACTTGTTCAGAAAGCGAATAAATGTATTTTGGATTGAATAAATAATACGGATTTCGGTATTCGTAATAAGAAAAATACAATCTTTGGTGCGATTTAGGTTGAAGTAATTCCTGCCATGTCAGTTTATCACCTTGATTCAGGGTTTTTGGACATTTGGTTACGATGATGATATCTGCCCGTTCTGCACCCGAGCGTCCTTCTCGTAATCGACCAGACGGCAACAAAAAATCTTGGGTGTAAGGTCGTTTGTGTTCTGTTAATAAAATATTCAAATTCGGCTGAATCGCTAAATGTTGGAAAGCGTCATCTAAAATAATTGTTTGCAAATTATCATAATCGCCAATCATTTTTTGAACGCCATTAATGCGGCTTTCATTCACCGCTACCAAGATATTCGGGTGTCGAATCTTGAATTGCAGCGGTTCGTCACCGACTTGTTCCACCGTATTATTAAGCTGAACGTATTGAAAACCCCTCGTTTCGCGCTTATAACCTCGGCTCAATACGCCAACATTGATGTAATCATTCAAATATTTAGCAATAAAAGAAACGTGTGGCGATTTGCCCGTTCCGCCAACATTCAAATTGCCCACAGAAATAATTGGAAAGTCAAATCGAATAGACTTGAGCAAACCTATTCTGTAAAATAGTTTCCGCAGGCTTACGCCAATGCCAAATAATAAGGAAAACGGAAATAGTAATATACGTGTAATAATATTATCCATATTTGAAAAGTATCGACCTTTTAGAAAACGATTTATTTGTTGGTGAATTTAACGATTGTTATTAGAAATCGTTAACATTTGCAAATAGAAAATTATTTAACGGAAGTTAAAAATATATTTGGCAATATATAAGATCGTCAATCCGTTTTTCGTTTGCCGGTACTCAAATATTAGTAATCCACCAAATAATTCCTCATTCCGATGATTTGGAAAGCAGAAAGTAAATAAGTTATCACATTTTAAAAACGTTATTATGAAATTCAAAGTTTACATTACATTTTTTGCGTTAATTAGTTTTGCGATACTTACGATGAGTCACTCTGGCGGAAGGGCAGGCAGCAGGGGACAAGGCGGAACACTGGCACCTGGCGACGGACAATTCTGTGGTCAATGTCATTCAGGTGGGAGTTTTGGTTCAAGTATCGATTTAAAATTGTTTGAGCAAGGGACGACAAATGAGGTTAATTCCTATGTTCCCGGAACGACTTACGATGTGGAAGTCATCATTTCAACCTCGACAACACCTGCAGGTTATGGGTTTCAAGCGTTAGCGTTAAACAGTAATAATACGAGTATCAATACTTGGGCAAATAATACCACGGCCAATACTCAAATTGCAACAATCAATAATGGTCGCCAATATTTTGAACAATCTGCAGATATCACAAGCGGTAATACGTTTAATGCAGAATGGACGGCACCCGCTGCAAATACAGGTAATGTAACCTTTTATTTAGCTGGAAATTCGGTGAATTCTTCAGGATCAACATCGGGTGATCAGGCATCATCTAAAGATATTACGTTTACCGAAATGGCAGTTTCAACGTCTGGTTTAGAAAATTTAGGCATCAGCTTAGATATATTCCCAAATCCGACGGTCGAAAATTTAACCTTATCGTTAAATTCAGATGAAGCAAAAGATTTGACAATTAATATTTATAATCAAAATGGTCAAAATATTTTTAGTGAAAATGTAATGGCTCAAAATGGTCAAAATCGTTTTAATTTTGATGTTGCAGCCTACGCTACCGGCGTTTATTTCTTAGAAATTACGGACGGACGATTTAAAACAGCAAAACGATTTTTGAAAAATTAATTTCTGAATTTCTAAATATTTAGATTTTAGAGAACGGACGACTTTTAGTCGTCCGTTTTTTTTTATAGGAATTATCGAAGCACCAATTAACGATTGAGCATTTCTAAAAACCAGACTTTTTCCAATAGTGATTTTTCATTTTCAATCGCCTGTCGCAATGCTTTTTTGGCGGCTTTATCGTGTGGATTTAGGCGGATAAGTTTTTGCGTATAACGGACTAATTTTAAATAATTATCCTTATGATAACCCAATTTTCGATGGCGATAAAGGTAGATTTTAATAGAGTCCAAAAGAGAATCTAAGGCTTTATCTGCATCGGTTTCATAGTATATTTTTAATAAAATACATTTGGCGTGTAATGAGTGAAGTACGTCTTTAAAGGTGACTTTTTGCAAAAGTTCTTGAACGTCATCATATTGATCCTGAAACTGATGCCACAAGGCTAAATTAAAATAATACGTATCATGTCGATGTGATGATTCAATGTATTTTTTGTGTGATTCCATGAAGTTTTTTGTCCATTCATACTCTTTGAGTTTTAGTCCTGCAAGCGTAATATTTTTATACGTAAACCGAGATAATTCACCATTGATAATAAAGATTTTTTCCCGCAAACCTGTTTTGTACCATTCAAAAACTTCTTTCAAATATTCGGCTTCTCCACCATTCAATTTTCTGATGCAAAAATTGATTGCTAATAAAATAATATCTCGAATTTCATTAATCGGAAATACGTTAAAATGACGTAGAATCAAGGTTTTGACCTGTTTGTAGTTCGTTTCATTTCCTGTGGTAAGGGCTTGATAAGTTTGGTAATAAATCTGAATCGCCGGGATATTTTCATAATATCCTTTTGCCAAATGTTGCAAAACTTGTTCTAAAAAAGTGGTGTCATATTGTTCTTGTGTCACCGATTTGTGTGTCAAAATGCTACAATGCCATTTTAATAAATTAGCAATCGAAAAAGTCGTAAATGTTTCGGCAATTTCCTTCAACGGCATTTTCGCTTCCCGACTCTGACTCTTTAAAAAATGATATTGTTCTACCTGAATTTTATATTCATAAAAATGTGTTTGTTGATTGCGCAAAGGTTGTTTTTCTAAAATATTTTTCGTTTTTTTTAGCTGTTTTTCAAACGCCTTTTTCAATCCTCGCTTTTGCAAATTTTCTAATAACAAAACTTGTTGCTGTACTTCATGCTGCTGCAAACTTTGCCACATCAAAAACCGTCGCAACTCCTCTAAAAGATAAGACATTAAGTGTCGAAAATGTTGATCATCATAGGTTTCCTCAGGAAAAATATAGTCAAAAGCAGCCTGTTTCGTAAAATTATTTATGGCTACCTTAGCCGTTATCCAATCTAATAATTTTACTAATTCTATTCGATTATTAAAAAATGGGGACTGTAACCACAATCGAAATTGGTTAACATCTGCCTCATTTAAAGAAAAAACGTATTGAACTAAAGGTGTGTTTTGCATGATTTTAATTACAAATTAAAATAATATTGTCTTAACTAATTGATTATCAATAGATAAAAATCAAAAATAATCAATTATAGCTGACAATTATGAAAAACTGTAATTATATTTTATTAAACCTGAACGTACATTTGTGTTATAAAATCACAAAGCAGTTCATCTTTCATAAAAAATTCACAATGAAAACAATACGTGATATTTTAATAGGCTAAAAGCAGGCGTTGGAACTGCCTTCACAAAAGCAATCTTATTTTTTTGTGATAATAGTAAATTTCCATTCCGTGTAATTCGGTATAAAATCCTAATTCTTTATGAAAAAAATACTTTTACTAATAATTGGAATATTCAATTTGGTTCTAAATTCAGGAAATTTATTAGGGCAAGGTTGGGATTATTTTTACACGCCACCAATTGGTCAATTTGAAAGTACAAATATTTCAATTGATCAATCCGCTGATGGAAATATTGTCGTCTATAGCGAGGGCTACACTCATTTTTTGAAAATTGACACTTTAGGAAATTCTACTTGGCAAGCCATTAATTCGATTCAAACAACAGATCCGTTTACGGGTTTGGAGAATTTTGCAAAGGATAATCTTGTTTTCACTTCGGATAGTAATTATATCCTTATTGATGACAATAATAATACGAATAATACGCCAACAACGGCTTATCAACAGTTGCATCTTGCGAGGTTAGATGCTAATTTAGATACCGTTTGGGCGAAAAAACATTATAGCCCTTTTGCGATTGGGACGCAGTATATCGTGAATGATGTCAAGCAATTAAACGATAATAATATTTTGGTTTTATTGTATGATAATAATGGCGATGAGGTTCGGTTAATAAAGTTCGATTACAGCAATGGTAACATTATTTGGAATGTTAGCTACTTTAGTGCAGCTCAACAAATTGGACTTCCGTACACGCATCACGGCAGAGAAGTGGTCGAAAATACAGACGGAACATTAACTTTATTAACGCAAGTATCGATTGATACTTTGGGATACGCCCGATTGATGAAATTGAGTGCTTCAGGTAGTTTTCTATCGGCGAAAAATTTTGCGTCAACCAAAAATATTCCGTGGCAACATAGTGAAAGAACTTTGGCTCGAACATTCATCGGTGAAGCTATTTTTAGCCTCCGTACTTTCGATATTTCGACGAATCAATACCAAAACGTTATTATCAAAACGGACGTTCAGGGTAATGAAATTTGGCGAATGCCAATTTCGCAAAGTCATGTTTATGATTTAATTATTACGTCAGAAAATGACATTATGGTGTGCGGTCAAGCGGCAAATAATGCCAATAAAGCGGCAATAACTAAGTTGCGATTTGACGGGACGATTGTTTGGGATAAGACGTATTTAGAACAGTTTAGCTCAAATGGACAGGGTTTTCATTTGCAACGAATTTTGGAAGCTAATAATAATAATTTCTTTGCTGCGGGCATGGCAGCAACTGTTTCTGGTAACAGAATATATGGTCTAATGATTGATTCGATGGGAAATACATTTACGAATGTCATCCATGGAACGGTCTATTATGATAATAATAATAATTGCTCTTTTGATGGCAACGAAAGCTATATTAACGCTCCGATTATCGTACAAGCGACTCAAAGCGCAGATACGATTTATACAATTTCAGATTCATCAGGCAATTATTCAATTCGTCTAAAACCAGGTAATTATCGAATCCGCCCGATAACTTTTAGCAATTATTGGAATAGCTGTCCATCGCCTATTCTTCCTTTGGCCTTAGATAGCGTCGTTTCGCACGATGTCGGACTTCAAGCCTTGATTAATTGTCCCGATTTATCGGTAAGTATTACCACACCTAACCTAATTCGTTGTTTTTCAAATACTTATCATGTAAGTTATTCTAATTTCGGAACGGTCAATGAGCCAAATGCTTATATTGAAGTGGAAATGGATTCGTTTCTAATCGTCGATAATGCGTCCATTCCGTTTACGCAAAGTGGTAGTATTTATACCTTTTATATTGGTAATTTAGGTATTAATCAAATCGGACAATTTACGATTAATACAACCGTAAATTGTAATTCATTATTGGGACAAACGCATTGTGTAGAAGCTAATATTTACCCGCAACAGTTGTGTTTGCCGGGTGGTACGGTTTGGAATGATGCAACGGTTAAGGTGAATGCGGCTTGTGATGGAAACAATCAGGTTCGGTTTACAATCGAAAATACGGGAAACCAAAATATGACGCAAATTCGGCAATACTCTGTCATTGAAGACGAAATATTGCCTTATCAAGGAACATTCCAGCTACCCGCCGGTACCGATACAACTTGGACGATGCCCTCAAATATTAATGCGGTTTATACGATTCGGGCGCAACAAGAATTCACCCATCCGAATGCAGATTATGAGGTTTCGGATTTCGTATATGGTTGTAACGATTTGGATTCTATTCCGAATGTTCCTATCAATCAATTTCCATTAAATGATAGCGACTCGTACACAGATATTGATTGTTTGGAAAATGTCGGTTCTTTTGATCCGAACGATAAACAAGGCTTCCCGATAGGTTACGGCGAAAACTATTTTATAGAAAAAAACGATGAGATTGAATATCTTATTCGTTTCCAAAATACAGGTACTTACTTGGCATTTAATGTCATTATTGAAGACGAAATTGATATAGAAGTTTTGGATTTATCTACTTTAAAACTCCAAAACAGTAGTCATCCTTATTCGATTTCAATCGTAGATGGTAAGATACTAAAGTTCCTATTCCTTAATATTATGCTGCCGGATTCTAACACCAATGAACCTGCCTCGCATGGCTTTATTCGCTTCCGAATTGGACAAAAAGCAAATAATCCATTAGGCACTGTAATTGAGAATTCGGCAGATATTTTCTTCGATTTTAATGACGCAATCGTTACTAATACAACGGTTCACACGGTTGGTGAATATTTCATATTAGCCGTTTCAACGAAGTCAATTAAGGAAAAATTAGCGACTGTAAAGGTATTTCCAAATCCTTTTACAGCACAAGCAACATTTGAAATTCAAACCAAAATACCTTATCAAAACTTGACTTTGACCATTTATAATGTCATGGGACAAGCCGTAAAAACCGTTCAATCGAATGGCGATAATCGAATATATTTAGATAGAAATGATTTGACTTCGGGCATTTATTTTTATCAAATTCAGTCAAACGGTTTGAGTTTAGATTCGGGTAAATTAATGATTCAATAGGTTCAATAATTATTTGATTAAATAAATATAATAAAGTGGTGATAGAATCTTTGGATTTTGTCACCACTTTTTTTTGTGAGAAAACAATATAATCCGATTAAAAATATCAGAATTTCTAATTTTAAGTTACCCTTTGTAAAGAACAAACGTAACTTTACACCCGCTTAAAGTGGGAATATTCCCTAATATATCAACTTTAATGAGTCCATTTCGGGTTTATCGTTCTCCTATAAAATATGCGTAAGGAAAATACGACGACTCGTAATTCAAAACTCAAAAAAATGGCAAAATCGAAAAAATACTACGTGGTTTGGGAAGGTCACGAAACGGGAATCTTTGGTAATTGGGCTGATTGTCAGCGAATGACCAAAAATTTTAGCGGTGCAAGATATAAATCGTTCAAAACATTGGCGGAAGCCGAAGAAGCATTTGATGGCGATAGTCGGTCGTTTATTGGTCAAAACAAAAAACCGACCCAAAGACCATTGAGCGAAGCATCTCGAGAAAATATTATATGGGATAGTATTTCGGTAGATGCCGCTTGTAGCGGCAATCCTGGTGCGATGGAATATCGTGGTGTGGATACACAAACAGGTTTTGAATTCTTTCGTCAAGGCCCTTTTCCTTATGGTACAAATAATGTTGGTGAGTTTTTAGCATTGGTGCATGGCTTGGCGTATTTAAAACAAAAAGGAAGTAATTTGCCGATTTATACAGATTCAAAAATTGCAATGAGTTGGATTCAAAAAAAGGTTTTTCGGAGTAAATTAAAAAAAACAGCGGCGAACGCTCGAATTTTTGAATTGGTCGAACGGGCGTTATATTGGTTAAAAACCAATGATTACGATACTAAGATTTTGAAATGGGAAACCAAAGATTGGGGTGAAATTCCTGCAGATTTTGGGCGAAAATAAGGTTAGCCTAAGGTGTGAAATTGCTAAAAAACAATCCAATTAATGAGCAACAAAAAATTATCTATGCCAATTTATTAATGCTGTTACGATTGATAAAAACCCCAACGCTCAAAAAAAAAAGGAATATCAATTTAGAAGTTAAAACCTTCTAAAATCAATATTCCTTTTGACAAAAAATTGTGGAGTTGCCGAGATTCGAACTCGGGTCCAGATAAAGTGCCTGAAAGCCTTCTACGCGTTTAGTCACAGATTGAATTTTCGAGTGTCAGATAGGTTCTGTAACCGACCCAAACTAACACCTTATCCTCTGAAATTTCTCCAAGCAGTCAAGACCGGCTACTCGAATAGTCTAAAGTTGGTTGATGCACGTTATGCTGTTTATTAGACATCAAGCGTATTGTGCAAAAGCTTCATAGTAGAACTCTACTACGCAGCCATGGCATAGTTATTATTGCCATTTAAAAAGTTGTAATAGACTTTGGTAACGAGCTGTACTATCATCGCCCGACGTGCTTACTAACCTGCGGCTTTCCTGTCGATACCGTTCAACCCCATTCTTTTGATTTGGCAGTTTTTAGCCGCCAATTTATATTACAAAACGACTTTTCGTTTCGCAATACACAAAGATACAAACGTATTAAGACTTTCAAAGGTTCAATGAATTTCATTTTAATTTTTCATGAATTCGATAATCATTCATTTGATAAAAAATCATACTTTCGTAAAATATGATTTGGCAAAACCATTATGAAAATTTCGATAAAAAAAATCATTTGCGTTACTACGCAATATTTTGTCGTCAAATCGTTAAAAGCAAATACAATATTGTTCGCTGATTATTAATTTTTTAAATTTGTCTTAGAAAATATCAAACGCTAATTTGGTCAAAATTCACAAAATCCAATACCTAAATTTTGTTTCAAATACGTTTACTTACTATGATGAGTCGTTCCCTATTTATAAAATACCTTTTATCCTAATGGATTAGGATAGGGGTTAAGAAATAAAGTAATTTGTTGATGTAATTTTTTTAATGATTACATTGTAAGCGACTATTAATTTTCACCTTATTAAAGATTTAAACATACAAAAAATGAAATTAACAAAACTGTTGACTTTAGTACTTTGCTTTGCTGCCGGCACAATCATGGCACAAGACCAACTTCCTGCGACTACTCTAAAAACGCTTGGCGGCGAAACAGTAGTCATCACGGATATTGTGGATAGTGACAAAATCACGATTCTTTCTTTTTGGGCAACTTGGTGTAAACCGTGTAAATTAGAGTTAGATGCTTTTGCGGAATATTACGAAGATTGGCAGGAAGATTATAATGTGGAAATTATTGCCATAACGATTGATGATGCTCGTCAATTAAGTAAAGTAAGACCAATGGTTGATACGAAACAATGGGATTATACCATACTTTCAGATGTAAATCGTGATTTGCACAAAGCACTTGGCGGTGTTGATATTCCTTACACCGTTGTCATAAAAAACGGCGAAATTCTCTATACACACAGTGGCTATAAATTAGGTGATGAAGAGGCACTGGAAGACAAAATTAAAGGTTGGGCAAGTACTGAATCGGTGAAAGAAGAAAAGACAAAACCTGCAACCATAGAAACGGACGGAAAGAAGAAATAAATAGCTGAAAATTTTAAATTATCAGTATTCATGCCTTTTCATAAGTTAAATTTATGAAAAGGCATTTTTGTTAGATTAAATTGATAATCAATTAGTTATACCTATTCTTATTGTAAAATTTTACTTCTCCCGTGAACAATTATAACCTCTGGAATGTATTATAGCAGTTAATAAGTTGTTAAATATAATGCGGGAATGGTTCAATCTGTAAATTTTACCGTATTCCAATTCTACTTGTTATTAACAAAAAAGTTGATTTAAAAATGTTTGATACGCCTTTCAAATAGTAGCCTCCTTCGTACAATAATATGACGGTAGGAATTAAATATTAAAGCGATAACAGTGTAATACTCAGCATTTTTTTAGATTTTAATTTTAATGAATTCCGTTGAATTATAAAGTAACTTAGATTATAAAACTATGAAGTGCATTAATGAAGAATTATTATGGGAGTATTTAGATGAAGAGATTGACGATAATAGAAAACAGGAAATAGAAACACACTTGATTATCTGTCCGAAGTGTAAAGATGAGATGGAAGAAATCAAATTCTTCAATCAAGAATTTTCAAATGCGATCAATCATCAACCTTCTAATCGACAACCCAAAGAGAAACTTCTTGAAGTTAAATTAAGCTATTCCGAGGCAAAACCGATGCTCCAAAATTTTTGGAGAGGCTTTATTATGGTTGGCTTTTTTGTATCGTTAATTACCGCAGTTTTTGTGGCATTGGCGTATCCCGTACAAGGCACAAACCTTTTTGAAACAGAATTTCAATTAATGACTTACGCTTTAAGTCAGTTAATTTATTTCATGGCAACGCCCGTAATTATGGACGTTTGGATGATTGCCATAACTTTTAGCTTTTTGTTTTGGGCGGATAAAGTTTGGCGAGCAGCTTAATTTTATGAATACAAAAACAAAAAAACACAACTTCATCGAATTTTGAAATTTGATGAAGTTGTGCTTTTTTTGAATGTTTTTCGGGATTATTAATCCGCTTTTCCGAAAGTATAAATCAAACCAAGATTTACGCCAGTCATGCCGACTCGACTTTTTGGAACGATGACAATCTCTTGATTTTCATCAAGATAGCCCCAACTTAAACCATTCAACATTGGTGCTAACGTAATTGGTGTTGTTGCACGAATACTCAAATTATCGTTGATTTTGAATTTTGCACCGAGGTCTATATTTGTAAAAATTCGTTGTT
>Ga0222647_1000428_pt1 | contig 18507 bp, 11 predicted proteins | sample AntAcemetagen333_FD_179864 | JGI IMG/M metagenome (GOLD analysis project Ga0222647, IMG submission 179864) | Saline water microbial communities from Ace Lake, Antarctica - #333 | ecosystem: Environmental > Aquatic > Non-marine Saline and Alkaline > Saline | place: Antarctica: Ace Lake...
ACCTTCCCACTGAGAATCAGAGAATTCAGAGAAACTTGTTTTCATTACCTTATGTTTTAGTCGATAACAAGGTAGCTGGTTCTTACTTTAATGCAAAATGTTTAAATTCCAAAACACACTCTTAGGTCTCAAACCTGATAGGAGAGGGGATTATACAAAATAAAACAGAAAATCAGGTATAGTGTAAAACGTTCTGCGTAAGATTGAAAGCTCGCGAAACGCCATTATTTTACTTTTCTCAATCACCCTCCCGCAAACCGTGTTCCGAAAATACCGACCGATAGTTCAACCCAAACTAACATTAAGATCACCAGAATGATTAGCGAAATAACGAGCCTGTATTTAAGGTTAGAAACGTTTCTTATGGTTAACTCAATCGCTAAACCAGTGCTTAGTAATAATGCTCCCATTATGGCAAAATTTGAGATTGTCCAATTTACTTCGTCAGAAAACTGCATTGCCACCAACGGAATACTGAGTAAAACAGCGGTGGCGAAAATGATGATATAGGTTTGTTTATTTTTCAAATATGTTGGGATTAGAATGGACAAATTTATCAAAATTAATAGCGTTGTTGAGTTCGTAGAAGTAATCTAGTTGCCACTTTGGAGTTCGTTCGGCTTATTTATTATTCGGGACGTCCCACTTTGGGTAAACCCGAAACGCTCGTTTTCCTTTTCTTTTACCCGTTGAAGTTATCCCTGTTTGAATCAATACTGCTTTTGGAAAACGAACTGCCTAAAGGTATTTTTTGCCCTAATATTTACGATGTAAAAATCAAACTCATCGTTTTCATTTCGCTTCCAAAACGTTACAAATTGACTCACCTTTTTGGGTGTGACTTTAGCGTCTTTATTGATGATATTCAAGTTATCTAACTTGCACCGTCAGGCTGCGTATTCCTGCCTTAAATTCCGAAATGATGAGTTTGTACTTATTGTAAACCTGCCTTTTGATTTGAAGGAAGAAGTAGTTCACTTCGGTTTTAGAAATCTTATTCTGTAGTTTTATATTCAAACCTAATCATTCCGTTGTTATGCATAAAATACTTTCTTTTTTATTAGTTACGTTGCTGTTAGTTTCTTGCAATGCAAATAAGACTGATTCAACAACTTCTGAAAACAAAATCCCTGTCTATGCTTGGACGGGCGGTCCGGGCGAAGCCACGGATGCGGAATTGAAAGCTAAATTTGAGGATTTCAAGGCGAAAGGTATCGACGGCCTTATGTATAATGGTGGTCATGACCCCGAAACATACAAACGTGTGGGTAAAATTGTGAAGGCTGCTGGGATGGAATTTCATACTTGGATACCAACCATGGTGCAACGTACTAACCCTAAGTTAAAACCCGAGTGGTACGCCATTAACAGGGCAGGAGAGTCCGCTTTTGATAAACCAGTTTACGTAGATCACTACCAATTTCTGTGTCCCAATAAAGAAGGAGTTTTTGATTTTTTAGCTGATTTATACGGAAAGGTCGCTGAAGTGGAAGAGGTGGATGCCATTCACCTCGATTTTATTCGTTTTCCTGATGTGATTTTAGCGAGAGGATTGTGGGAGAAATACGGCTTGGTGATGGATAAAGAATATCCGAAATACGATTACTGTTATTGTGACAAATGCGTCGCGGATTTTAAGGAAGAATCGGGTATTGATATTAAAGCCATGGAAGATCCAACTCAAGTACAAGAATGGAAACAATTCAGGTATGATTTGATTACTAATATGGTAAATAAATTAGCGGCTGTAGTACATGAAAAAGGTAAAAAAATAAATGCTGCGGTGTTTCCAGGACCAACGATAGCTAAGAAATTAGTCCGCCAAGAGTGGAATAAATGGAATTTAGACGCTGTTTACCCAATGAACTATAATGACTTTTATTTAGAAGATGCGACTTGGGTCGGTGAAATGGTTAAGGAAGAAGTTGCGGCCGTTAATGGTAATAAGCTGATTTATAGCGGCTTATTTATAACTCCTTTCCCTGGTAAAAAAGCGGAATACCCTGACCCCGAAAATCACGGTTTATCTCCCGACGAAATGGCTGAGGCAATCGAACAATCTATGGTAAATGGAGCTGCGGGTATTTGCTTATTTACTCCAGACCGTATGACAGATGCACATTGGAAAGTTTTCAAAGAAGCGATTTATAAGAGTTATTCAAAGTAGGGGATTGCGGTATTTTGTATCTGAAGTTTAATCGAGAATCTTTGGTTGAGATGACTTGAGGTACAGGAAACTTGCTATTGTTGGTATCCCCACCGCCGAGTTGTTTTGCTGCAAATTTGCTATTCAGGCACAAGTAGTTTCAGTATTTTTCGGTGGTCAGGAGGCTGCGAGTCGCCCGTGCGAAGTCGCAGACATTCGCACAGCACCTAAACCTACTCAATTTATTCTGACCTTCATACGGAATACAGTTGCTGCATTGTCTGGGAACGAGTTTGTAAATCAGTACTTCCTCATAGATTTTTTCTGAGGAATAATACTTCGTAAGTACCATACTTTTTATTCCACGGTAAAAGGTGATTAGTTCGGGATTTTCTGAATTTCTAATGCATTAGTGTTGCCGTAAGTTAGGCGGTAGGTGGTCTTCGTGAAAGCACGTAAGTGGTTTACGCTAAGACTTTAAGTTACTCATTTACAATAGGTTAAGTAGGTAGATAAATGGTTTCGATTATTCAAAAGTAAGTAATAAAAAATAAGCTTGAAGGGAGTCATAAGCTTGTAAAGTAACCCGAGCCCTCAGAATATTTCCTATTTTGAAAGATTCGGGTTAATTTTAAGGAAAATGTTAATTAACAGAAACATTACTCGTAAAACTAAAGGAGAAAGAGGAGTTGTTATTCGTGTAATCCGTTCTGAACCGAATGCAGATAAAAACGGAAATAATTGAAAAGAAAGCGAAACAACGTAAGAAAGAAGTATTTTTAGATTCACTTTTGGGTCGTTTGCAAGAGGTAGACCGAAAGGAGGTCTGCTTGGAAAAGGTTGGTATAAAGTTCGGAGGGAGATTTCGAGTGAAATCGAGGTGAAATCGGCGGAAGTAGAGTTATTACTTGTGTCAAAATAACAAAAGAAACTATCTGCCTGTTAGCTGTTTACGGTAAGTCTGGGATAATAGATGACGGTGACTTGATGGTAAGGCTCGAACAAATTCCTTAAAGTAAACCTGAATTAAAATATTACTCCTGATAACCTTGATAGCTATCGGAGAACTAATTACACAAATACATATTTCATCAACTATAAAAACAAACTTAGAAAACTATGGCAACGCATTATCACAGCCGCAAAAACGTCGATTTCTTACTTTATGATGTCCATAACGCTGAAGAACTGACAAAACTCCCGCACTTTGCCGACCACGACAAAGAAACTTTTGACATGACTATTGATACCGCAACTCACATTGCGGACACACTCATGCATCCGTATTTAACGGATATTGACCGCAACGAGCCGCAGCTTAAAGACGGCAAAGTGACCGTTCACCCAAAAATAAAGGAATTCCTGAAAGCCATGGGCGATTCGGGGCTCATTGGAGCAGATTTTAATTACGAACACGGCGGAGCCCAAATGCCCGCTACTGTTACCGGCATGTGCGGTTATATTCTAATGGCTGCTAATAACGGTATGATGTATACGGGCTTAACTGCCGGAGCTGCTCGCCTTATTGCCGCTTTTGCTTCGGAAGAAATGAAAGAGGCTTACGTGCCGAAAATGCTTTCGGGAGAATGGCAGGGTACCATGTGCTTGACCGAGCCTCAAGCTGGAAGTTCATTATCAGATATTGTGGCAACGGCTACGCCAAACGAAGACGGAACTTATAATTTAACAGGACAAAAAATATTTATTTCGGGTGGAGATTCCGACGCCGTTGATAACGTTATCCACCTCGTTATTGCTCGTATAAAAGGTGCTCCGCTCGGCACAAAAGGGATTTCGTTATTTGTTGTACCAAAAATTAAATTAGACGGCAGCGATAACAAAGTCGAGAATCTTGGCATCTATCACAAAATTGGTCAGAAAGGTGTCCCAGCAATGCACCACGGCTTTGAAGAGAGTACGGCGTACATTGTAGGTGAGCCGAACAGAGGTTTGAAGTATATGTTTCAGATGATGAATGAGGCTCGTATCGGAGTTGGTTTGGCGGGAGCAGGTATTTCTTCAGCGGCTTACTATGCTGCACTTGAATACGCAAAGGAACGTCCGCAAAGTAGAAGACTGAACCAGAAACATGCCCTCGATTCACCGCAAATTCCGATTATTCAGCATCCTGATGTGAAAAGAATGTTACTGTCGCAGAAAGCAGCGGTTGAAGGCGGCTTATCATTATTAACAGAAACTTCCATACTTTTTGATAAAGTTCATGCTACCGAAGATGCTGAAGAAAAAGAGAAGTACAGACTGCTGCTTGAATTACTCACGCCCGTTGCTAAAACGTACCCGTGTGAGTCAGGAATGCGGGTAACCAGTGATGGTGTTCAAATTTTCGGTGGTTATGGTTTTACGCAGGACTTTCCAGCGGAACAATTCTACCGAGACATTCGTATTACCCCGATTTACGAAGGAACAACAGGAATTCAGTCGCAGGATTTATTGGGTCGTAAAGTGCCAATGGCAGACGGTAAAGCGTTAATGTTGCTTTCGGAGGAAGTTACCGTTACAATTAAAGCGGCGATGGAATACGAAGAACTGAAGAAATACGCTGGAATGTTGATAACTGAAATGGAACGCTTGCAAAAAGTGACGATGCACTTATTGGGTATTGCTGCTAAGGGAGACGCAGAACGCTACCTTTCGGATGCAACGCTTTACATGGAGCTTTTTAGCATAAATATTGTGGCGTGGCAATGGTTGAAGCAAGCGGTTGTGGCGAAGCAGAAAATGCTCATCACATCGGGAGATTCAGATGATATGACATTCTACGAAAGTAAAGTACATACTATGAAGTATTATTTTCACTACGAAACTCCAAAAACGGTTGGTCTTATTACTCGTTTGATGGATGAAGAGGTACTGACTATTGCAATGGAAAAAGAACTGATCATGTGATTTTTTTGAATTGATTTTTAATACAGGGAAGCCCGTAAATTCTGAATTTACGGGCTTCTTTTTTACGTATATTGTACCGAAGGAGCGACTTTGCCGAACTCATATTCGCCCGGCTGTGTACGCCCACAAACATGATATTTTGCGTCGGGTTAATATTCTAGCAAGTTACGTCGAACGTGGAACTAGCACCAAAATCAATGCTGGTACTAGGGGTGGGGCTCTGGTTCTGACAAAACCAACGAAGTTTTACGCTTGGAAACGTCCTGAGCCGAAGTCGGTTTGGGAACCTGATTTGAGCGTTAGTTTGGAAACTTTACCCAGTTTCTTGAGCGTGGGTTTAGTGTATTTTCTCTTTGGTTTTTTGGTTGTTTCTTTCACAGCATTATCAATTATATTTTTACAAAGCGTCTGTTTATTTGCATATTCTGGTCATTCGTTAGCTGCAAAAAATATACGCCACTTGGTAAATTTTGAATAGTAATTTTGTTAACTGAGTGCTCACTTTGGTGAATTAGCCTTCCTGCTTGGTTATAGATACTGCATAACTTTATGCCTTCCTTCTCCCCATTTTTGATTCGTATGTAATCAACTGAAGGATTTGGGTAAATAACTATAGAAGAAGTCTCAGTCATATTTACCGTAATGATTCTCGAATGCTCGTAAGAACCATCGATATCTGTTTGCCGTAAGCGATAATAATTCGCTCCAAAACTTGGTAAAATATCTATAAATTGATAATTTTCTTTATCCAAAATGCTTTTGGCTAAGGCGTCAACTCGACCAATTGCTTCAAAAACTTTCGCATCCTTACTCCGTTCAACTAAGAAGTAGCTAAAATTTGACTCATTACTCGCTGTCCAATCCAAAATAACTTCTTGTCCTAAAGTCAAGGCTTTAAAGGAAGTGAGAGTGACGGGTAAAGGAGAATTAGAATTAAGGGGAGTTGGTGTCACGACACTAAAATCGAATGAATTATTATTGGTATCTGCACTTGGATTTGCATTTTTTCGGCGGATAGCCATAGCATTACTCGGGGAAGAAGCAGGTGAACTTTCAGACGCGTTAGCTGAGCCATAACCCACAAAATCTATAAATCCTGACTGACCAACTGGCGTGCTGTTGCCATCTAATGAAGTAGTAGTACTCATCAATGCAACTTTGCCATTTGATGTGTTTGCATTTATTGAAATTCCATCTACATCAGGAGTAGGTAGTGCAACACCATTTGTACCTGGAGCTTTTAGCTTCACAAGGAAATAACCAAAATTGCCAGGAATACTACCAGCGGCAATATCAACTTGGTTCCAATTTGTACTTGTAGAGGCTGCGTACTGAATTGAATAACCAGAAAGGTTGATCGCAATTGCTCCGATATTAATTAAAACCACATAGTCGGAATCGTAGGGAGCCCCTGAATTTCCACCACCACCATAGAACTCATATATTTTTACTTGTGCAGATGAGTACAACGAAATGAGAAATAATAATACAGTAAAGATTATTTCCATATTGTAATAGTTCAAGTGTTTTTACTAATATAGTAAATGATACAATAATGTTATAATCAAAAGGGGTAATTTATTAGCTAACTTATTTTTATATTTACCATTTATATAATTTGCGAACTATCAATAATGATGCTTGGAATATTATCGCTGTTATTACTCTTTATTCCGTTTCATCTTAGTGCTCAATACACTTCTGAGAAGGATTTTAAATATCATTTCCAGAAATACGGTGTTGAGGGTTCGTTTATCCTGTACGATCTGCATCGTAAAAGCTATGCGGTGTATAAGCGTTCACAAAGTAGTGCCGGGCTCATTCCCGCATCCACCTTTAAAATCCCCAACTCGCTCATTGCGTTAGAATTAGGAATCGTAAAAGATGAAAATACTATTATGAAGTGGGATGGTCAAGAAAGGAGCATTGCGGCGTGGAATCAGGACATGACTTTTGGTGACGCTATCAAGGTTTCTTGTGTACCGTGTTACCAAGAAATTGCCCGTAAAGTGGGAGTAAAACGCTACCATCAATTATTAAAAAGCCTTAAATTTGGGAGAATGGATGTAAACTCCGAAACACTCGATTCTTTCTGGCTGCGGGGAAATTCAAACATTACTCCGATGGAGCAAATAGATTTCTTGAAAAGACTGTATAACAATGAATTAGAAGTTTCACAACGCAGTATGGATATTGTAAAATCAATACTGATCATAGAAGATAAAGAAGGTTACGTACTTCGCGGAAAAACTGGTTGGGCAGTTGAAGGTGATTACAACGTCGGTTGGTTTGTGGGCTGGGTGGAGAAAGACGGAAAGCCATATTTTTTCGCCACGAATGTGGAAGCTACGAACCCCGATGAAGCGAAGTTTATTCAGTCACGAGTGGGTATCACCCACGCTATTCTGAAAGAGTTATTACCTGTGAATTGACACTATTTTGCTGGGAGCACACTACGGATAATTTAAATTATTTGAGAATATCAAATAGACTTTTAACTATGACTCGTAAGTTTTTCTACTTATTAGCTTTTGCTTTTTTGTTCTTGCAAACATCGCTTATGTTTGCTCAAACGCAAAAGCCAAACTTTGTTGTCATCATGGCGGATGATCTCGGCTTTGCTGATTTAAGTATTAACGGCAGTACGCAGATCCGCATACCTAATATTGACACTTTAGCAAAAAAAGGTATTTGGTGCACAAACGCTTACGTTTCATCGGCGGTATGCAGCCCTTCTAGGGCGGGTTTTATGACCGGAATTAATCAGGTACGCTTCGGACATGATAATAATATTGGAGGCACTCAGCCAGGTTTTGATTCCGAATACCTAGGGCTTCCTACAGAGCAAAAAACGATTCCTGATTTACTAAAAAAGCAAGGGTATATTTCTGGTTTAATTGGCAAGTGGCATCTGGGCGAAGAGGTACAGTTTCACCCGCTCAGACGTGGCTTTGATGAGTTTTGGGGCTACACCGGAGGTGGACATGATTATTTCACTTCAATGCCTGATGGTGAAGGCTACCTTTCGCCGCTTGAGTGTAACTACAAAACTCCTTCGCTAATAACTTATATTACTGATGATATAGGGAATGAATGCGTAGACTTTATCAGTCGGAATAAACAAACCCCGTTCTTTTTATTTGCGGCGTTTAACGCACCTCATGCTCCGATGCAAGCTACAGCAAAAGACTTAACGCTGTATAATCACATAGAAAACGTAAAACGACGCACGTACGCAGCCATGGTGCATCGCCTCGATGTGAATGTCGGTAAGATAGTTGCAGCATTAGAAAAAGACGGTTTACTCGAAAATACAGTCGTTGTATTTTTGAGTGACAATGGTGGTCCGGTTGAGGCGAACGCGTCGTTAAATGCTCCGTTTAATGGGCAAAAAGGTATTTTACTCGAAGGCGGTATCCACGTGCCATTCTTTATTAGCTGGCCTACTCATATTGCACCGGGGCAGATTTATGAGCCGATGGTTTCGTCGCTTGATATTTTGCCCACGTTTTTGGCATTGGCAGGGGGTAGTACTCCCGAAGGTACCGCGTTTGACGGCGTAAATCTCACGCCGTATTTACACAAAGTGAGTGAAAGTCAACCGCACGAAGAATTACTTTGGCGGTTCACTATTTCTGCCGCAATCCGGCAGGGGGATTGGAAGTTGGTTCGGCTACCGGATAGGTTCCCGATGCTTTACAATTTACGAGTGGATATCTCCGAACAAAATGATGTTTCGTTTCAAAATATAGAGAAAACGAAAGAACTCCTAAAAAGACTGGGGGAGTGGGACGTTTCTTTACCGCATCCCGTTTTTCTGGAAGGTGCCGTCTGGAAAAGGCGACAACTAAGCTTATACGATAGGGAATATCAGTTAGAACAGCCTAAAAAGTAAGTTTTATTCCACGTGTGTTATTATTTATGGCTACCCACAAAAGTTACAATTGATTGTTTTGGAGAAACCAAGTTGAGGTTTTTTTGAACTGACAACTCATTCAGATTATCAGTTAAGTATCTTTGGGTGACCTTGAAATTAGGATCATTTAATCGAAGTTCTACATTTTCCTCTGATGTATTCACCAACACAATAATCACTTCGTTACTTGCGGGATTTTTATACGCTGATACCATAATTTCGGGCGTGCTTCCGTGGCAATTAATACGGTGAAAACCCGGACGGATAAAACGGGAGTAATTACCTAAAGCCCACAGAGACTTGGACGTTTTGACAAAGCCATCTTGCATTAACGGAAGGGCATCGGGGTGGTCAATGCCGTTGATGCCGTTGTTTCCTAAATCTACGTAAACGAGACCGTCTTTATAATCGTGATTACTCACGGCGGTCCAGTATTGCCACGAGGCGGCATTGGCGATGGTTAAATCATTGTGAATGACGCGGGCGTAATACAAAGCAGTTGCCATTCCAAGGTCGCGTCCGTTACCTTGCCCGGTTTCTTCGTTTTTTTCCAAAATGCAAAATTCGCTCATCCAAAACGTGAGTTTGGGGTCAATTTCGAGCAGTTTACTTTTTAGTTCTTGTCTTGTTTCTATTTGCTTTTTGATTGGCCAAGTAGTGAAATACGAATGCCCCGAAATTACCTTTTTTACCTTCGGAAGATTCCCCAAATAATACGGTGATGACGGCGACCAAAACGTTTTGATTTGATTATCGGAAGAGTTTGGTTTCACCTTTCCAATAAGGTAATTTAACTCTCCAGCCTCTCCGACGATTAACTCGGTATCTATTTTTCGCGAGGAAAACTCATCTGAAATCGCCTTGGTGACTTTATAAATATCTTCATTCTGGGCAGGGCTACCTTCTTGATTCCCGTTGTCCCACGCCCACTGCGGTTCATTTACGGGGCTGACGTAGTTGATTTTTATACCTTCTCTTTCGTAGTGCTGCACAATGTCTGCAAGGTAAGTAGCTACTTTTGCGTAGTTTTCTGTTTTCAAATTATAGGACGAAACCCCCTTATCTGCGAAGGATTTGCCATTCAACGTATAATAAATTGGGGGCGAATTAGAGAATGCCACAAACTGCTCAACGCCCCTTTTTCTGGCGGCGTGCAGAAACCAACGTTGCCCTTTGTTTCTTTCCCAATTATATGAGCCGTCGGCGTTGAGGTAACTTTCGCCCCGCCGCCAGACGTTTTTAATCCCCGACGAATCGCCTTGTTCAGTGCTTCCAGCACCGAGTTCCGTTCGCCAAATGGATAAGCCGATACCTTTCGGGTTACCGGATTTATCAAAGTCCTGACTAAATAACCAATCGGCAATTTTCTCTTTTTTTTCGCTAGGATAGTTTTCACCCACAAACTGACACCGCCAAGCATCAGAAGCTCCGAAGCCTTCGATTACCTGATGTTTTACGCCGGCGTTGATTTTAATAGAAATTACCCTCGGTTGCTGTTCGTTTTGAGCGATAATAGAAAACGGAGAAGCAAACAGTACAAACAGGGTTAATAATTTCTTGCGATTCATAAGACCAATATCTTCTATTTTTAGTTTTTTGAAACCAACGGTTTGTTCTGATAAATATACCGATACATTTCGACTGTTCGGTTGGTCATGAAATGTTCCTTACGTTCTTTACTTAGTTTATCAACTGAGTTGCCGAACATGTGAGCATTTTTTTGATAAAGTACCCGTTGCAATGCCAGATTACTCAGGTGGTCGTTTTCGTCAGAAAAATAAGAAATGAGTATATTCTTCGCACTTTTATCATTGAAACGGTCAGAAAGAATACTGGCGGCGAGAACGCGGTTAGGTGGGTATTCATCGGTTAAGCACGCTTCAACTGCTTGGGTTTCGGTTGATGAAAATGCCGACTTCGTAATGGTATAATTTTGCAACGCCCAGTACCTAATCCACTTATTTTCATCCGTTAATCCTTTTTTACGCAGTTGCTTCGCTTGCCTTGTTTCAAAACCTACGCATTGGGCTATTTTATGAACGTCCGTGATATTATGCTGCTTTCTGAACTCGTAAGCGGTGGTTGACTTGGAAAGTTCAGAGATTTCGTATTCGGGTAAAAAGAGTACATCGTTAGATTCGGAGAGATGGTCTTGAAGTAGTTTTCTGAACTTGACTACTTCATCTTTGTATGCTGGTAACGCTGCTAAATTAGTGATTTCCCACGGGTCGTTTTCTAAGTCGTAGAGGTATTCAACGGAGCGAGGACGGAGCATAATTTTCTGTACTTCGTTCAACTTATTATTATTGAAATCATCACGGATGTGGTGTGTGATTTCGCCTAAGTCCATGTAGAGTAAGTAGCGGAGTTCCTGCACGTTGGGCATAAAAATGCGGGTATAGGCGTATTTTTTATTCACCACCGTTCGGGTTAAGTCATAGCTCTCATCAGAACGGTCAGACGACAGAAAAAGGTGATCCTTTGTATTTGACTTTTCCTTCCCTAAAAGCACGTTTCCTTTCATGTACGTAGGAACTTCAACTCCTGCCAACGCTAAAACGGTAGGAGCTAAATCGGTAAAATCAATTAGTTCATCGGTGACGACACCGCTCGTGCCCCACGGTGATAAATGCTTGTATTTTTCGGGAAACCAAATCGTAAATGGTACGCGGTGCCCAATCCCAATTCCGTTGGTTTTCATGCGGGGCATTCCCTCGCCGTGATCGGCGAAAGAGAAAATAATGGTATTCTCTAAGAGGCCATCATTTTGCAGTCGGTCAAAGAGTTCTTGAAACTCTACGTTCGTTTTGGTAATTGAGTTATAGACTCGTGCCATTTGTTTTCGCATTTCGGGTGAATCACGGTAAAACGGCGGCATCGGAAAATCTTTGTCTATCGTGCGGAGGCTGTCAGGTAATTGATCGTAAATCATTTCCCGATACTGAGCGTACGGGTTGGTCATGGTGCGTGACTGATGCGATGAATTAGAGTTGAAGACGGCAAAAAATGGCTGTCCCGCTTCTTTATTCCACCACCCGGCGGTATTGCTGCTCTCGTTCCAAGATTTCGCAATCATGCCTTTGGCGTTCGCCACGTTATAGTCCGTTTTTGAATTATTCGAGGTGTAATAACCGGTATTTCTGAGGTAAGTAGGAAAGCCCTTTATATAATTTGGTACGGGGTAGGCACTGCGGTGATTTCCCGTTCCTAATTCGTAAGTTTTTACGCCCGTTATCAACGCTGATCGGCTGGGGGAACAGACGCTTCCCGGGGAAAACGCCCGCGTAAAAGTTACGCCTTCCGCCGCTAATTTATCCAGAAAAAAGGTCTTCGCCGAGGAGTTTCCATAGGCACCGATGAATTCAGGGGAAGTATCTTCGTAGGTCAGCCATAAGATATTTGGGCGGTCTTGAGCGGAGGTACCGACTGACAGAACTAACAAAAAAAGTTGGCTGATTATCCTGATTATTGACATTTGAAATTTATTTATTTCGGACAATTTTCTTTAATTCGTAATTTGGATCATTGGTACGGGCGGTCAGAATCAAGTCCTGCATTTCTTTCAACTTCTGTGGGTTTGATTTGGCTAAATCCCTTACCTCTCCGACATCGTTTTTCAAATTATACAATTCGTCAGCCTGCTGATATTGTCGCACAAACTTCCAGTCGCCTTGTCGGATGGCCTGACGTGGTCCTGCTCCTTCATTAAATTCCCAGTAAATATAGGGATGTTCTTTTTGTAATTTTCCCGTCAACGCATTTTGGTAGGAAATGCCATTCAAATCATTTTTTGTTGGTTGTATTCCGGCTACTTCGCACGCTGTTGGCAGGAAGTCCCAAAAACCGGATATATGTTGACTGATTGTTCCTGGCTTTATACGTTGCGGCCAAACGGCTACAAAGGGTACGTGCACGCCGCCGTCGTAAACATCACGCTTTCGTCCCCTAAATTCGCCGTTGCTGTTGAAAAAACCACGATCGTATTCGTGCCCGTTATCGCTTGTGAAAATCACGAGCGTATTTTTGTCGAGGTTAAGTTCCTGTAACTTTGCTCGTAGCTTACCGATATCGCGATCCATACGGGAAACCATTCCGGCGTAGGTTGTATTTCCCTCAGAATCGTTGTAATAATGTCCTTTTTCCATGGGGCGTTCTTCCCAACCCAAGTTGAGGTAAGGTGCTTTGGATTCTTCGGGAACGGTGAGTTCGTAGTGCGGAGTTGTGAAGGCCACGTAAAGAAAAAATGGGTTAGTTTGGGTAGCTTGCTTGTCCAGATAAGTAAGCGTTTCGTTGACTATTAAATCGTGCGAATATTCACCGCTTGTTTCTTCGGGAATGTTGTTTGGTAGTTTTACTTCTTCCTTGTTCCGCCAAAGGCTTTTTGGGTAATAATGGTGAGCCGCACCGTGGCGTCGGTAACCGAAAAAATAGTCAAAACCTTGAGCGTTTGCCTGAGCACTTGTTCCGGCTTCGTCCATTCCCCACTTACCCATAATGGCGGTGTTGTAACCTGCCCGTTTGAGTTCTTCGGCAACTGTAATGTCTTCTTTGAGTAGTACGACATCCGCACCGGAAGTTGTCCATCTTGGATTTCCCCGCACTCGCGTATGCCCCGTATTTGTACCCGTCAGTAAACAAGAACGGGACGGTCCGCACACTGGAGAACCCGAATAATGATTGGTGAAAACTACGCCGTCCTGTGCCATTTGGTCTAAGGCGGGTGTTTTGATTTTAGTTTGCCCGTTAAAGCCTACGTCTCCGTAGCCGAGATCATCCGCCATGATGAAGATGATATTTGGTGGGGCGTTAGTCGTTTTTACTGCTTTTTGGGTGGTGCAGGTAATTCCGAAGAGAAAAAGAAAGAATATTGAAATGGTGTTTAGGGTTTTCATGCAGGTATTTTTTTGTAAAAAGTGCGGGTGCAACGCACCCACACTTTTGATTTAACCATGTTAATATATCTATTTATCTGTAGCCATTATTTGTTGGATCTGAATCTAGTAAAGCGGGGTTTAATACGATTTCCTCCGCCGGAATCGGGGCATATTGCATATGTGGCTGAATATTATTTGGTCCACTAAATCTACCATAATTAGCATTTTTAACCGTTTCGTAGAATATTCCCCATCTTACTAAGTCGTATTTACGTTCTGTTTCACCAAGAAGCTCCCACTTCAGCTCATCTTGAACGGCTCTTCTAAATTCCACTTGGCTTAAACTAGCAAGGTTTGCATCCTCTTCATAAGCCCGGTCACGTATGGTATTGATGTAATTATATGCCGAAGGATCTCCTATTTCATTCGCCGCTTCGGCGGCCATCAGGTAAACTTGTCCCATTCTCATGGTTATCCACCACTCGCCGTGATTTCCTCGGGGCGATTGTACGAAATCGAAGTTTGTTCTTTTTCTGAGGTAAGTGTAGGTAAGGTCGTAACCGAGGTAGGTGTCCATCATATTCCAAGACTTTCTCAGATCATCAGGATGTTTTTCTACCGCATCATTCAACGGAACGGCCAAACCGAAACCGTTAAATTCTTCTCCTCTGCTTGAGAGAACACCAGCAAACTCTCCTCTCTGGGAAGAGTTTTTTGGTTCATCTCGTAACCTTGGATTGAAAGAGTCAGTAATCGCTTGCCCCTGAACCCCTGTAAGGTGATCCCAGCCAAAAATTGCCTCTTCGTTAAATTGGTTATTGACATCAAATATTTCACCGTAGGTAGGCAGTAACCTATGCGGAGAATTATCAATTATATCCTTGGACGCGTCTAAAGCAGCGGGCCATTCTTGCAGCCAAAGGTGTAGCCTTGTTCTTAAAAACTTAGCCGCCCACTTGCTAGCTCTACCGATGTTACTTCCAGTGTAACTACTAGGGAGCAGACCTTCGGCGGTTTTTAAATCAGCAATCATTGCGGTGCGAATCTGACTCTTATCCGTTCTGCCCAATTCGCCTACTTCTGCTAAGGTGAGATCTTCTGTATAAAAAGGCACATCACCCCAGATACTCGTTAGGTTGTGGTAAGCCAAAGCTCGGAGGAAATACGCTTCTCCTAAGCTTCGATTCTTTACAGCTTCCGAGATTTTAACATTGTCTTGTAAGTTTAAAATTACCGAATTGGCATCGCCAACCACGCGATATAAATCTTGCCACATGCCATAAGCATTACCATAGTTGGTTTCGGTTAGGTTATAGTCCATAATTGCCGCTAATCCGCCAAAAATCCTACTCGGCATGATTTCATCTGTTCCAAAATATTGCCAGGCAGAAATTCCCTCCCAATTACGATATACATTTTCTCGGTAAGTTACGTACAAACCATTGGCAGCTTGAATTGCCTCAGGGTCAGAGTTGTAAAAATTGTTGGGTGAGATGATTCCGCGGACGTTTTCCTTCAAAAAATCATCACAACTAGTTAGGCCTATTACCAAGAATAATATGATTAGTTTTTTCATTATTTTTCAAATTAAAAGTTCGCTCTTACACCAAAGGTTATTGTCTTTGCATTAGGGTATTCTCCGCGAATAATTCCACGAACAGTTGAGTTTGTTCCCAGTCTATTAGCTTCGGGATCGTAACCTCTAAACTTAGAAATTAAGAATAAATTAGAGCCTGCCATATACACATTTAAGCTTTTTACGGCTTCGGATTTTACCGGAACATCGTAGCCAAGTCTGACATTCTTAAGTCTTAAATGACTGCCATTTTCAATCAGGGCGGAGTTTGAACGTATATCAGTAATGCTGACCATACTTCCGGCTCTTGGAATATCTGAAGTATTGTTTGTTGGAGTCCAGCGATCTCTCAATTCACCGTAGAAGTTGGCCGTACTTCTTCCGAAAAAGCCACGTTGTGCGTATTCATTGTAAATGTCATTACCGAACGTACCTTGGAAGAAAACATCTAAGCTGAAATTCTTGTACGAAAATGAATTGTTTATTCCACCGAAGAATAGTGGCTCAGGATTTCCCATTACTACGTGGTCATCGTTGTTGATTTTACCGTCGCCGTTCTCGTCTTTAAAACGCGGGCCACCAACTATTTGGCGAAGACCAAGGTCTCCGTCTGCATCAATTTCTGCCTGAGATTTGTACGTTCCTAGGTATTCTACTCCGGTGAATACACCAACTGGTTGACCCACAATAAGCTTCGCTCCCGGACCGCCTTGTTCAAGACTGTAGATGATGATTTCATCAACTCCAGCAATATTGAGCACTTTAGATCTATTTCCAGAGAGCGTTAAATTCGTCTCCCACTTGAAGTCACCCTTGTTCATATTAACAGTATTCAACGTAAACTCTAATCCTTGGTTCTGAATAGAACCGATGTTCTCAAGTTTTGTGTTGAAACCCGTGGCACGGGGAATCTGACGAGCCAGCAGAAGATCTTTGGTCTTTTTGTAGTAGTAGTCAATTTCTCCGCTGATTCGGTTGTTGGCAAAGCCAAATTCCAAACCTATATCTAGCTGATTAGTAGTTTCCCATTTCAAGTCTGGGTTCGACGGTCGTCCTCTTCTTATACCCACTTGCTGCGTATCGTTGAAGATTAACGTTCCGCTGGATAGCACTGCTAGTGTGTTATAAGGGGAGATACTTTCTTTCCCTGAACTACCGTAGCTAGTTCTAAATTTTAAGTTGCTAAAGAGTGTTTGGTTTTGCATAAATGGTTCATCCGTAATTCTCCAAGCGAAGGCCGCAGACGGAAAAAATGAATACGCATTATTTGAACCAGAATAAACAGAAGCTCCATCAACTCTACCCACAAGTGTAAATAAATATTTGTCCATTAAACTGTAATTAGCTCTTGCAAGCCAAGAGGCAAGTTGCCTAGAGTCGTTGAAGTTTGATGCGACACTGTAAGTCAATGGATCTCCAAGCTCGAGGGCATCATAGCCAATTGCATCTACGGAGATTCCTTGGGTTTGAGCACTGAAAAATTCACTTGCTCCTTTTTGCCAAGTGAAACCTCCCAAAAGGTTTAGTCTATGATTTTTATTAAACTCTTTGTTCCACGTAACCGTATTCTCTTGAAGAATATCGTAGCTGAGGCTATTATTAATCGAAGCCAAACCACCTGTTTGAGCAGCAGCCCTTACTGGGAGAGAACTTGGGTCGAAATTATTTCTGCGAGACCACGAAACCTGCGGTCCAATGGTAGACCTAAACGTTAAATTTTTTATTGGCTCATACTCCACATATGCAGTAGTTAGCAAGTTTGTACCAATGGTGAAATCAGTTGTTAAATCAATATCGGCAACCGGATTTCGCAGTACGCCACCCGTTACTGTATTTTGATTCCAATAGCTTCCATCTGGTCTGTAGACAGGAAATGCCGTGAGTGTTTCCCGCATCCCCCACAGGTCAACCTTGTTGTTATCCGTATCGGTGTACGCTCCGTTAAACCTTATTCCAGCCTTTACTTTTTTACCTATATTAAAATCGAAGTTGGCTCTCAAGTTATATCGCTCTAATCCGGTAGATTTGATGATACCTTTTTGGTTGAAATAATTTACCGATACGTAGTAGTTCATTGCGTCCGTTTTACCCGACAATGAAATATCTCCGTTATAAATGGATGCTGTCTGGGTAATTAAATCTTGCCAATCTGTATTTGCTAACTCTGCTGGGTCTGTGAAAGGATCTGCCTCGCCAGCGAACTCCGCCAACTCTCTACCGTAGGCAACTCGCTCGTTACCATCAAGGAAATCTATTTTTCGTGCTAAGTTTTGTACCCCGGTATAAAAGTTTACAGCTACTCGTGGTTGACCTTTGATGGCATTTTGCCCACTTTTGGTTGTAAGCAGAATTACACCATTTGCCCCTCGGGTTCCGTATATTGATATCGCCGTAGCGTCTTTCAATACCTCGATGGATTCAATATCATTTGTATTAATATTATTGAGGTTAAAATCTGTTCCCACGATAAATCCATCAATCACATAAAGTGGTTCGTTATCGGCATTGACCGAGTTACCTCCTCTTACTCTGATGGAAGCTCTAGCTCCGGGTGCACCGTTAACTCCGGTTACCTGAACTCCTGCCGCCCTACCTTGCAACATTTGATCGACTCGTGAAGCGGGAACGTCTTCTAATTGTTTGGCATCTATCTGACCTACAGCACCGGTAAGGTCGCGTTTTTTCGTAACTCCGTAACCTACCACCACGACTTCCTCGAGTACGGCGGCATCTTCCGCTAAAGCTACGTTTACTGTGGTTTGGTTGCCCACGGTGATATTTTGACTTTCATAACCCACGAAAGAAAAAACGAGGACATCCGTTGGGTTTGCCTGAATGCTGTAGTTTCCGTCAACGTCGGTGATAACACCCTTTGTTGTATTATTGATAGAAACCGATACGCCTATCAGAACTTCATTATTTGGTTCGGTTACTTTGCCTTTTATGGTAGTCTGAGCATTCAGGGTTATCCCGAAAGTCAGCAACACCAAAAGCATTGCTCCAGCTTTTTGCAGTTGTTTGGTCATAGATTTGGTCGGATTAAAAGGTTTGAAAAATTAACTAGTACAAACCTATTAAATGAACATAC
>Ga0222647_1000429_pt1 | contig 18486 bp, 8 predicted proteins | sample AntAcemetagen333_FD_179864 | JGI IMG/M metagenome (GOLD analysis project Ga0222647, IMG submission 179864) | Saline water microbial communities from Ace Lake, Antarctica - #333 | ecosystem: Environmental > Aquatic > Non-marine Saline and Alkaline > Saline | place: Antarctica: Ace Lake | collected...
GAGAGGTTGAGTTTTTGAATCCTACTTACAATCAGGAAACGGTTGTATTTTACAAAGACGGCAAAAAGACAGAATATAATGCAGCTCAGGGAGAAATCAGTGAGTATGCTTTCGAATACAGAAGATATGATAAAGCAACACAATCAACTAAGCCACTTTGGTTTGTATATGCAAGCAAACGCATTCAAGCGGAGGATAAAAATACGGTAAAAGAGTATTTTATGGAAAGACAAGTTGATGGAGAAATTACATTGTACAACTTTTTTAGCTTGGAAACAAGCAGAATCAATAGCCGCAATTACACTCATAATTACTTTGTAGAGAAAAAAGGACTTGCTGGTTTTGATTTAGTAATGATTACAAGAGATAATTACAGACAAAGAATCCGTGAGTATTTGGTTTTAGGAAACGATGCAATCGAATCAAACTTAGGAACAAGCGGATACGGTTACAAATATTTATCATCTATCGTCGAAGTTCAAAATGCTTGGTTGACAGGAAATCCTCAATATGATATTTTATTAAGTTCTATTAATTCTGTTGATTTGAATTAATCATAAATAATTTTCAAAAGTAAAAAAGCAGCTATTCTTTACGAATAGCTGCTTTTTTTATTGTGACGCAGGCATTTCTGCCTGTATCATGCTTATTATTTTAACGAAAGGAAGGCTGTATTATGTTCCTTTCAGCTTCATTAAAATCGAAAAGGTTTGATCTAAATTTTTATCATCTACGATAAGTGTAAACTCATTTGAAGTCGAAATAATTTCCGCTAAATTGATTCCGAACCATGCTAAATCTTTTAAAATATAGTAGTAAATACCATAAATCATCTGATTCTCTTCAGGTAAAATCAAGGTAATAGAAGATAAATTTTCCTCTTTAGAAATCATTCGCTCGTCTTTAAAAATATCTTCAACATATTCCAATATACTATTGGCAATAATAATTGTTGTTTCAGAAATACCTTGCGAAAACGTATGGAATACCTTTGGTTGTTCGCTAATAATTTTCAATAAATCCAATTGACATTTCGCTAAAGAATCAGAGTTGGTGAACGTAATCCCCGTAAGGTTAGAGCGAACACTATAATTACTCAATTTCTTAAAAAAGCGGCGTAGGTTTTTTTCCACAAAAGCCACATCTCCGAAATGTTGACGGTTAATTGCCATCACAATTGCTCCGACTTTAACTGGCTTACCTAATAATAATTGAACATCAGGCTGTAATTTTCTTGCTAATGCAGAAACATTCACTAAACCTTCCGAAAGTGCTTCCGAGACGAAAGGCGACTGACGAATCAATTGTTGTACAATTTCAGCTACGGTAATCATATATTCAGCTTTTTATAAATAATAGGTTGCTTAGTAAAGAGAAATAAAACTTGCCTCAAAATACACTTTTCCAATAATCTGTCCGACTACGTCAGTTAGGCGGACTTTATCAAAAAATCAGTTCATAACGACGGCTACGTGCTGATTTTTGTGGTTTGTTCTTGAAAAAGTATGTGCGTATTCATCGAGCAACTCATCTAATTCCCTCCGATTAGGCTGTTAATATTTTAACGCAAAGTTAAAAAAAAATTTTAAATACGTGATTTTTTTTTTATTTTGTTGATAAAATAGTTACCTAAAATAGGTGAGATTAAGTTCTGGTAGCCATTTCTATCTGTGCTTTCCATTATCACTTTATGCGTAAGAGTGTGTATATCACTTGATTTAACTTAGCTAACTCAGTTAATCAACCACAGTTACCCACCGTAATACAGAAATAGAAAAATAATGTTGTTGCTATCGTTCAAAATTTTTTGATAATTATTTTTTTCAAACTGGCAAAGCTGTTTTTTTGTTTGACTATTTTGTTGTAGGTAATAGTACCAAGCTGTTTTGTGATTAATGATTTTTAGGTAAATGCGATTGGGCTAAAATTTAGAAAAGTGATTTTTTTAGAAATGATTGATTCAATAATGAGAAAATAAAAAACGTGTAAATAATAAGGGAATAGTAGCAAGTTTATTTTGATTTCAGGCGAGTTAAAAAATGCAGACAGGAGTCTTTCAAGTATTTTTAACGAAGCACAAAACCGAAAGAAACCATAACTATTATAAGTTATTTTTTACACGTTTTTTCTATTTTCTTTTGGAAACGCTTATTTACAATTCATTCACTTGTAAAATCAATTTACCCATTTTATTCCCCGTAAATAACTGCATTAATACCTCTGGAAAGTTCTCAATACCTTGCTCAATATGTTCTTTTGATTTTAATTTTCCTTCCGCAATCCATTGTCCCATTTGCATTGCACCTTCCATATAGCGGTCTTGATAATCAAAAACAACGATACCAGTCATGGTCGCACGATTAACCAAAAGCGATAAATAATTACTTGGTCCTTTGACTGGTGTCGTATTATTATATTGTGATATTGCGCCGCAAATCACGATTCTCGCTTTCATATTAATTCTTGCCAAAGCATCATTTAAAATATCGCCACCGACGTTATCAAAATAAACATCTATGCCATTAGGACAAGTTTCTTTTATCGCTTTTTTGACGTTTTCATTTTTGTAATCAATTGCAGCATCGAATCCCAATTCATTAATCAAATAATCACATTTATCTTTTCCTCCAGCGATGCCGACCACTCTACAACCTTTTATTTTAGCTACTTGACCAACGACAGAACCAACTGCTCCAGCTGCTCCAGAAACCAAAACAGTTTCTCCAGCTTGAGGTTTTCCGACGTCTAAAAGTCCGAAATAAGCCGTCATTCCTGGCATTCCCAAAGTGCTCAAATACGTTTGTAGCGGTGCAAGATTGGTATTTACTTTTTGTAAATATTTTGCGTCAGAAATACCATATTGCTGAACGCCCAAGTTTGCCATAACGTAGTCGCCAGGCTTGAATTTATCACTTTTTGATTCCACAACAACGCCAACCGTTCCAGCTCGCATTACTTCGCCAATCTGAACAGGACGAATGTAAGATTTCGCATCATTCATCCAGCCTCGCATTGCTGGGTCGAGTGAAATATAAATAGTTTTTACAAGGACTTCATTCTCATTTGGTGTCAGTACGTCAACCGTTGAAATATCCCAATCTGAACGCTTTGGCTCACCAATTGGACGAGCTGATAATTTAATTTGCGTGTTTTTCATTTTTGTAGTGTTTAAAAACTAAAGACTGTTTTTAATATATTTATTTTAATAAATTTTGTTGTGAAATAAAAGTTCGGAATTAGTTTATATCAGTGTTTTGATATTTGAAGTGACGTTAAAATGTCAAGACATTAACACAAAAAAATAAGGTTTATTATTCGTTATTATTTCCATTACTTATCGTAGTTAGGTTTATTTTGAAAATATCTTGGCTGAAAGTAATACAAAATTACATAAGATATGCCTAAATAAAGGTATTTCGCACAATCGCTTTTTTTACGGGCATCATTTATTTATTAGTAAAATATAAAAAATAAGTTGCGTCATTTTGGCTTTAAAGTAATTGATATCACTACGTTAGAATGATAAATCGTTTATTAATCATAATTCATATTTTACTTACCGTATGTTTGAAATTTATTTTTGACTGTATAAAATGATATTTCAAACATCTAAAATTCAGATTCTATTGTTTCTTCCATAAAATCTACGATTGTTATATCGAAGGCTTTGGGGTAGGGTATTGATTAGGTTAGTTTTTAACGAACTTTTTAACAAAATTAGCATCCCATTTTAAGGGATTGTTATTACCAAAAAATTAATAATAAGCGGAATGGCTAAAGAGAAAGAGGAAAAAAAATCCATAAAGGAACAGTTTAATGCTTTGAAAAATTTACCTAAGTTTTTTACAATGATTTGGGAAACGAATAAATTGCTAACCCTTGTAAATATTGGGTTACGGCTTTTTCGGTCGTTTATTCCATTGACAATGTTATACGTCGGAAAGTTGTTAATTGATGAGATTATTCGCATTATTCCTTTGTATCAATCGGGTGAATTAGAAATGTATCGCTATTTGTGGCTTTTATTGGCGGCAGAGTTGGGATTGGTCATTTTTAGTGATTTGATTAGTCGAGCGGTGACGCTTTTTGATAGTTTATTGGGTGATTTGTTTTCTAATAAATTATCGGTTGAGTTGATTCGTCATGCTGCAAAATTAGATTTATATCAATTTGAAAATCCTGATTTTTATGACAAATTAGAACGAGCAAGGCGGCAAACCGTTGGGCGAGTCGTGTTGATGTCACAGGTTTTGACGCAATCACAGGAAATGATTACGATTATTTCGTTGGGTATCGGATTGGTGTATTTTAATGTGTGGCTGATTGTAATTTTAATTATTGCTGTGATTCCAGTTTTTATGGGCGAATCGCATTTTAACAATGCAACGTATTCGTTATCAAGGAGTTGGACACCTGAACGCAGGGAATTGGATTATTTGCGATTTATTGGTGCGAGTGATGAAACGGCAAAGGAAATTAAAACTTTTGGGTTGTCGGATTTTATTGCGAATCGGTTTGATGAAATTTCGCATAGATATTTTATTGCCAATAAAAAAATTGCGATAAAACGGGCTTTTTGGGGGATGTTATTTTCTGGAATCGGTACTTTGGCGTATTACGGTGCATATATTTTTATCATTCTTGAAACCATTTCGGCAGCGATTACAATTGGCACGCTCACGTTTTTGGCGGGTTCGTTCAAACGGATGCACAGTATGATTGAAGGGATTATGACTCGGTTTACGTGGATTGCGGATAGTGCGTTATACTTGCAGGATTTATTTGATTTTTTGGCAATCGAGCCACAAATTCAGAACAAGGCGGAAACGAAACCAATTCCATTGCCGATTCGTCAAGGTTTTACATTTGAAAATGTGAGTTTTAAATATCCTGAAAGTGAAAGGTGGGCGATTCGCAACGTTTCGTTTCATTTGAGTCAAGACGAAAAACTGGCGTTGGTGGGCGAAAATGGGGCTGGAAAAACGACTTTGGTGAAGCTACTTTCTCGACTTTATGAACCTACCGAAGGTCGAATTTTATTAGACGGTATTGATTTAAAAGATTATGATTTAAAAGATTTACGACAAAATATTGGGGTGATTTTTCAAGATTACGTCCGTTTTCAAATGTCGGCTTCGGATAATATTGCGGTTGGAAAAATTGATAAAAAAGAAGAGAAACCGTTAATTGAAACTGCTGCTACCAAAAGTTTGGCAAATACCGTAATTGAAAAATTACCCAAAAAATACGAACAATTTTTGGGCAAACGATTTCACGACGGCGTAGAACTTTCGGGCGGTGAATGGCAAAAAGTAGCTTTGGCGAGGGCCTATATGCGTGATGCTCAGTTGTTGATTTTGGACGAACCGACTTCGGCTTTAGATGCTCGTTCTGAACATGAGGTTTTTATACGATTTTCGGAATTAATAGAAAATAAAGCAGCCGTTTTGATTTCGCATCGATTTTCGACGGTACGAATGGCAGACAGAATTTTATTATTGGAAAATGGTATGCGAAAAGAGTTGGGCAGCCACGAAGAATTATTAAAATTAAATGGTAAGTATGCTGAACTTTTCTACTTACAAGCCAAAGGTTACCAGTGATTTATGGTTGATTTGTTGTTAGTTAAACCAGAATATCAAAATATAAACTGTCATTTTGACAATATACAGAATAAAATTTTTTTAAAATATTAAGAATTATATAACTTTTTCAATAAAGTTTGTAACTTTACGAGCTACTCCTTAAATAGAGTGACTTAATAAAAAAAATTAAGGTATTTTGGTGTTTAAATGATAACGCCCCCACATGAAACTATGAGGGGGCGTTCCTTTTTTAACGTTCATTATTTTTCATAATTTAATCTAAAATCACCAATTTTTTAACGCCAAATAAATTTTAAATTTAAAACTATCGCTAATATTTGGAATGGTGAAAGTTGGTTTTGATGGTGTGAATGAGGTAATAAACAGGCACTGTTTTGCCTGATTCTTTTGGGTTTTCATTTTCGACCAATCCATTTTCTTTCCTCGAATTTCTCGTTTGACATTATACAGACATACTAAAACGTAATTTTGTGTTTTTTACAAACTACCTTAAAATAAGATGGCGTTAATCCCATTGAAAATAAAGTTTTCAAGAGGATCAACGTCATCTTCGCATTTTAAAAAATAAATGTCAAAATTACCAAAACAGTATCAGTTTACGGATGTGTCGGATTACGGAAGATTTGTCGCTCGTTGGATTGCAAATGCCTTAAAAAACACTACTTTTACACCAATTCATGTGACTTCATGGTTTATTGTCTCAGGCTTTTTTGCAATTGCCTGTATGCTTTATCAATACTACGTTTTAGCCGCTTTTTTCTTAGTGCTAAAATCCATTTTAGACGCCGCAGATGGTGAATTAGCGAGGTTAAAAAATACACCTTCTTATATTGGTCGCTATTACGATTCTATCGCTGATATTATCTTAAATTTCCTATTTTTATTAACGTTTTGGTATATCACAGATGGTTCATTTCTTTATATGTTATTGGCTTTTATCGGTATTCAACTACAAGGGACGCTGTATAATTACTATTATGTCATTCAGCGAAATAATGTAAACGGCGACAAAACCAGTCGTATTTTCGAAGATGTCCCACCTACTGCGATGCCTGGAGAAACGCAACAAGCCGTCAATATTTTTTATAAAATTTATGATTTTTTATATATCAGTTTTGATAAAACCATCTATTTCATGGATAGAGAAGCGATGAAAGGCAACCCGTTTCCAAAATGGTTCATGACCCTTCTTTCTGCCTTCGGTTTGGGTTTTCAGTTGCTGATTATGGCAATTATGCTGGTTTTACATTTGGAAATGTTCGTGATTCCATTCTTTATTTTTTATTCAGTATTTATTTTTGTTTTTGTGGGGATAAGGAAGTTTATTTTGTGATTAATAAACCGTGTCGGTTTCGCAACATTGAATTGTTGTAATTCCATTTGAAAAATCAGCTTTAAAATTCGCACGAAGTGGATATTCAAAAACGTCTAACATTTTAACCCAAAATGGTTATAAAATTTTGCAAGAGATTGATTCCGTTTTTTTGCTTCTTCAAAAGAAAATTCAGACTTTCTTATTGAGAGAAAATTAATTAGTTGTACCTCTGTTTTTCTAATTTTTCTAGCGATTCGTTTAAACTCAGGTTTTGAAATTTTTTCTGTGTTAGAACCTTTATATTTAATTCTTACGTCACCTCTGTTACAAAAACTATCATTAAAACCTGCTAAGTACCAACCTTCTATAACATTTGAAACAAGCCATGTTTTATTAACATCAAAAGAGTAAGGTTTTACAACTTCATTTTTCCTTTGTTGTTTATCTTTAAAATCTTTATCTGTGATGACAATATAGTCAGTGTTTTGTTCCTTTATTGTTTTTAATGCCTCTACTATTTCGTTTTTTGATAAGTCTCGATATTTATAATAGACAATTTCATTATAATCAATACTAGAGCCATCGGGTTGCTTTATAGATATTGGCAAACAATCGCTTTTTTCTATAAAATCCTTAAAAAATTTTATGTCGTATATTCCTTCAACAAAAACATGTAAGATTGTATTCATGGGTTAATTATTTAATAAGTTTTGTATATATAAAACATCCAATCCTAAGTCATTTTTTAAAAACGCTTGAACCATTTCTTTATCAGATATTTTTTCAAATATTGAATTACCGTTATTATTACGAGTTATCATACTTAAATCTTCCTTTTTGTCTAAGCTTTGAAGTTGTCTCAAAATTTGAGCACTATGTGTTGTAATAATAATTTGTTTATCCAAAAAATCTGCAACGTCATAAGCTGTACTAACAATGTCATCAATCAAAGAAGGATGCAAACAATGTTCAGGTTCTTCCAAAAAAACAATAGAATTATCTTGATAATACAAAGCAACAATAAAAGCAATCGCTGAAACTGTACCATCGGAAATCAAACGTCCTTTGGTTTCTTGTTTATTATATCGTTCCTTTATTCTAAGTTCTAAAAGACTTTCAAAAGGTATAATTTTTATATTTTCAATAAAGTCAAGTATGCCGGCAACATCAGCTATGAATTGTTCTGCATTATCACTTTCAAGAATGTTTTTGATAATTATAGGTAGATTGTTCCCAGTTTTAGATAATTCTGTTTCGTAACTGTTATTTGTCGTTTCTTTCAAAACTTTAGAATTAATATCATATATTCCAAAATCAAACAAATCAGATGGTATAAGTGAAACGCCATATTCTATAATAGAGCGTTTAATATATCGGTCATTCAATTCTTCAATAATTTTTAAATTAAAAGGTGTCAGAAACTCTAATTGAAACTCCGTTTGTTCATCTCCTTCAATGACTAACCAGTTTTCTATACTATTTTTTGGTTCACTGAATTTAAAGCTACCATTGTAATCCTTACTAATACCGTATTCAAATAATTTGGAATGTTTTTGAATTTCCTTTCCAATTTCGTCATCCTCAAATTCATTTATTGAAAAATATTGGTAAAAAGTTAAATCTTCTTTAAACTCAAAATGATTTCTTCCAATATCTCTTAACTTTAATTCGTAAATAATCTTATCTGTATTCTTAACTAAACGTTTATTTTTTAATTCAAAAGCCTCTTTTACCGTTACAGGTTTAGGATTGATTTCTATCTTAAGAGAAGCTCGTTTTTTATCAACATTAAAATTGATAATATCTCCAATTCCTCCTAAATTAGTTACTGCTTTTTGAATGCCGTCTCCTTTTTGAATTTCTTTTAAAAATTCAAAAATCTGTATAAAATTAGATTTACCAGAAGCATTTGCACCAATCAGAACATTCACATCTCTAAAATCAAAAACTTCTTGACCAAAACTTTTAAAATTTTCTATTTCTATTTTATTAATTCTCATTATCGTTTATTTAAGGTCGAACATATTTGTTTTGATACTTTGAACATTCCACATTTTAAGAATTTCACCCAAGGTAATTTGAAAAACCTTTCCATTACTATGAACCCAAAGTTCTGTAAACTTTTTAGTATCAGATAAAAATTCTCTTTCAGAACTATTAAAATAAATTATTTCATTATCTGCTCCTTTCGTTACTAAACCTATTTGAATACCATTTTTCTTATTATTATCAATAATCGTATTTGTTCTTTTGCTCCAACTACTTAAATCATAAATTTTCATACCATTTTCCTCAATACTTGCCAAGTGTTTTCTGATTCTTTTTCTTGCTAACTCGTTGGATTCTCTTACTGCGTCCCAATCTGTTGTGCCACCAGTAGTTTCTCTTCGAATGGTAAATTTGGGTTCACTTTGCTTTTCCTTAACTGTTTCTGCTTGAAGTTTAATGAATTCATCTAATAAATCATCTACTGAATTTATTAAACCACCTGTTTTTTCTTTTATCTTATCGTTATCATGCAATACGTGAGTGACAGAAGTATGATTTGTAGGATTATTAATCGAATTAATTAAATGTTTAAATTTTTGTGGGTTATCAACAAAAGTTTTTAAATCATCTTCTGTGATGTCTGCATGATTAGCTATTTTAGATAAAATAGCACCTTTCCCACTTTCAATAATTTGAAAAACCTCATCTTTTGCTTTTTCACTTCCCAAAAGTGACAATGCAATTTCTGCTTTTTTAAGATTTACCCAATTCATGTTTTGACGGATAAAATCTTCCTCGTTTTTGTCCATCCATTTAGACAATATTCTAAAAGATTGAACATACTCTGATTTTTGAGGCTCATCATTGTAAGTCCTGAAAATCCTATCTACTTCAACGGCAGCATCAATTGTAGTTAAATCTTTCTCTTTTGGTAAATCGACAAAAATTGGAGAATTTTCCAATAAATCATCTAACCAAATTGGATTTAATAATTTGATAATTCTTTTTAAATCTTCATCAATTTCAACATCGGCATGTAATCTATTTTTAATTTGAAAACTTCCATTTTGATTAGGAATAACAGCATATTCTTCTCTGTCCAGCAATCGTTTATAATCGTCGATTTCATGAATAAATTCTATAAAATCAGCTAACCAATCTAATATTTTAATATTTCCATGTAGTTCTTCTTCCAACTCATCCACATATTTTAAAGTAGTAATATCCTTAATTAATTGTTCCATACACCACACAAAACACGGCTGCCAATCAAAATCGGCTGCATTTTCAACAATTTGTAACTGTTGTGGCACTTTATCTAAATAAAATGCTCGTAAATATTCCCAAAGTTTTCGTTGATGTGAATTATCTTTTTCAACAAGTGTTACTAATTTAAAAATTACTTCCTGTAAAGCGTTTGAGGGATGCGTTTTTAGATTCGGAATTTTTTTATTGATTTCATCAGAAATATCTTTTGTCGTTTTTGCAGATATTTCCTTAAAAGCAGTAATTTTTTTATCTATCAATATTTGTCGCCAACCTTTTTTACCTTCTAAAGAAAGTGCATTTTCCAAGTCATATAAAATATCTTTGAAGGCTTCTGCGATATTTTTATCTTGAAATAAAGCTGTTTTAAATTCAAATTCACCCAATTGATTAGGATAAATTCTAGCCATCAAATGACTTGTTTTTTGATTTTCTACAACAAATGTGAAAAAGTCATTCAGCCAATTTAAGGTTTCGTCATTATTTGAAAAATTAAGGAAGTCATTAAAGGTTACAATGTTTTTCTGTTCTTCAATAGTATTAACCACAAAATCAAAAAGCCATTCATCTGAATTTTTCCAAGTCTGAATAGGTAAATTTTCTAATTCAAGCGTATTAGAAATTTCATCTTTATATAAATTTTTAGAAATTTGATAAATCGTTGCTCTGTACTTTTGATTAGCTTGTTCTTCCTCTAATTCATTTTCTAAAGGCAATAAACGAGTTAATGCAAAAACTGCTTGTTCTACCTGCTTTTGGTCGGTTCCTTTATTTTCAATTTTTGAATTAATACCTTGAATAATATTATGAACAGCACGCACCTTGTGTTCATCTTTGAATAAGTCATTAAGTGCCGTTATTTTCAACGAAATCAAGTCGTCATACCAATTTTCCCCAAAAAATAAATAAATCTCTTTTAGTTCATTAGGAATATTATTATCAAGATAAATAGCTTTTTTACCTTTAAAAACATTTTTTTGATTGGGAATAATTGCATATTCATCAATAATATTTCTACCTAAAGTGCTATTTTTTGAGATTAAAAAATCAAAAAACTGATTTAACCATTCTAAACCCTCATTAAGATTTTCTTTTTTTAAGAAGTTAGATAATTCTTCAATTGAACCTGAACCTTTTATTCTTCGTGCAATGTGATGCAATTGCCAATAATTTGCTACTTTCCATACAGTGTTTGGCAAACCTTTGATTTCAATTGTTTCCTCAATTTGATTTTTAAATAAGTCTTTTGAAAAATTATATAAATCTTTTTGGTAATTATGGTTGCCTTCATTTTCAGTCGGTAGAATAGTGATTAACTTGAAAACGGCATCTTTAATTACTTCATAAGGTACTCTTTCTTGTTCTATTTTATTATTAATATTCGTAATAATATTACCACTATATTGCACCTTTTTTTCTGCTTTCAACAAAGAAACTAAAGACTTTATCTCTAAGTGTAATAATTTATCTCGCCAATCTTCGCCAAGTATTTTATAAACATCTTTTAATATTTCGGGAATGTTCGAGTCGAGGTTTAAATCTTTTTTAGAACAAAAAACGGCTTTCTGATTAGGAATAATACTATAATCATCTAAGATTAATCTTTCCTTTTTAATATAAAACTCTATCAAATCGTCTAACCAATTTATCGTATTAATATTTTTATTATCAATACGACGAGTTAGGTTTTCAATTGTCTTTAAACTTTGAAGTTGTAATGCAATACTTCGCAAATATATTCGAGTACAATCTTCCCAAATTATATTTAACCATTCAAAAATATTTTCTTTTTGAGGTGTCAAACTTGGCGACAAAACCGATTGAAAATCCCATATTTTATTAATAACAACTTTATCTAAATTATCATTATTAGTATAAAAAGGAAATTGAGTATTTTGAATGGTTATCAAATTCCCATGAATATTTTTCACAATAGCCGTTTTATAAAGTTGAGTTTGTATTGGTTTTTCAATGTTATGTTGATACCAAATTGCATCAAAATAATCATCTTTAAAGTTGTTTTTGTGTTGTGCTAATAAAAATAAATCTTCCGTTTTTTGATTAGATAGATAGTGTAAGGTTGTTTTATAAAGCTGTAAAGATTGTTGCAGAAGTTGTTTATTGAGTTGGGCTTCTTTTGCTGCTCCATTCAAAAATAAACCATCTCGTTCTGTTTTTGGTGCAAAGTTTCTACTATTCAAAACCATTGGAAAAGTGAAATTTTCCGTTCCAACTAAAGGAAATGCACAAAAAAGACGAGGAACATTATTTGCAATCGGAATAATTCTATTGTTTAATTTATCAATTTCAATTGCAGCTTGTATTTCATTATTAGTAGTAAGTAGTAAGGTTTTTTCAGAAATTTGATTATTATGGTTTACTTCAAAACTCACAAACGAGAGTAAATTATCAATAGTTTGAACTTCTTTTTTATGAATTGAATAATTCAAACCATTAGCTTCATCAACTACTTTAATTTGTCCTATAGAAGGCACAAATGCCAAATTATAGTGAATAAAAGTAATAAAGTCATTGATAGTTTCTGTTGCAACAGTTTCGTTTTGATTAATATATTTAAAGCTCGACCAAACAATATTTTTAGGCTCTTCTTCTAACTTTTCGGTATGAAAATTTTCCCACGTTTCTTCTATTCCTTTGACCAGTTCTACTTCCGTGTTTCCTGTTCTATTTAACCTTACTTTAAAATCGTAATAATCTTCATTTTCTGTAAAAACACCTTCAACCTCAACCGTTCGAGATAAAGTATGTGTCGTTAAAAAACCTGTTCCAAAACGTCCAATACTATCTTCACCTTCTTTTGAAGAGATTTGATGAACAAGGTTAGTTATATTTCGAGGTGAGAAATAACCGCCATTATGTTTAAATTCTATAAAACCTTCTGTTACAATTATTTCGACATCAACCGTTCTGTCATTGACAGTATCACTTGCATTTTGTAAAAGCTCCCAAATCCATCGTCTTTTATCTTTATCATTTGCATTTTCTAATTGCTGCAAACGATTACGGATTTTTTGAGCGATGGCTCTGTTGTAATCTTTTTGTATTTCTCGTGTAATTGGATTATTAATAGCGTCTATAAAAGCCATATTATATTATTTATGTTTTGTCACGCAAAATAAGAAATTTTACACCTAAAAAAGTAACCTCTTATTAAAATGATTTTTTAATCAAATAAAACGCCATCCCGAATAAATCAAAATGGCGTTTTTTACCGCATCAAACCGTGTCGGCTTCACATTACTCAATCACAACCCGGACCCCTTCCGAATGCGACGTAAATTCCGGTGCATACATACATTGAATCGTCGTAATACCATTCGAGAAATCACCTTTCAAATTCGCACGGAGCGGATATTCAAAAACGTAAGTTCCTTTTGGTAAATAGCCGATAAAGAAATTTGTGCTGGCATCGCCTGTGCTTTCGTAGTAGCCCAAACCGCCTTGCCATTTGTATTGACTAAAGACGTTGATTGGCTCGAAACCGCTTGCACGAGTGTCTTTCAAGTGAACGTACTCCATATCTCTATCCACTTGCAACTCGATTCTAACGATGATTTTATCACCTGTTTTTAACTTTTCGGTATCGCTGATAGGTTTGATAACTGGACCTTTGTCCGTGTTCACTTCTTTAAAAAGCTGCTTTTTCAATTTCAACGGTGTATCTTCAAACGTTTCGATTTTGTCGTAATCCTCGAAATATTGCCAATACATCGCGCCCCAAGCTGGGTTTTTATTTGGGTTTACGACTTTGATATTTGCCATATTTGCAGAGATGTTTTTTGCTCCAAATTTATGTTTGAAATAGCCGCTGCCTGCTTCTTTTTTGATAGTTGATTGGTCGAATTTTTTGCCGCTAAAGTAGATTTCTACGTCTTGCGTTTCTGCCAACCAATTATCGCCACGCAATAACATCGCATAAACTGCTGAAGCCGTCGCTTTTGTTGTTTTCCAATGCGTCGTTTGGCGATTTTTCAACAACCAAGTTTTCAAATCATCGACTGCTTGAGCGTCATTCGCAACTTCATCGAATACTTCAATCATCAAAGCGTGTGTTTCAATCGGTGCTTGATACCAATAATAGCCCGTTGGATATTTCCAATACATACCCATTTCTTCGCTGTTCAAAGAGCGTTCTTTTAATGATTTTACAATCAAAGCAGGTTGAGCAGGTTTGTCCAAACGCTGTAATGCCAACGCAATCATGCCTTCGGAATACATTCCTTTGTTCAACCAATATTTTACTGCTTGACCTTCGTAATAATCAAACGCTACTTCTACATTTTTCGGAATCGGAATACTCAAATAGAAACTACGAGCGTATAAATAATGAATCGCCATGTAATCCAAATGGTCATCCTCCAAATTTATATTTTTATATTTTCTTTTTTGTTCTAATAAATCGTTGTAATGTTCCAATAATCTATTGTCGATAAAATCAACTGCTTTACCAATCATATCGCCGGCTTGTTGTTCTTTTTGTAAACCACTTTTTTCGCCAATCGCACCTAAATATTGCAAATGTCCCATGCCTTCCACAATATACTGTGTAATATACCAACTATCTTTTCCGCCTGGAAACCATGCAAAACCACCGTTTCCTGACTGGCGTTTTTCCATCGTTTTCAACGCTTTATCCAATTCATTCGACATTCGATTCAAATCGAATAACAAGCCGATATTTTTCTTTTGTTGTTCCTCGCTTTGTGCTTGTAAGACCCACGGCGTTTCTTCCAAAAGTGCGTATTTTAATTCTTCATTTTTTGCCAAATTCGATTGTAACGCTTCTGGCGTAATATTTTTCCAAGAATCAAATACTTTTTTGATTTGCGGACTTGAATTCGCTACGGAAGTTGCCAACGTATTCGCATAATAGCGGCTAAAAATCTGCTCCGTACATTCGTAAGGATATTCCATCAAATACGGCAACGATTGCACCGCATACCAAGCTGGATTCGACGTAAATTCCAATGTCAATTCATGATTTTTCAAAGTCGAAGAGCCACTTGCTTTTTGCATTGCCACGAAGTTAAATTCCTTCGCCATTCCGCCACGAACTGGCAACGGCATGGTTTCCACCAATAACATTCGATTCGTCAAAACTGGTAAAGTCGATTCTTCGCCATCAGAGAAATTCCCCGCTTTCGCAACGACTCGATACGTCACCGCATTCACCCCAAAATCTGGAATTTGCAACGACCAACTCACGGCATCGGATTGACCTTGTTTTGCCGAAAAATCAATTTCTGGAATATTATTACCTAATCTTGCATCAATCGGCTGCATCGTAATCGCATCAAACAACATCAATTTTGCAATACCCGTCAAATCCTTATCCGACAAATTAGAAATCTTCGCCGTAAATTCAATTTTATCATTTTCACGGAAAAATCTCGGCGGATTCGGCATCACCATCAATTCTTTTTGCGTCACAACTTCTTTCTCTGTGAAAGCGTATTGCAAATCTTTCGTATGTGCAAAACCTAAGAATTTCCAACGTGTCAAAGCCTCATTCATCTTGAATTTAATAATAATATTACCTTCTTCATCGGTCATTAAATCTGGATAGAAAAATACGGTTTCGTTTAAGTTCGTCCGAACTTGAACTTCTGAAAAGTCGGTTTTTGCTGGTTCTCCATCAACTTTATTAGGAACGCCATCGCTATCCGTAGCTTCAAAACTCGCTGAAGCGTCAAGTGAATATGCTGCGGTTACCTCTGATTTTTCTTTCTTACTTCGACTTATTTTTGGTGCAGGTGCAGAAGCCATAGGAGCTTCCATTGAGTAGTTTTCTGGTGCTCTACTTCCCGAACGAGAAGCGTACCCATGCGAATATTCATAAAAAGTAAAGCCGAACCAATTCAACGCAGGATAGGTGCGAGAAAGACCGTAAGTAATCTCTGTTTGCCAATTATTAGCCATCAAAGAAGTTCCGATTTGACCAAAACCTTGACCTTGCGAAATCCCCCGTTGCGCATAACTTTCACCAAAGAAATTGGCTGACCAACTATTTGCTACAAAAGCGTCTAACGAAGCATCATACATGGTTGCGACCATTTCCGCAGCGACTTTATCGCCTTTCGCTCCCGAGATTTTGATTTGCCATTCTTCGTCCGAACCTGGCAACATTTTATCACGGAAAGTCATATATTCGATTTTCAAATCCTTATTCGACCACGGCACATTTACCGTGTTGGATTCCGATTGAAAACGCCCGTTTTGAATCGTCATTATTGAATAATGAATATTGCCACGATACGACTCAACGATAGGTAAATCAAGGGTTTGTTTGTCTTTGACGGTCAACCATTTTGACAATAAAATTTTTCCGTCCTGCTCAACTTCATACAAAATGTGTGATTTTTTGTAAGCTGAACCTACTTGAACCGAAACGATTTCGCCTGGTTCTGCGGTCGTTTTATTGGCGGTAAGCCAAAATTCGTCATTCGTCGGAACGGTATTTTCGTTTGGTGTAAATAAGGTAAATTCTTTTATTAATTCAATCGGATTGCCGAATTTATCCTGCGTTTTCATCGTCAAACGGTAGCGACCTTGTTGCCAATATTTGATGTTAGACAATTCCACTTTCGTCGATTTTTCCGTATTAAATTCCGTATCAATGACCGTTTCGATGACTTCCCAATTTTTCGTCAAATCTTCTTCACCAAACGCATAATTTGGAAAATCTTTTTTGAACTCTTTTTCCGTCATATTTGAAAATTCGCCACGAGTCCAAAGACGAGTTTTAAATACGTTTTCAGGTGTTTGTAAGCGTTCAATTTTGACCGTTCCTTTTGCCGCTTCAAACGTTCCGCTCAAGTTTTTGGTAGCAATTTCAAACGCTTCCGTTTTCGTTTTATCCACTTGTTCGCTTACTGCAATATCGGCTTCTAAACCAATATAACTCACCTTCACAACCGTTTGCGAACTGTGGGTTTCGCCCGTAATATCGGTGACATCGGCATAAACCGTGAAATTAAAAAATGGCGTTTTATCTTTTGGAATCGATTTATCCGCCAAAGCGGTAAAATCGATTTTAAATTCACCGTTATCGTCCGTTATCGTTTCGCCATTTTTAATCTCCGTTGCTTGTGTTTCATAAGGATTATTTCCCCAATTCCACCAACGCCAATATGGAAAATACGCCTGACGAGTCACTCGATATTTCACCGCTGCACCGTCAATATTGCTACCTGCGTAAGCCTTGGCTTTACCAACCGTTTTAACCAGTTCGTCTAATTTGAAACTCCCTTCAATTGGGTTGAAAGTGACTTCAAATTTCGGGCGTTTGTACTCTTCAACGCTGAAATATTTATAACCTAAATAACCTTTTATTTCCGTTTGAATCCGCATTTGTCCCAAAAGTCCACCTTGCGGAGCGATAAACGAGCCGTTGAACGTTCCAAAATCATTGGTCGTAAATTCTTTTTTATCAACTTCTTGACTATTCACATCATAAAAAAGAACCGTCACTTTTTCGTTTGTCACGATTTCTGGTACTTTGCTATCTAACTCACTTTTCACCGCCAAACCTTTGAAATAAACCGTTTGTCCTGGGCGATAAATCGCACGGTCAAGGAAAATATGCGTGGTGATGCTTGTCTCTTTAGTCCTTCCGTATTGATAATTAGAATGCCCATCATTAAAATGTAAAATATCATCGCCTTTCGAGAATTTCACTCGAAAATACCGGCTTGCATTGACATTTGTATTAATAAAACCTCGGTCGTCGCTCGTCTGTTTACCAACCGATTTATAAATATATTCCTGTTTGGTTCGGTTGTATTCTTCCACAAAATATTCGGCAGTTACGTCTTTTTGAGGTTCGCCAGTCGTTCTGTCGGTAAGGATAAAAACGGTTTTGTCCGTATCGTCTTTCCGTTCGGCGAAAGCCAAATTTGAAATATGAACATTCGTATAACCGACCGCATGATTTTCGTAAGAAAAATCAGCATTATCTGAAATCAAAACGTAATATAAACCATGGTTTAAACCGTCAATTTTAAATTCTAAATCATGCGGATGAAAATCGCCATCATTTGTAAAATCTAAAGAAAAACTTTTAACCGCCGTCCGTTCATTTAATTCTTGTAGCCAAATATCTCGACCAATTTTTCCAAATTCTCGCACTTCTTCGTGTGTTGTCGCAACGACTTTCACGTAGGCTTTTTCGACGTTTCGATAATAGGCAATTGCCAAAATCGGTTCATTCAGAACACTTACTTGTTCCATTGTAACGCTTAATGATTTTTGTTGGATATTGGCAACAATCGCTTGACATTGACTTGCACC
>Ga0222647_1000433_pt1 | contig 18146 bp, 16 predicted proteins | sample AntAcemetagen333_FD_179864 | JGI IMG/M metagenome (GOLD analysis project Ga0222647, IMG submission 179864) | Saline water microbial communities from Ace Lake, Antarctica - #333 | ecosystem: Environmental > Aquatic > Non-marine Saline and Alkaline > Saline | place: Antarctica: Ace Lake...
ACGTCAACACGTCAACACATCAACACGTCAACACATTAAAAAAATCCCCGTCGTTTCAATTCCCAATAGGAATTTGCAGTTGCTTCAATATCTGCTTTTGCATTATGAGCGCCCGTAAAATCTCGCTCAAAAACGGCATAATGTAACTCCGCAAGGGTCGGCCATTTGAAGCCAAAACTGCCTGGGATTTGACAAAACGTCGTTGTCGTTTTCATCGTACAAATCCGATTTTTATTAAATAATTCGGTTTCGATACCATTTCTCACAAATTCTGCCCCCATGACCCTATCATCAAAACTGATATTGTGCGCCACAAGGTTTTCGCTTTCGCTAATTTTTTGGTTGAAGTTTTCCAAAACGCCTTTCAAATCAACCCCTTCTTTCAACGCTCGTGCCGTCGTAATACCGTGGATTTGAGCCGTTTTATACGGAATTGTAAAACCTTCGGGGCGAATAATATAATCCTGACTATCGACTTCATTTCCTTCATTATCGTACTGAATCCAAGCAATTTGAACCAATCTTGGCCAATTATTAAAATCCGTATGCGATGCTTTCCAATTGCGGGGCAAACCCGCTGTTTCTGTATCAAAAAATAAGTACACTTTTTTTAATTTTTAACTATTAATTATTTCTTTTTAATCGTTTCAGACGAATATTCATTATGAAAACCCTCTAAATATTGAATCGTAATCGTTTCAGCAGCAGCATTTAAAAATCCAAACTGTACCGTTTTATTTTTATCTTTTTTCAAAATAACAATTTCGCCAGTTGAGTTCAGTTATCAATTACCAACCACCGTTTCCGAAATCGCAGCCAAATTTACTTCCGTGCTGATAGTTTTAATTTCCACATCATGTAAATTATTGGCATAAGCCGTCTTCCCTTTTACATTAAATTCGGAAAAATCACCCAAATAAATCAAGAACGGTTTTTCGCCTTGCAAGTTATGCAAAAACAAAAAATATTGGTCATCAATGACGAATAATTGCCAATTTCCGATATAGAAATTAGGTATTCCTGCAATGGTTTTTTGTTCATATTTTATTAATTTATTACCTGGAAGGAAAACCAATTGACGAAATTGCCAATTCAAATTATCAATAATTATTTCAAAAGTTCATACGTACAAATGCTCGAAAATATCGGCATCAGTGAAAGTTGTGTTGGTATTTGCCGAAAGGCGGAAAAACCGCAAACGGTCGCCACTTTCCAACTGTACCTTTATTTGATTTTTTTCTTCTGTAATAATTTTCAACTGGTTTTTCTGTTCGTCATTTTTATAAAAAATAATATTTCCTTTTTCTTCCCAAGTAAAATCCGTTGGATTTTCAACGGCTTCGTAAATCGTCATTCTGTTGGGCGTAATATTGGCAATCAAATTTGGACGATAAAAAATATCATCAGAATACGGTACAGGAGCAATCCAAACGCCTAACAATTCGCTTTTAACTTTGGATTCAGCTCTTTTACAAGCTGAGAAAAACACCACATTTAGAAGGAGAAAAAAGCGTATGATTATTGTCATTGCGTATGTTGAATTACATAGGAAACCGTCATTGCAGCACGCGCCGAAATGACAGTCTCTATTTTATTTGTGCATTTGTGCAAAAGCTGCCAACTATTTCACCGTCAATTCTTGACCAACTTCCAAAAAATCAGAAGCCAATTTATTCACCATTTTGATTTTATCAACGGAAATATTGAACTGTTTGGAGATTTTCCAAAGTGTGTCGCCTTGCTGTACAATATAGGTATTTTGCTTGAAAGAAGAAGGCGGTTGTGGTGGTTGTACTTTTACAAATGGTTTTTGTAACGTAGGTGTAGCAATACTTTTTGATTTTTCTTCCGCTCTTACCGTTAATTGTTTACCAATAAAAATCGTATTATTCGTCATACCGTTTAAGGCTTTCAATTCATCTATCGTTAGGTTATATTTTTTGGCAATAGAAAACAAACTTTCGCCAGGGTTGACTTCGTGCGTTATATTCGTAATCGTTGGTTTTGTAGTATGTAAACCTTGAACGACTCCTTTAATATTTCCTTCTTGAATCAATAATTCTTGACCAATTTGGACATTATCATCTGTCATTTCATTCAATAATTTGATTTGGTCAATCGCTACACCGTGTTCTTTAGAAATACCATACAGCGATTCGCCTTTTTCGACCCAGTGGATTCTATCCGTTTTTGGAGTCGGAATTTCGGGAAAACGTATCGGCTGAATATCGGTTGTATAAGATATCATTCCACTGTTATTCGGTTCGGTCATTCTACCCATAAATAAAATCATATCCGTTTTATTGTCTTTAATAAAAAACAAAAACGGTTGATTTGCATTAAAAAATGCAGGTTTGGGTCTCAACCCTTTTACGCCGCCGACGATTGCTGTTGCTGCGGTTGCTTCCGTTCCTTCCTCTGAAACGATGATAAATGCTTGATGAAAAACCTTAGATAAGCGAAGATTTATTGGTGAAATATTATCGAACGAAGCCGCATCCGTGAAAGGTTCTTTCAAGCCCATTTTGCGGAAAGTCGAACGCATATCGTACTGAATTTTCATATGAAATTTCGGCATCGTTACCACGACAGGACGTTTCGCCATGACGTTCAGCCATTGCTTATAAGTATCTGCCGAAAGGCTGTTTTCTATTTTTTCTAAACCATCTGCAAAACGAGGTAGAATGATGACCATCGAAGTCGATTCACCTGCGTAAGGCAATTCTAAAATCTGAAAATCATCATTTTCCGCATATCTGTGGTCAGCGAGCGGTTTGGTCATAAATTGTGTTTCGATGGTTTTTTCAAAACCATAAAAACTATTCGTTGCCGTCAATTTATTATCAAAAGGAATTGCCCAATCGCCTTGAAAATAAATGGCGTTTGCCATCACAAAGCGCGTCAATTCGTTGATACTTCCATCTTCGAGCAAATCCTTGATATTACCGTCAGTTTGGTCAGCAATCCATTCGTTAATTTGACTTCTTCCTGCTTTATAATTTTTAGTAAAAGCAATTTGATGAATTTCGTCTTTTCCTGTCAATTGACGAGTCGTTTTGATGAAACCTTTATTAATCGGCATCGTTTCCTCGAGCCACATCCCGTTCGCAATTCGCAACGTCACATCTTTAGAACGTTCCAAATTATTCACAAAATCTCCATATTGTTTTAAGTTCTTTTTAGCGTTGTCGTCATAATAAAATACGCTTTCGATTTGCTCTTTGGTCAATCCTGTCGCTCCAACGTAGGGTAGGGAGAAGGCAGTAGAAATACTCATTGGAGAGAAGAAAATGTTGCCGTTTTTATCGGCAGTACGAAGTTTGGTGTATAAGTCAAAGGAAAAAGACATACTTCCGTTTTTGACATCTGCTTGTCCGAAAGCGATTTGATAAATGAAAATAAGGGCGAAAACGGTCGCAAACTGTTTAAAATATTTTGTCATGTTTTTTCAGTGTGATTAATTGTTATTGGTTGCCCGACCGTTCGGTTAAAAACCGAACAGCCAGTCAATCACAACAATCGTATTATTCAAAATCATTAAGTTCCAAAAACTTTTCTAAAGCTGCTTGTGCTTCCTCCCAATCTTCCATTACTGTTTCTAACTTAGCTTGAGCAGCTTGGTATTTCTCAATCGTTTTAGTTTCTTCTGGCGAACCATAAAAACTCGCGTGAGCCATTTTTACTTGAATTACGCCAAGTACGACTTCTAATTTTTCAATTTCTTTTTCAGAATTCTCTACCTTTTTCTCAATTCGACGTTGCTCTTTTTGTAATTCTCGTTTCTCCTCGTAAGATAACTTTACTTCAGGCGTTTTCGTTTGTTCTTGTTGAATAGCATTCTGTTTTGTCATTTTTTCGACGTCCCGCATATTATCCATTTTTCGTTTTTCCAAGAACGCATACACGTCACCAATATAATTGTGCAATTTCTGTTCCCTAAATTCCAAAGTACGATTTGTCAAGCCTTCCAAGAAGTCACGATCATGCGAAACCACAATCACAGAGCCTTCATATTGTATCAAAGCCTGTTTCAAAACGTCCTTAGAAGTCATATCCAAGTGATTGGTTGGCTCATCTAAAATAAGCAAATTAAACGGTTTTAATAACAAACACGCTAATGCCAACCTCGCTCTCTCACCACCTGACAGCACTTGAACCTTCTTATCTACATCTTCTCCGCTGAACATAAACGCCCCTAAAATCGAGCGACATCGAGCACGCATATCCTCGGGAGCCATACCTTCCACCGTTTGCAAAACGGTATAATCACCCTGCATGGATTCTGCTTGATTTTGAGCGTAATAACCAATTTCCACATTATGCCCAAGCTCACATTTTCCACCAGTCAAAGGTTCAATTTGAGCAATAATTTTGGAAAGTGTCGTCTTTCCTTGTCCATTCTGACCAACAAAAGCAACCCTATCGCCCCTGTCCATTTTAAAACTGGCTTTATTCAAAACGGTCAAATCGCCAAACTTTTTGACCAATTTATCAATTTCGACCACGACTTGCCCCGAACGGGGAGCAGGCGGAAATCGCAATTTCATGGACGACGTATCGGCATTATCAATTTCGATACGATCCATTTTATTCAATTGCTTTTGCATGGATTGAGCCATTTTTGTCTTATTGGCTTTCGCCATAAAACGGCTAATCGTCCGCTCTTTTTCCGCAATCATTTTTTGTTGATTCTTAAAAGCCGACTCTTGAATCGTTTTGCGTTCTTCCCGAATAATCCGATATTTAGAATAATTAGCCTTATAATCATAGACCTTACCCATTTCGATTTCGACCGTTCGATTCGTGGTATTGTCCAAAAACATTTTATCATGCGAAATAATAATTACCGAACCCGTATAATCTTTTAAGAAGCTTTCCAACCAGATAATAGATTCAATATCCAGGTGATTTGTTGGCTCATCGAGTAAAATAAAGTCAGGGCGACGTAATAAAATTTTCGCCAACTCAATTCTCATTTTCCAACCACCGCTGAACTCGTCCGTCAGACGAACCATATCATTTGATTTGAAACCCAAACCCGATAAAATTCGCTCTGCTTCCGCTTCCGCTTTTTGTCCGCCTAATATTTGAAAACGGTCAGTGGCTTCCGCCAATTCCGTCAATAAATCGTAATAGCCGTCGCTTTCGTAATCCGTTCTTACGCCTAATTCGACGTTAATATCCTCAATCCGTTGTTCTAATTTTTTAGCTTCCGCAAATGCGGTCATCGCCTCATCAATGACGGTTTTGCCTTTCGGCAATTCCAAGTCTTGATGTAAAAAACCAAGCGTTGAACTTTTAGGAATGACCACCGAACCGTCATCGCCTTGATTGTAACCAGCGATAATTTTCAACAAAGTTGATTTTCCTGCACCGTTTCGCCCAACCAAACCAACTCTATCGCGCACATCAATTTTGAAGTTGACATTATCGAACAAAACTCTATTCCCGTACTGAACTGTTAAATTTGTAACTGAAATCATTATATGTTATGTATTAAATCCGTTTTATGTTGTAATAGATTTGCACAAAACTAATCAAAATAAAAATTTATACAATAATCTATATCATAAGACATTATATAAAAGGTCTTAAATAATTGAAAAAAAATTAGACCTTTGATGCAAAAAACTTGAGTATGATATTGAAACTTGGTTTTTTATACAATTACCAAACCCTTCACTTTTTAGAAAAAATTAATTTATGAAACACGTTCTATTCATTATACTGTCTTTTTTATTAGTAAACGTAACAAAAGCACAAGTTACCTCAATTAGTAGTATTAACGTTGGCGGAACAGCTTTTGCAGGAATTTCTATTATTGCAGAGCAAAATAATTATGGCGCATCCGAATTAGCCTACGTAGCAACGGCAGCTTACAGCGGAGGTATTTTACTCAATATAAATTGGTTTGAAAACTTTGGAATTCAAGTAGAAGGTAACTATGCTTTTCAGGGGCAAAACTACTCCAGTACTCAAAACAAAAAAATCACAGAAAAAAGTTTGACGTTAAATTATATTCAAGTTCCACTATTATTCAAATATACTTTTACGGATTATAGCATCAGTAAGGCAGCTCCTGATTTGTTCTTTTTGATAGGGCCTCAATTTTCATTTTTACAAAATGCGAATTTGGAACACCTTAGAGATGGAACAGCAGTCAGCTTCACGGAATATCATGAGGAGGTTTATAATCCTCTATCTGACAGATTACCGGAATATACCACGGATTTAGATTTATTCAATAATTTTGACCTTTCTTTGACGACCGCTTTTGGTGTTCAATTTGAATTATCGGATTATTTGATACTTACAGGAGAATCTCGCCTATCTTGGGGAATCTCAGATATTAACGGCCGTGATTGGCGCTTTCCAGACATACGTAATAATTATAGGGCTTCTCACAATTATCTTTGGGGCTTAAAAATTGGTTTAATCGCTACCGTTTGGTAAGCTTTTCTACCTATTAATAAAAAAAAATTAATAAAAGCCTCATTGTGAATTATTCATGATGAGGTTTTTTTATTTTTAAAAACTAAGATTATATCGGTCATAATTTTACTTTTTAGTTTATAATCTTTGTCTTTTAGTTTTATTATCTTTGGTGAAAATACAGTTATTCTCTCTCGGGTCGTAAACTTCTATGATATGTTCGATTTAAAATTCTGATTACCAAGTAATTAGTGAATTTCGTGTACGCTGAGGTCTCGAATACGAACAAATAATAAAATTAATAATATGTAATATATTTATATTTAGTACTTTGTAATGATATTCCGTTTTCCTAAAGTTGTAAAGTATTGCAAATAGCTATTCACAAAAACTGTTATTTTTGCTCTTTTGAAACCGTGTCGGTTTATTTCAACAGAAAAACAACTGTTTTTTTATAATTTAAAATACTGATTATTAAAATATTACGTATTACGCAATTTAGTGTTAATGCGTATGCGAGCAATCAGGATAGGCGAAGGACGAAGGGCGGACGCTTCGCTTGACGGAGATAATATAAAATGAAAAAAGCCAAATCGTATTTCTACAATTTGACTTTTTTTATGATGAAAATTGTTTCGGTAGTAGAATTTGTAACATTAAGTTATACGATAATTTATCCCAAAGAAAGTAAAAAAGGATTTGAAATTGTACGATAACCAAATAATCTCAACATGGTCGCTTCGTCTGTATTTTCAATATTCTCTTTCTTAATAGTTTGTTGTACTTTAGGCTGTTTTAGACTCGGAATACGCTGTACAAAAAAAGGATATAATTCTGTACTTTGATACACTTTGTCAACAGTTGGAAAATCAGGTATGAGTTTTAGTCGGCTTTGAAGTTTGAAATCTTCTGAATATTCAAAAATCCAAAATCCGTTTGACCACTCTAAAATACCTATTAGCAAGTCTTCGTATTTAAGTTCGAATTTAATGTGCTTTTTTAGGGGTTTAACAATAGCTTCTTGCCCTTGTGTTTTCCAACCAAAATTTGCTAAAAATTTCTTCAAATTTGGCATAATTTTTTTATTTGCATAAATGCTGAAGATGTTCAAAACGTTTTTTGATACACTCCCTTACCAATACGTAACGGTCATTTGTGAAAAAAAGTTTGAATTCATCTTCTAAAAGTGTGTATATCTTCTGCAAATGTACATCATTTAGTAAAAGATTACAAGTGTTTTTATATTCAGGGTAGTTGTTATATACTAGTTCAATCAACTGAAAATGATTAATTTCTTTTTTTCCTTGCCAACCATCCCAACCTATTTTAGGTCGAGATGCGTTCATATATTTTTCTAAAGTTGGTACTTTTATTTTTCTCGTTTTTCCTTTTCCTTCATAAAATTTTTTATCAATCATATCATCACTTCTATTCCAAAATAGACCTCTCGCAGTATCATATATTGGAGAAAAATAGGGCTTATCATCAGAAATAATATTTGTAATTACAGCCCAATTATAAAAATGCCTATCATTGTTTCCTGTAATCGCATCAAAAACCAAAAGTTTCACCAACTCTTGCATAATATTTTTGTGTTCTTCACGAAAAACGCCTTGAACAGCTTCATCTGTAAATTGAAAGGATAATAAACTCCGAGATAATCCTTTTTGCTCTATTTCATCTACGAATATTTCGTCATCTTCTGCTAAATGAGTCGAATAAATTTGAGAACCATGCATTATTGTTTCTTCTTTTCTTTTTAAAAAATACTGACTTAAAAATCGAATTTGTCCATGAGCTATTCTCAATTGAGATTTAGCCATATTCAACCCAATCACTTCTCCAATTTTATTCATCATATATTCTGTAATACTTTCCAAAGGATACCATTTATGACCAACTTTAGCAATAAACTCTTTCCATGTTCCTTCTTTCCCCTTTTTTGAGTTGCCATATTCGTACATTTTTATAAAATCCTTTGGAGCATCTCCTCCAACAGGAATATCTATAATTCTATAATTTTGTGGCTTGAGCAATGCTATTTTTTGGTGTATTTCACTTATCGGAAGTCCACCATTATAATTTCTAATCCGAATTAATTTATCGAATTCTTCATTTGTTCGTTCTATAACAACAATGCCTTTTTCTTTATTTAATTGATATTCTTTTTCTACATAAGCTATTTTCTCTAATTTTTTCATATATGCTTGTATTTTGATGTTTTTTAAGCCACTAAAATACTCTTTTATATCTTAAAAAAAAAGCCAAATCGTATTTCTACAATTTGACTTTTTTCTATTTACAATTTTACTGTATCTCGCTCTTCGTCCACCGCTATTCAAAATCGTCGCCCAACATACCCGCCAACATATCTTTGAAGGTATATTTTTTATTAACAAACTCTCTTCCGATAACATTGAATTCTACCAAACCGTGTAATACCAACTCCATAAACAAATGCTTATGCGTGTCCGCAATACCGTTTAAACGGACAAATTTTTCCAAACCTGCCACTTTGGAGAGTTGAATTTTATAATTTTCGTCCGAATCATCGTTCAGTAAATCAACCGTATTGCCAGCCGAAAAATACATTCGAATCGTACCGTAAGGATCACGTTCTTCGTCTTGTTTTTTCCTGCGAGTCATTTGCTCTGGGCTCGGAAAATAATGTAGAAATAACTTCTTCGTTGCGGCACTCATCAAGCGTAAAGCAACATTATAAGGACCTTCTTGCTCCCCTTCGTAAACCAATTCTACCTTTCCAGTAATAGCAGGAATTACACCCCAAAAATCAGTGATACGAGCGGTTGTAGCTTTTTCGTTATTAATTAACATCCGACGTTCAGCAGCCGAAACTAAGTTTTCGTAACCAGCAATTGACAAACGAGCCGAAACACCCGATTTCTCATCAATATACTCCGACTCTCTCGCCTCGAAACTGATCGTTTCCAACAAATCTTTCAACAATTCTGGCACTTCAATCGCAGTTTCCTGGGCTTCCGCCAAATCTGCTTCCTGTGCCGTAATCGCTTTCGCAATCTCAATCGTGCGAGGATAATGCGTCAAAATCTGACTTTCGATTCTATCCTTCAAAGGCGTAATAATGCTACCTCGATTCGTATAATCTTCAGGGTTTGCCGTGAATAAAAACTGTACATCTAATGGCAAACGCAACTTGAAGCCACGAATTTGAATATCGCCTTCTTGCAACATATTGAACAATGCCACTTGAATACGAGCTTGTAAATCGGGCAACTCATTAATTACAAAAATCGAACGATGCGACCGAGGAATCAAACCAAAATGAATAACTCGTTCATCAGAATATGGCAATTTCAACGTTGCTGCCTTAATTGGATCAACATCACCAATTAAATCCGCTACTGAAACATCTGGCGTTGCCAATTTTTCCACGTAACGAGTATTGCGATGCACCCAACTTACAGGCGTTTCGTCACCTTTTTCTGCAATCAAATCAATCGCAAAACGAGAAAGCGGCTGCATCGGATCGTCATTCAACTCGCTACCTGCCACAATCGGCATATATTCATCCAACAAATCAACCATCAAACGAGCCAAACGAGTTTTTGCCTGACCACGCAAACCCAACATCAACACACTGTGTCGAGATAAAATTGCCCGTTCTAAATCTGGAATTACGGTATCTTCAAAACCTAAAATCCCCGTAAAAACAGTATCTTTCACCTGCAATCTTTTAATTAAATTTTCTCTTAATTCGTCTTTAATCGAACGAGGTTTGTACCCCGAAGCCTTTAATTCACCTAACGTTGTAATATTTTCCATGTATGATTTTTCGTATTTTATTTCTAATCTAAAAACTAAAAAATTTCGTCACACCGACGCGAGTCGGTATCTCCCAAACCATAAAAACTTCATCTTTAAAAAGTTCCTATTTAATTTTGGTTGAAGTGTCATTTTGCAACTTTTTTAAAACAGTAGGATTTTAATAATGTTTTTGAATGGTGGAATTAACATGAAAGTTTGGGAATGTAAGCAGCGTCTTTCATTAAAAAAAGTCTCCTTATAAAACGAAATCAAAATAAATAATTAAACTTATGATGGTATCAAACTTATTTTCATTCTTCATTTTTACTATAATAATTAACAATCTCCAGGACCTCACGAAACAGAAACCCATCAAAACCTGTTACCTTTGCTGAAATTATAATATAAGGGTCGGACACTTTCAAAGCGTCCGACCCTTTGAAAATGAAAAAAATGGCAAAAATAGCAATAGACTTACAATCGGGAACAGCGATTCAGCATAGTGATATTATCATCGGAATAGATTTGGGGACGACGAATAGTTTGGTCGCTTATGTAAAAGATGGGGAAGCAATAACGGTGCGAGATGCAGATGGAAAAAATGCACTTGTACCTTCAATTTTACATTTCAAAAGTGATAATTCGATTTTAGTTGGGAATGCAGCGCGAGAAAAATTAATCGAAGAACCGCAGAATACGATTTTTTCGGTGAAGCGATTGATGGGAAAATCTTATAAGGATGTTGCTAATTTCGAGGACTTTTTTAGTTATAAAATCATTGATGAAGATGCGGATAAATTGGTCAAAATTCGGGTGCAAGACCGTTTTTATACGCCAATTGAATTGTCCTCTTACATTTTGGAAGAGCTAAAAAGACGGATTGAAAAAACGTTGGGTGCGAAGGTTAGCAAGGCGGTGATTACCGTTCCAGCTTACTTTAATGATGCACAACGTCAGGCGACTCGGGACGCAGGAAAGTTGGCAGGTTTGGACGTTTTGCGAATTGTGAACGAACCGACGGCAGCGAGTTTGGCGTATGGCATTGGGCTTGACCCAGAGGAAAGTAAAACGATTGCGGTCTATGATTTGGGCGGTGGAACGTTCGATATTTCTATTTTGCAAATCGAAAATGGCATTTTTGAAGTCCTTTCTACGAACGGCGATACATTTTTGGGTGGCGATGATTTTGACCGTGCAATTGTGAATTTTTGGTTGGAAAATCACGGTATTGAAAAAACGATTTTGAGTAAAAATAAAACCTTTGCTCAAACGATTCGATTGGCAGCCGAAGAAGCGAAAAAAACGCTTTCGTCAAACGATTCCTTTTCGACTGAAATTGATGGAAAAACGTACGCGATTACCAATGATGAATTTGCAAATATTGCAAAACCGTTGATTGATAAAACTTTGGTTGCTTGTAAAAACTCGTTGTCCGATGCGAAGTTGAAAACGGCTGAAATTGACAATATTATCATGGTTGGCGGTTCGACTCGAATGCCTTTGGTGAAGTCGGCTGTTTCGGAGTTTTTCGGAAAAGAAGTATATGATAAGGTAAATCCTGATGAAGTTGTGGCAATGGGTGCAGCGATTCAAGCCGATATTTTGGCGGGTAATCAAAAGGATATTTTATTGATTGATATTACGCCTTTATCGTTGGGAATTGAAACAGTTGGCGGCTTGATGGACGTGATTATTCCTCGAAACTCAAAAGTGCCGATGAAAGCTGGTCGTCAATATACGACTTCGGTTGATGGACAAACGAATTTGAAAATTGCGGTGTATCAAGGTGAACGAGATTTGGTGGAACACAATCGAAAATTAGGCGAGTTTATCCTCAAAGGAATTCCGCCAATGCCGCTGAATTTGCCAAAAATCGAAATCCATTTCATCCTAAATGCTGATGGAATTTTGACGGTTCGCGCAAAGGAATTACGCTCTGGCGTAACGCAACAAGTGGAAATGAAATCGGCTTACGGTATCACCGAGGAAGAAATGGCGTTGATGCTTTTAGATTCTATCAAAAATGCGAAATCGGATATGGAAATCCGTGGATTATTAGAAGCCAAAAACGAAGCAAATAATGTCATTCGTGCAGCCGAAAAATTCTTAATTCAAAACGCTGAAATCTTATCGGACGAAGAAAAAACAAATTCGACGGCTTTAATCGAAGCTTTGAAAATTGTCGTTGTCGGAGAAGATAAAGACTTGATTAACAAAGGAATGGACGATTTAAACGAATATACAAAACCTATGGCTCATCGAGCAATGGATGTAAACATTAAGAAAGCGATAGCTGGGGCGAATATTGGGAAAATGTAATAATGATGCGTTATAAATGATGATTAAGGGTCAGACGCTTTCGAAAGCGTCCGACCCTTTTTTGTCCATCGTCATCAACAAAAAATCCAATGCTTTTGAAATAACCCAAAAAATCCTTAGATTAGCAAGTAATAAAATTCAAAAATATGGACGTATTAACGGTAACATCTGACTACGAAATCGAAAGAAGAAAACCTATTCCGAGTAAACATCATGCGATTATTCAAGCCTTAATTGGTGGATTATTATTTTCAAAATATCCTAACTATTGGGCATTACCCGAATTAAGTATTTTATTTAATGGTGAGGCAAAAGTACCTGATTTATCGATTTATGATAAAGCAGATTTTGAAAGAGAAACGGAAGAAATCAAGACGAATCAAATTCCTTTGGGTGCAATCGAAATCTTGTCACCGACTCAAAACATTAATGAATTGATTGATAAATCAGCTATTTATTTCCAAAATGGTGTAAAATCGTATTGGTTAGTTGTGCCTGTTTTGAAAACGATTTTTGTGTTTTCTTCTTTAGATGATTATGCGGCTTATCTCAAAGATGACGTTTTGATAGATGATGTTTTGGGAATTGAATTAGATTTAAAATTGATATTTTGAATCAAAAACCCACCGCAAAATAGTTGTATTTATAGTAAGTCAAAATCAATTCATAAATAATAAACCAGGTGAAAATCGTTAAAAAGGGAAAGGGTATTTTTAATATAAATATTTGTTTATCAACATTTTATAACAATAATACTAAATTTATCGAATATGACTTAAAGACTTTTATTGAAAGAAAGGTTTTTGATTGACAAGTTTATTCATACCGTCAATTTATTCATTTACAAACAAAAAAAACGGCTACTTTGAATAATTCAAAGTAGCCGTTTTTTACTCGTTTTTCGTCAAGCGAAGCGTCCGTAAACCTTCGTTTAATTTCCCAACATCACAGGCATGACTAACATCATCACATCTTCGCCGTCAGGCTGGTCGCTCGGCAATAAAATACCTGCACGATTTGACGTGGACATTTCCAATTTTACATCGTCCGTATCCAAAATAGATAACATTTCTGCTAAGAATTTTGCATTGAAACCGATGCTTAACGGCTCGCCGTCGTAGCCACAAGGTAGCTGCTCGGTTGCTTCATTCGAAAAGTCTAAATCTTGTGCTGAAACAGTCAAACTTCCTTCTGAAATATTGAGTACGACTTGATTCGTCGTTTTATTCGCATAAATCGCAATCCGTTTTAAAGACGATTGGAAATCTTTACGATTAATCGTCAAAACGTTCGGGTTTTCCGTTGGAATGACTGCGTTATAGTCTGGATAACGGGCGTCAATCAAGCGACAAACCAAATTCACTGAACCGAAAGAGAAAAACGCATTCGCACGGTTAAATGACAAGCTCACACTGTCATTTGAAGGCAAACTATTTTTCAATAAATTCAATGCTTTTTTCGGTATAATAAAGTTTTCTTCGATACTACTTTCCAACTCTAAATACATGTATTTCACCAGCTTATGTGCATCTGTCGCTACGCAAGTCAATGCGGCATTGCTAACGCTAAAATAAACGCCCGTCATTGCAGGACGCAAATCATCGCTGCTCGTTGCAAACAAAGTTTTATTGATAGCATGTGTTAAAGTCGAAGCAGGTATTTCGATAGAACTCACCTCGTCAGGTTGTGGAATCGTCGGAAAATCCGCACCATCTTCGCCCGCCAATTTATATTTACCATAAGCTGAAGTAATGCCAATCGCAAAATTATCTTCATCAATTGAAAACGTAATCGGCTGCTCTGGCAAAGCCTTCAAAGTATCCAACAAAATCTTTGCAGGAATCGCCACTTGACCACTTCCACTCGCTTGAATTTCCATTTCCGTCGTAATAGAAGTTTCTAAATCCGTTGCAGCAATTTTTAAAGTATTGCCATCAATCGTAAATAAAAAATCTTCCAAAATCGGCAACACAGGATTCGAGCCAATCGCACCGCTTACTATTTGCAGTTGTTTCAACAAGTCGGCTGAAGATACACTAAATTTCATAGCTTATATTTTTTGAGTTACGGAACACTTTGAAAGCATTCGACAACTTGAATACGAATTTCAAAAGGACAAAAATACGTTTTTTATCATAAAATATATGATAAGGGAACAGGGTTTCTCATAAAAAAATTAATTGACCGAATTACACCTTTTTGTTTACTTCGGGAACTTTTTTAAATAGGATAAACGACCGAGATTTCCCGAAAAAATCGGGGTGAACTGTGGTAGTGAGAATCTACAAAATAATTTCATGTTTTGCCATAAAATTGGAATTTTCACGGCGTGAAGAATGCTATAAATCTTGTCTAAAAAGAGCAAAATTAGCTGATTTAATTTTTTGTTAGTAACTTCTTTATTAACAAAAATCAAATGTGAGCAATATCATAAATAGCAATTAGGAAAGCCAATATAACCTATTTACCTTTGCGGATATTTTTTTGATAAAAACGTGTAAAACGTTGATTTCAAATATATTGCGATACTGCAAATTGGCTACTAAAACCTATAGATTTTTTCCGAAAAATCGGAACAAACCTGAGTAGGCTGCCAACTATCTAATATCAATTTTTCAATAAAATGGGCTTATTCAAAAAAGGTCAAAAAGTATATAGCGTTGCGAATCTAAAATGTCCAAAATGTCACGAAGGTGATATGTTTCCGACACCAACCTTCTCATTCAAACAACCTTTTGATATGCACGAAAGGTGTCCTGTTTGTAATGAAGATTATTTTCCAGAGCCAGGGTTCTATTTCGGTGCGATGTTCATTTCTTACATCTGGACGGGTTTCTTTTGCTTAGGTTTTGTCGGTTTCCTGATTTTCGTTTTAGGCACGAGTATTAATACTTCTTTCGTTGCGTTAGTCGTATTTATGTCGTTGATTTTTGTTTGGATTTTTAGAGTTTCTCGCGCAATGTGGATTAATGTTTTAGTGCATTATGATGCGAATGTTTTGAAGAACCTGAGTAATAAAAAATGATGTTTTTTACACCAATCAACCAATTACTAATGCAACTGCTCAAAAGTGTTCAATAGTTATCTTTTCGTTAGAAACCGTGTCGGTTTTTAAAACCGACACGGTTTAATCGTCAAAAAATTTTGAGCAATTGCACTAATCACAAAATCAACCAATTACTAATGCAACTGCTCAAAAGTGTTCAATAGTTATCTTTTCGTTAGAAACCGTGTCGGTTTTTAAAACCGACACGGTTTAATCGTCAAAAAAATTTTGAGCAATTGCACTAATCACAAAATCAACCAATATGCTCGAGATACTACACGAAGATGCAAACTGCATCATTATTAATAAACTCGCAGGCGTACCGACTCAGCCCGATAAAACTAACGACCGTTCGGCATTAGATATCGTAACGAAATATTTGGGACGACAGGCTTTTGTGGTCAATCGTTTGGACAGACCCGCAAGTGGCGTTTTAGTATTTGCCAAAAGTTCTAATTCGGCAGCTAAATTTTCAGCCTTATTTCAATCAGATAAGATTGATAAAAAATATTGGGTTATGGTCAAAAATAAACCAAAAGAAGATAGTGGAACGTTGGAACATTATTTAAAAAAAGGGATTAAAAGCAGCAAATCGTTGGTTTTTGAAGATGATAAAAAAGGCGGTAAAAAGGCGGTTTTGAAATATGAAGTTTTGAAAAGTTTGGATAATTATCACTTATTAGAAATTCAATTACAAACTGGTCGTTTTCATCAAATTCGTTCACAATTGGCAGCCATTGGCTCACCGATAAAAGGCGATGTGAAATACGGTGCAAGACGTAGCAATACCGATCGTTCAATACATTTACACGCTCGAAGTATATCGTTTATTCAACCGTTTACTAATCAAGCAATTAGCATAGAAGCCGCTCCGCCGAGCGATGACGCTATTTGGAAAGCCGTTTCTGTATAATAGATAATTTTCATTTTTTAACTTTCACAAAGCCAAAACGCTAACAAAACCGTCATACCGACGAAGACCAGTATGGCGGAAAGGCTAAGGTTCTTGACCATATAAATACTTAAATATTAGTACTTTAAAATATTTCTGAACACGTCTAATTCTCCATTAATTAATTCTTAACTTTACCACTTAAAGGAAAATAGTAGAAAAATGATTGACATAGAATTACTAAAAAAAATCAGCGAAACGCCTGGTGCACCAGGTTATGAGCAACGCATTAGAGCGTTTGTGATGGAACAAGTTTCGCCTTTCGTAGATGAAATTTCTACGGACGCAATGGGCAATGTGATTACCGTTAAGAAGGGAAAAACGGATAAAAAAGTCATGATTGCCGCTCATTTAGACGAAATTGGTTTTATCGTCAAACACATTGACGAAAACGGTTTTGTCCGCTTCCATACTTTAGGTGGTTTTGACCCCAAAACCCTTACGGCTCAACGGGTTATCATTCATGGAGAAAAGGACGTTATGGGTGTAATGGGTTGCAAACCAATTCACTTAATGTCGCCAGAAGAGCGGAATAAAGGCATGAAAATCACGGATTATTTCATTGATACTGGAATGTCGGTTGAGGAAGTTGAAAAACACATTTCGATTGGCGATTCGATTACTCGGGAGCGGGAATTAATCGTGATGGGGGACTGCGTAAATGGCAAATCTTTAGATAATCGGGTTTCGGTTTATATTCTTTTGGAACTGTTGCGAGAGTTGAAAGATACCGAAGTACCTTATGATATTTATGGCGTGTTTTCGGTGCAAGAAGAAGTCGGAATACGAGGAGCAGAAGTAGCGGCACATCAGATAAATCCTGATTTTGGTTTTGGTTTAGATGTGACGATTGCCTTCGATATTCCAGGGGCAGCACCGCACGAAAAAGTAACTTCACTGGGCGAAGGAACGGCAATCAAAATCATGGATTCGTCCACGATTTGTGATTATAGAATGGTTCGTTTTTTGAAAAAAACGGCTACCCAACACAACATCAAATGGCAGCCTGAAATCTTGACCGGCGGCGGAACTGATACCGCAGGCGTTCAGCGAAAAGGACAAAATGGCTCAATCGCAGGTGCATTATCCATTCCGACTCGTCACATTCATCAATCTATCGAAATGTCAAATATTGCCGACATTCGGGCAACGATTGATTTATTAAAACAGGCAGTTTTGGAGATTGATACGTATGATTGGAGTTTTAAGTAAGTTGAGTTTGATTTCTATTTTAAAAGGCGATAAGTTTTTTTTGCTTATCGCCTTTTTGTTTTTTATTGTTATTTTGTCAATACATAGCCAATGCCAACGGTTATGCCATAATTATAATATCGGTATAAATAAGGAATATCCTTGATATGAGGCAATAATAAAATATCACCTGATGCTAAAAAACGACAAGATAGTTTTTTAGAGATTTTATAATTCATTCCAAAACCCAATTCTAAACCATAATTAATCGGTTGAAAAATATCGTTATCATAATTATTTTTACTATGACCTACTTGCTTTCCGTCGGTATATTGTACAATTTTTCTGTAGTTATTAACATTCCAATTCACGCTGCCTCCAAAATCAAGATATGATTTCCATTTCTCGCTTTCCGTCAAA
>Ga0222647_1000434_pt1 | contig 18068 bp, 8 predicted proteins | sample AntAcemetagen333_FD_179864 | JGI IMG/M metagenome (GOLD analysis project Ga0222647, IMG submission 179864) | Saline water microbial communities from Ace Lake, Antarctica - #333 | ecosystem: Environmental > Aquatic > Non-marine Saline and Alkaline > Saline | place: Antarctica: Ace Lake | collected...
TACATAAAGGACTAATCCCTTTAAATACTCTGTTTCAGGATGAAACAAATTGATGGGATGGTCTGCCGGTTGAGTGAGTTGGTGGAGGACTTTTACCTTTCTACCACTTTCTAGACCTGCCGCAGTGACAGTATGGGCAAAGAGACTTTTGTCTACGACTTGACTACAGGAAAAGGTAAATAAAATACCACCGGGCTTAATTTTTTTCAAGGCTTCCCCATTCAATCGCTTATAAGCTTGCACCGCATTGTGTCGGGCTTTCTGATTTTTTGCAAAAGCAGGTGGATCCAGCACTATCACGTCGTAATCTTCGCCGATCTCCCGAATATATTTCACCACATCAGCCACTTTGGACTCATGCTTTCCTGTGATTGTCGGATTCAAGGCAATATTTTCTTCTGTCAACGCGATGGCTTTGGATGAGATATCCACAGAATGAACTTCAGAAGCCCCGTCTAACAAAGCCTGCGCTGAAAAGCCTCCAGAATAACAAAACGTATTGAGGACTTTTTTCCCTTTGGAATATGTGCCAAGCAATTTTCGATTCTCCCGCTGGTCGATGAAAAAGCCCGTCTTTTGTCCCTTCTCCCAATCGATTTTATAGGTTGCGCCATGTTCGTGCACCAAATCAGTTTTTGGAGCGCCCAGTACCCATTCGTTTGAAATGGCAGCAATATTTTTTGGAAGGGTTTCTGAGCTTTTATCGTAAACGCCTGAAAGAGCTTCCCCAAAGCAGTTTTTAATGGCTTGCGCAATTTCAACCACATGCCTATGCATTCCTACCTGATGCGCTTGGATCACGGCAGTGCCATTGTAGTAGTCGACGATCAATCCCGGTAATAGGTCTCCCTCTCCGTGAACCAGCCGAAAGACATTTGTTTCTGGATTACCGGTTAATCCCAAAGCTTCACGAAGTTGGTAGGCAGCTTGGATTTTTTCATTCCAAAAGTCCTGATCGATCACTCGTTCCTCAAAAGAAATGATCCTGACCATGATAGACCCCTGAGAAAAATGGCCTATTCCTAGGAATCCGTCTGATGAAGATCTCACTTCTACCAAATCACCGTTTGCTAGCGTATCCGACATTTCATGGATAGCTCCAGAAAACACCCAATGGTGTCTTCGGATCAGTGAAATTTCTTTTCCGCGTTTGAGAATAATTTTAGGATAGTTCATAGGTTAAGTTTTTTCTTGGGAAAGCTAAGCTTCCAATAATCACAGCAAATATACTCGCTAGTAATCCAAAGATGCGTGCGCTGATCTGTAGCTCCTTGGTAGCTGCGATCAAGTACACCGACATTCCGATAACCATAACAGGCACCGCTCCAGAACTTGAAGCTTTTTTCCAATAAAGTCCCGCAGTCAATGGGGCGAATAGCGAAACCAGCAACAGGATAGAAGCACTGGCTACCAATTCATAAATATTCGAATCTTGAGTAGCCATGTAAATCGATACCATAGCTGCTAAAACCACATTTCCCCTCAGAATCCAGCGTAAATGTGAATCAGTAAGTTTTCCTTTGAAGAGTGGACGAATCAAATTTTCCGAAATCAAAGCGGATGGTGCCAAGAGTCCTGAACTTGCCGTACTCATACTGGCAGAGATTAATGCGCCAAAGAAAATAATTTGAATAGGCGTACTGCTATGCGCCAAAACCATGGCGGGAAGTAGCATTCGCCTGTCTTCCAGCTATACCTTGAAGTTCTTCTTTTTAAGTAAATGCAAGAGAATCTAAAGCTCGACTCACAACCAAACCAACTGGCAAACAGGGCAGAAGCAGAAAGGAAAAGCGGCAGTGATCGGCTTGCCAACACAAAATCATTAGCACCTTTTACCAGCCGGGAAGCAGATGCCCCTAGCAGCAAAGCAAAGATAAGGTAGCTAATGATTGAGCTTAGGAGTAGTTCAGTTTTGGTTAGTTTTTACCATACATTTTCTCTCGGACCGTCTTGATTTCCTCACTTTCTAGGTAGGCTTCATATGGCATTCGTCGGTCAATAGTCCCATTGGGTGTGAACTCAATAATCCTGTTCACTGAAGACTGCACAAATGTATGATCGTAAGAGGACATCAAGATGGTTCCATTGAATTCAACAATTGCATTGTTAAATGCGGTTATGGATTCTAGATCGAGGTGGTTGGTAGGCTCATCCATTACCAGCAGGTTTGGATTCTGTAGCATCATCTTAGAGATCACACACCTCACTTTTTCGCCACCTGAAAGGACTGAGCACTTCTTAAAACTCTCTTCTCCGGTGAAAAGCATTCTTCCCAAAAATGTACGTACATAAGCTTCCTCCTGATTGGAAGAGTATTGTCTCAACCAGTCGATTAGTTTTAAGCTGGATTCGAAGTACTTGGAATTATCGTTGGGCAAGTAGGCTTTGTTGATGGTAACACCCCACTTCATACTTCCCTTTGTGGTAGGGATTTCTTCCATGATTGCCTGGAAAAACTTATTTACCGCCTGCTTGGTCTTGGAGATGAACGCTATTTTATCGCCTTTATCCACCATAAGATTGACATCGGTAAAGTAGGTAACTCCATCAGCCTTTAATTCCAGATTTTCGGTCATAAAGACCTGATCACCGGCTTCACGCTCTGGTTTAAAGACGATTCCCGGATACTTTCTCATTGAAGGCTCAATCTCATCGATATTCAATTTTTCGATCATCTTCTTACGTGCGGTTGCCTGCTTGGATTTGGCCACGTTTGCTGAGAATCGATCGATAAATGCCTGAAGTTCTTTTCGCTTATCTTCAGATTTCTTGTTTGAATCAGAGCGCTGCTTGAGGGCTAGCTGAGAAGATTCGTACCAGAAGGTATAGTTACCTGAGTAGATTTTGATTTTCCCGAAGTCAATATCCACTACATGGGTAGATACCTCATCCAGGAAGTGTCTATCGTGAGAGACGACGATGACGATATTCTTGAAATCCAGGAGGAAATTTTCCAACCATAGGATTGTATCCCCATCCAAATCATTGGTAGGTTCATCAAGAATCAAGATGTCAGGGTTTCCAAAAAGGGCTTGCGCAAGCAATACCCGGACTTTCTGATTTCCTGCAAGATTTTTCAGGGCTTGGTAATGCAAATCTTCAGTAATGCCCAGTCCTGACAGCAAGGCTGCGGCTGCGGACTCCGCATTCCAGCCATCCATCTCCGCAAATTCAGCTTCCAACTCAGCCGCCCGTAGTCCGTCTGCTTCAGTGAAATCCTCTTTGAGATAAATAGTATCTTTTTCATCCATGATGGCAAAGAGCTTTTTATGTCCCATCAAGACGGTCTTTAGCACTTCAACTTCATCAAATTCAAAGTGATTTTGGTTCAGTGCAGCCATACGCTGACCTGGAGTGATATTCACCGAACCGCTGGTGCTGTCCATTTCTCCGGAGAGGATCTTTAGAAAGGTGGATTTTCCTGCTCCATTGGCACCAATTACACCATAGCAATTGCCTTGATTAAATTTTAAGCTGACTTCGTCGAAAAGTGTGCGTTTACCAAATTTGAGGGAGAGATTATCTACTGATATCATAATTGATTTTTAATTTTTTATTTATAAACACATTGCGTGTTTCAAAATTTCGGGAATTGAAATCAAAAGTGCCACACTCTTGATAGTTGTTCGTAATTAAAAAACTAGAAGCTTTTTAATTATTTGAGCATGCAAAGGTACTAGAAATGAAAAGGAAAGCCAACTTGTAGCGCATAGGCTTTTTGGCTGTGTGAGCGTAAAGGGATTATCGTAATGTATTGGTGATTAGAAAAGTACGGGTCTAGTTGAAATAGGTGTAGAAATCAGCTTGATAACGAGCAAATGAAATGCTGCAATAAATTTTCTATTCTTCAAATGCCTCAAGTGGTTCCGGTGAACTTTGCGGTCAACCATTTCTGAATTAGGAGCATTAGAAGCTACACGCAGTCAGGGTAAAGTAGTGTCAGTAATAAAAGGTTTAAATATGCTATGTATGAAAGAGATTTTAGATTTAAATATTGATTTTAAAGCAATTGATTACGTTACAGTAGGTTAAAATTTCACTGCGCATACCTCAAGTTTTGATGACCGCTTGCGTCACTATTCTTTCAAAAAAAGAATTTTACTTTTCGCTGCCAGAACCAATGATTGCTGAGTATCAAATTCTTGTTTTTTTAGTTCCGTACCACAAATGTTTTTATATGAATAGCAAACATTATTTTCTTGCCGTGACTATATTGAGAATTATTAATTTATGAAGAATTTTTACCGAATCCTTTTACTGCTCTTTATCTGGGTTTGCCAAGTGAGTTTGGTTCATGCTCAGCTATCGACCGTGGGCAAAGAGTTTTGGGTGGGATTCATGGATAATCACCGAGTCCCCAATGCTTCTGATCAAGCGGTGATTGTAATCTCTGCAAATGAAAATGCTACAGGAGTAATCGAATACTTGGGTAATACAGTGAACTTTTCCATCACTCAAGGTCAGCAATTCACACATACCATTCCCTCCGAATCCATTGATCTGCTCCATCGAAATTCCGGACTGATTTCAGAAAAAGGAATCTACATTCTTTCAGATGGGAAGATTTCGGTCTACGCTTTTAATGAGCGGTTCAGAAGCGCCGATGGTACAGTAGTATTGCCTGTGGGTGCACTGGGTAAAGATTATTTAATCACCTCTCACTATGAAACCCTTACAGCTCCGGTGACTTATAACGGTAATATCAACGATGAGAGTCAACTCCTGATTGTCGCTACTGAGGATAATACACGGATCGAAATCACGACGTCAGTGAATTCAATTTCTGGAAATCGAGCCGATATCCCCGCGACTATTACATTGAATCGGGGCCAAAGCTATCAGATTAAAGCAAAGGCTGACCTGACTGGCTCAAGAGTGCGAGTAGTCGGAGACAATGCCAATGAATGTAAGCGAATCGCAGTCTTTGGAGGTAATAAATGGACTTCGGTCGGTAACTGTGGGGCTGCGAATGACCACCTTTTCCAGCAAGCCTATCCAGTCAACACCTGGGGAACTCAATTTGTCCATGTAGCACTTTCTGGTAGAACTTCCGGTGAATTAGTAAAAGTCTTAGCAGCAGAGAATGGGACCACAGTCACCGTCGGTGGAGTCAATCGAGGAACAATCGATGCTGGAGAGTTTTTGAGTTTAGAATTTGCAATAAATGAAACGGCTAAAATCAATACGAGTAAGCGGGCCTCAGTGACAGTCTTTGCAAAAAGCCAGGAGTGTAATGAGATCAGTACTTCCAACTATCAAAATGGGGATCCTTTTATGATTACCTATAGTCCGGTGGAGCAGCTTTTGAAAGATATTCGATTCAATGCCTTGAACCTTGTATCTATTGTCGCTCACTATGTCAATGTTGTAGTGAAGGCGGGAACGGAAAATCTTACTTTATTAGATGGATTGAATCAAGGGATAAGTTTTAATTCAGTCCCTGGGGATCCTGGTTATTCCTATGCTCGACTCAGCATTTCTCAGGGTGTTCATCAACTTTCAAATCGGGAAGGTTTTACAGCTTATGTCTACGGTTTTGGCTTTTTGGAGTCCTATGGTTTTGCGGTGGGCGCAGCTTTGGATAATTTGAATTTTGAGACTGCAGCCGAATATGAGTTTGATGTAGCAGGGGACAATATTGCCTGCCTCAATCAAGAAGGAAAATGGACCATAAATCCAGATAATCCTGACTTTACCTATTTTGTTTGGGATTTTGGTGATGGTACTGATCCGGTAATAGGAAAGGATGTCACTCACAGGTATACCGAATCGGGAGACTTTGAGGTGATAGTCTCTGCAGCTTTGAGTCCGGATACTTGCGATCAGCAGGAAGAAGTGATAGTTGATGTTACTGTTTTGGGAGTCACCGCCGAGTTGGTCGGGCAGACCTCTGCTTGTCCTGATGTGGAGGAGATGGTGTATAAGTTAAAGAATAGGGTGAATGTCGATTCAGTTTCCTATGAGGTAGAAGGAGGCTTGATCATCCAAAATTATGGAGATTCTATAGTGGTCAATTGGGGGCCGGCTAATCCAAACGCAAAAGTTACTGCCACCTTATATACTGATAATGGATGCCCCAGTTCACCAGTTGATATGAACGTGGTCATTAATCAGCGAATAGAGGCCCAGCTTCCAACTGGTGAGATTCAGGTTTGCTTTGATCCTACCGTATCGCATTTCTATAAAGTACCAAATTTTTCAACTAGTCGAGGATATGAATGGGTGATTTCGGGAGGAAGAATTAGCTCAGGAGGAGATCAAGGAACAGTCGAAGCTATTTGGGATCAGCCAGGAATTATCGGCTTGCTTAGCTACCGTACTTTTAGCCTTGTGGATCAGCTGTGTGAAGGGGTTTCAGAGAATCTTGAAGTAGATGTCGCGGGAGCTTTTGATGTACAGATCAATAACTTGGCTCAAGTAAAATGTACCGGTGTAGCTACGGGAGAAATTGAGCTCAATATCACCGGTGGAGTAGCGCCATATCAGATCTTATGGTCTCATGATGGGCAGCTCAGTGGCCAGCGTGCTGCTGGGTTAAAAGCTGGGAAGTATACTGTTGAGGTAAAAGATCAACGAGGTTGTGTCAAAATACTGGCGGATCTGGAGATCATTGAGCCCACTCAACTGGCGGTATTGGCAGTGAGTACTGAAGGAACATCCTGTTTCGGAAAAGTAGATGGTTCGGTTAATATTCAGATGATAGGAGGAGTGCCACCTTATGTAATTGAATTCAATGGAACAAACTCATTTGACGGGCAGCTTTTGTTGGATGATATGCCTCAGGGAAAATATACTTGGGAGGTAATCGATTCCAACGATTGCTTGGTGCCATTGGAATTTGAAATTGTATCACCTATAGCTTTATTAGTCGAAGTGAGATTGCAAAAGCCAGCCTGTCCGGGTGGTACCAATGGCGAACTTTTTGCATTTCCGACGGGTGGAATCGCTCCATATATATATACCTGGGAAAATCAAACCGAAACCAGCAACGAGTTGCTGGGATTAGCCAAAGGAAACTACAATATCGCTGTGCTAGATGGTCGCGGATGTGTAAGCTTAGGAACTGGAGTCGTGCTAGAGGAGGCACCTAAAGTGAGAATGCCAACCGGTTTTAATCCAGATTCTAATAATGATCTTTTTGAGGGTGTTTCGAACTGTGAGATCGATTACGAGTTGTTCATCTACAATCGTTGGGGACAGTTGATCCATACAGGCAGAGCGGGATGGGATGGTCTGACTTCAGGCAAAGAGTCGCCAACAGGCACTTATTCTTTCCTGATGATTTATAGATTTCCTCTGGAAAATAAAATTGAAGTAGTCGAAAAGCGGGGAACAGTTACATTGATTAGATAAAAACAAGAGGTGATTGGGGAGATGAGGGTAAACACGCCGACTTTAAGATTTTTATTTTTTTTTACCGTTCTGCTGAACTGTCATACAGTCATTGCCCAAAGTACTTTAGGAAGAGAATTTTATGTCGGTTACATGGATAATAACAGGCGAACTACCCAGCCTGATAAGACCATTATCATTATCACTGCAAACGAAAAAGCTGCAGGCATTATTTCCACCCCAAAGCAATCCATTCCCTTTTCACTCGAAGCCGGTCAGCAGCTAGTCCGAGAGTTTGATGGAAATGATGAGGGATTAATTCATCGGGAATCGGGACTTGTAAGTTTCAAAGCATTGCGGATTACCTCCTCGGGAGATCTGGTGGTTCATGCAGTCAATGGTCGGCAATACAGTTCTGATGGTACAGTTGTTTTACCGGTTACCGCTCTGGGTAAGGACTATTTTGTTACCGCTCACGCTGATGTCTTTGGGCCTGGACAGGAAGTAGGGAGTAATCAGAACTTTGAGAGTACACTGCTGGTCATGGCTATAGCAAATAATACGGAAATTGAGATTATTACTTCGGCAAATACGGTAAACACCGTTCCTGCCGGTGCTCCTATAAATATCACTTTGAATGCCGGCGAAAGCTATCAAATCAAAGCGATAGGCGATTTGACTGGTTCTCGCGTTCGTGTCGTCAATGATGATCCTGACGATTGTAAACTGATTGCGGTATTTGGGGGAAATAAAACGACCAGTGCCGGAACTTGTGGTACAAGTGGAGATCACATGTTCCAGCAAGCTTATCCTACAGAGACTTGGGGTAAGTCATTTATTCACATTCCATTGGAAGGGAGATCTTCTGGGGAAATTGTCAAAGTCTTAGCTTCGCAAAATGCTACGGTGGTAAGATCCAATGGCGCAGTAGTCGGCACCTTGAATGCAGGCAAATTTTTGAAGCTGGATTTTGGGAAAAATGAAACCGGACTGATCGAAACCAGTAAGCCATCCACGGTGGCAGTCATCGCAAAAAGTGCCGGTTGTAATGAGCTTGGAATTGCACCATTGGGAGATCCCGCCCTTTTTACGCTCAGCCCAACTAATCAACTGCTAAAATCCTTGATCTTTTCGGCAGGAAAACTGATCGGAGATTTTAATCAAAATATCGTTCATTACCTAACGATCATTGTTCCACAGGGGACTGGTAATCAAACCTTGGTGAATGGAAAGCAAATAGGGTATGAGTTTGCAGCTATTCCCGGTTCAGCTTTCGAGTTTGCTCGAGTCATTATTAATAAAGGAGTCAATTCTATCAGTAATCCTTCAGGTTTTATCGGCTATGCCTATGGCTCGGGATCGATTGAGTCTTACGCCTTTTCGATAGGAACGAACCTTGAAAGCATTCAATATGAGACCGAAACCACCTATGATTTCAAAGTGGAAGGGGAGAAGATCGCTTGTTTGAATCAAGAAGCTACTTGGAAAATTATACCTGATAATCCGAAGTTTATCAAATTCATGTGGAATTTTGGAGATCAATCTCCTGAAGTTATTGGTCAGGAAGTAGCTTATAAATTTGTTAAAGACGGTAAATTCAAAATTACTGTCATTGCCTCAACCGGCGAAGATCGATGTGACAGTGAGGAGAAGTTCACCTTTGAAGTGGAGGTGAAAGAAGTGGCTGCCAAACTTCTAGGCCCAACCTCGGTTTGTCCGGGGAGTGATGAATTCACCTATTCGCTGACTGATCGAATCAATTTCAAAACAGCACTTTGGGAAGTAGCTGGTGGCCAAATACTCGCTCAGACAGACTCCACCGTCACTGTCAAATGGGACGAGATAAATCCTGCCGCATCGATCAAAGCGACTCCTGTAGCCTCAAATGGCTGTCAAGGCAAAGTACAAGTATTAGAAATAGAAATCACCGACTCAATACTTCCTGCCAAACCAACAGGTCAGGAGGGAATCTGTGGCACTCAAACGGATCCTTTGACCTATGAAATCCCATTCTCTTCTCCAGGTAAAATTTACGATTGGACAATAATAGGAGGTCAATTGATTTCGGGTCAAAATACCACGATAGTTTCTGTACTTTGGGACAATTCAGCAACCAAGCGCAGTATTTATTATGAAGAGCGCAGTGCATTAAATCTACTTTGCTTTGGGTTTTCCGAGATTTTGGAGGTAGATGATTTTTCACCCTTGTTTTTAGAAATCGATGAGCTAATCTTGCCTTCCTGTACCGGCGACGCGGATGGAATCATTCAGTTGAAGCCGGTTGGTGGCTCGGGAAATTTTGAATACAAGTGGGCTCATGATCCAAACTTAAATTCAAAGACTGCAGCTGGATTGGCAGCTGGATCTTATCAGGTAGAACTTACCGACCTAGCCGGATGTGCGGCTCAAAATCTCAGCATCACGGTAAGTGAGCCAGCACCATTAATCGCTGGTATCGCCTCGATCACTTTTGAAACTTGTTTTGGAGCATCAGATGGAGAAGTTTCAATAGACCTGAATGGAGGAACGCCACCGTATCAAGTTTTAGATTACCAATCGTTGCTGACTGGGAATCGGTTGAGCATTCTGAATCTTAGTCCTGATCAGTATAGCTTTGATATCCTAGATTCAAAAGGCTGTGTGGTCACCGTGGAAGTAGCGTTAGAAGGTCCAGAGAGATTGAGCTTGATCTTCCAGGAAGAAAGTCCTGGTTGTCCTGGAGATCTGAGTGGCGCACTTCGGGTAAGCCCACGTGGAGGTACTCCGCCCTATTCATATGCATGGATTATGGATGGGAGTGTCAACGATTTGATTACAGGGCTGTCTTCTGGTGACTATGAAGTAAGCGTCCAAGATGTAAATGGATGCGTGGTGCTTGGTAAAGGGACGGTTTCTGAGGCTGTTCCTCAGGTGCGAATGCCGACAGGTTATGTTCCAAGTCAAGGGCCTTATGCTCCGATTTCGAGTTGTCCGATCACCTATAAATTGATAATTTACGATCGCTGGGGTCAGTTGATACACTCAGGGACTGAAGGCTGGGATGGAGGGTCTCAAGGTAGAGAAATTCCACAGGGAGTGTATTCTTTTATCTTAAGCTATGAGTATACTGTAGCAGATGGGATTAAATCCGGCAAAAAGATGGGTGCGTTCACCTTAATTAAATAGCTATTCGCACTATGAACAGCTGAAATTGAATCAGTAAAGGATAAAAGCAATATCGAATTTGCTAATCTCAATAGCCATCGGGGACTGCGGATAAGGCCACTTCGATCAGTCATCATCAGCTTGCCTCGCTGTGGTGGGACCGCTTTGCTGTGGCGGGCCTCCTGCCAGTTAAGCAAAGAAAATTAGGTCAGTGGCATCATTCCAAATAATCATATTTATCTAAATATGCCTAGGCATTTTGAGGGTTTTAGATAGTTTTGTCTAACAAATTTTTAAGGTAAAATGAAGAAGATTTTAATTACAGGTGGTGCAGGCTATATCGGTTCGCATACTGCTGTAGAATTACTTAAGGCAGGCATAGAGCCAATCCTGTTAGATGATCTTTCGAATTCTAACGCGCAAGTTTTAGAACGGTTGAAAGAAATCACAGGTAAATCATTGACTTTTTATCAAGGTGATTGCAATAACAGATCGATTTTAGATCAAATCGCCAAAGTACATCAACTAGCTGGTGTGATCCATTTTGCAGCTTTTAAAGCGGTAGGAGAGAGTACCGAACTTCCATTGAAATACTATCAAAATAATGTTGGCTCGCTCGTGACTTTATTGGCTTTTATGGCCGAAAATAAGATCATAGATCTAGTTTTCTCTTCCTCCTGTACCGTGTATGGTCAGCCTGATGTACTTCCTGTGACTGAAGCTACGCCTCGCAAAGATGCTGAAAGCCCGTATGGAAATACCAAAAAAATCTGTGAGGACATTCTCGTGGATTATGTAAAAAGTAAAGCTGGTATCCGAGTGATTGCTCTTCGATACTTTAATCCTGTGGGAGCACATCCAAGTGGGAAAATCGGTGAATTACCAATTGGTAAGCCAAATAATCTCGTTCCATTTATAACCCAGACTGCCGCAGGAATTCGTGAGAAACTGACGATTTTTGGAGACGATTATGATACGATGGATGGCTCTTGTGTTCGGGATTTCATTCATGTGATGGATTTAGCAAATGCTCATGTGAAGGCGTTTAGCTATTTGAATGATAAGCCAGTCGACTTTTACGATGTATTCAACGTCGGGACAGGAAATGGAAATACGGTATTGGAAGTAATCCGAACTTTTGAAAAAGTCAATGACTTAAAATTAAATTATGAAATCGGTCCAAGACGAGCAGGTGATGTGGTGAAAATATGGGCAGATACTAAAAAGATCAATTCCGTTTTAGGATGGATCCCTTCAAAAAGCTTGGAAGATTCTATGCGGGATAGCTGGAATTGGGAAAAAAATTTAAGTCATTAATTTTATTTGTTAAATCAATAGCTGTGGGTAATCAAAAAAGGAGCGATAATCCGCTCCTTTTTTAGTTTCAATTATATGTATATCCTCAATTGCGCCAGTAAAAATCAAAAGCAGCTTACTATAGGGTAAACAAAGCATTACTGGTACTCCGGTCACCGGTCATATGCCTGACAGTTGAGCAAAGAAAATTAGGTTAGTGGCATAATTTCGGATAATCATATTCGATTTTATGTATATTCTCAATTACGCAGTAAAAATCAAAAGCAGCTTACTATAGGGTAAACAAAGCATTACCGGTACTTCGGTCATCAGTCACCGGTCATATGCCTGCCAATTGATCAAAGAAAATTGGATTAGTGGTATAATTGCGGATAATCATATTTAATTATTTCTCCCACCACACTTTACTGTTGATATTGTCGCCACCCATACGGCTGGCAGCTTCGGTGTAGTTCGTCTTGTTTACTGCTTGCTCAGATTCTGGATAAAGGTATCGCGCAGGATATTTATCGTCGTTTAGATTATCAGGTCCGGGAGTTATTTTAGGAATCCCCGTTCTTCTGATCTCAAACCAAGCTTCATGACCATTAGTAATCAGAGAAAGCCATTTCTGGCTTAGGATCTTGTTGAGCGCATCTTCAGGAGTTAACTTTACTGTCAGCTGAGCTAAATAGTCAATAGGAAGCGGAGTTTTGAAATACTCAAAACTTGCCTTGATCCCAGCTTCATAATAGCTAGTTGCATTTCCAGAAATATATCCTCGACTAGCTGCTTCTGCCAAGGCAAACTGAAGTTCTGCGTATTGCATAAACTGGCCGTCAACTCCGTTTGGTACATCTCTGAAAATCGCTCCAAAAAGCGAAATGTCATTTAATTTAACTCCAAGTTCATTGATCGTTTCCCGGTTTAGTCCATTTTGAAGTCCTTTGAACTGAGGTGTACCCGCTGTCACACTTTGCTGTGTTGGTTTGTAGAGAACAGCTTGTCTGGGATCATTCCAAGCTTTCAGCACGGAATCCACTGTCTTGGTCATCCGATGTTCCTGATAGAGACCCAGTGCAGACTGGGACATCGGCCACTGATTCGGTGCTGAAGTCAAATAGGGCAGGACTGCATTATCCTGATTATTCCGCATAAAGTAATTCTCGGTGACTAAGGCCTGCATCTCCGAATAATTCGTCAGCCGTTTACTTATCCGAAGTAGATATCTCAATCGAAGCGAATTGGAAAAGCGACGCCATTTATCCAGATTGTTGTTGAACATCATATCGCCCTGAATACTTTCAGAGGTACTTTTCAAGGTTTCAGAAGATCGCTTTAGGATAGCTAAAATCCCATTTTGAGGATCAGTATAGACTTTTTCCTGGGTATCATATTTTGGAGTAAAACTTCCGTTTTTTGCACCCAAGGCTTCTGAATAGGGAATATCCCCCCACATATCTGTCAATTGAGAAAACAAATACGCCTTCATAATATCTGATACCGCATTATAGGCTTCATTCGTCGCAGGATTATTCTGGATTGATTCGATATCATTCAATAATTGAAAGGTACTATTCCAGTACTGGGCATTGCTTCCCATTTCGTAGCGATCGATTCGCTCAAACTCCACGCTGGCAGCAAATTGCGCCAGGTAATTTGATAAGCGAAATCCCTGAGTATAGGTGTTCTCATTTGCTGCAACTGAGATGACATTTGAGAGTAGAAATTGAGGGCCAATAGCTTCCGGTGAATTGGGATTGCTATTGATTTCATCAAATCCTTCGGTGCAGGAGTAAGAGAATAGACTGAAGCCCATTACAAAGAAAGCACTATATAAAGTTGACTTTTTCATGATTAGAATTGTGTTTTGATGCTGAAGCCAATACTTCTCGTAGATGGATAGGACATGTCCTCGACACCGTAAGTGATATTTTGCCCTTGTAGGGCATTCAGCTCAGGATCGATGTGCGGATTCTCGGTGAACAACAATAAATTGCTTCCTATTACACCCACTTTGACGGCTTGAAAACCGATCCGATTTACCATTCCAGAAGGTAAATAGTAATACAGGCTAAGTTGCCTAAGCTTGAGATATGACGCATCGTAGGTAGCACTTGCTTCATTTCCTCGATCGAAGAAATTATTGTAAAACGTACTGGCTGGTACTGAATTGGTATTAGGAACGTATTGGGGATTATCTGGTATGCCTATATTTTTCACACCTGCTCCGATTACTCCAGTTTCTCGTCCCACCAAAGTCTCTGTCAAGACTCCCGAAGTACTTCCCAGCGCTCTGGTTCGCGAAACAAGCGTGCCTCCTTGTCGCCAATCAACTACAAATCCGAATTGAAATCCTTTGTATCGAAACTCATTGGTAAGCCCTACTATAAAATCAGCATTATAATTTCCCAGTAATCTCAATTTCCCATCTTGAATAGGAAGTCCATTTGCACCATAAATAATTTGACCTTCAAATTCCTGAAAGCCCGAACCATACATGTCACCAATCCTTCCACCTTGCTTCGCAATATAAAATACTGAATTTGATCCTCCGGATCCTGCAAAAACACTCGCTTCTCCAGTGACATATTGGTCAACTCCATCGGGGAGTTCGGTTACCACGCTTCGATAAGTAGTGAAGTTGGCTCTCACGTTCCAAGTAAATGCGCCTTTGTCCAAGACAAAAACATTTAGACTTGCTTCAAAACCTCGAGTTCGAACTTGTCCGCCATTCATTACTTTGTTGCTAAAACCAGAAGCAACTGAAACTGGACTGCCGATGATCTGATTGATACTTGTATTTTGATAAGTGGAGATATCCAGCATGACTCGGTATTCTAGTAGTCCCAAGTTCAAGCCAAGCTCAATGGCGTTGAGCCGCTCAGGTTTTAGATTGGGGTTAGTTAAGATAGTTCGATTCGTAACCCGGGTAAAGGGTCCGTAATTTTGATTGAACTGAAAAGTATTGTTGAGTTGATAAGGATCAGTGTCATTTCCAACACTTGCTAAATTGAATCGGAGACTACCTGTAGAAATTATTTTGGGAAGGTTGAGCTGATTGGAGAACACATAGCTGAAACCTCCTGAATAGTATGCAAATGAATTATTCGCCTCAGGCAGGGTACTCGACCAATCGTTTCGAAGCGTAAGGTCAAAGAATAAAATTGACTGATAGGATAAGTCTCCAAAGACATAGCCACTGTTAATTCGTTTGGTGAATAGTTGGCTACTTCCCCGAAGTGGAACGCGAGAATTCTCCAGCGTATAAATTCCCGGAAGCGCTAATTGACCTGCCTCTGTGTATCCATAATTTATTTTTTGATCCAGGCGATTTGCACCAACATTAAGCGTGTATTTCCAAGCGCTGTTAATTTCATTGGCGTAAGTCAGGAGGATGTCTGAGTTCATTTCATTAAAGCGAACGTTATCTTCCCGATATCCTCCAAAAGGTCTGCGGTTGGTACTGAAAGCGCGACGGAAAGCGCGATTGTCGGAATAATTGTCTAATCCGGTTCTCACTCGAATGCTGAGCTTATCTGTCAGCTCATAGGAAATAGCTAGATTTCCCAGTACTCGGTTTTTGTTAAAACTATTGGTGTTTTCGAATAGCGTGAGGTAAGGATTGGTCAGCCAAAGGTAGTTGAAGTCATAGTGTTGAATCCCTGTTTGACCCGCTTGCCAGTAGTCTCGAAGAGCTCCAATATCCGTCTGTCTTCCAGTCCAGTTAAATCCATATTGGACGTTTTCGTAGCCATATCCCAAGTTAGGCCTATTGTTACTTCTGGAATTGATGTAGTTCCCAAAGAAGTCCACCTTTAAGCGATTAGTGACTTGCTGATCCAAGCTGATTGCTAAGCCATCTCGATTGAGATCAGTATTGGGTAAAATTCCTTCATTTCTCAGATTGCTATAGGAGATTCTGACTCCACCTTTTTCATTAGATCCGCTTACAGAAAGGTTGTTTTGAGCGGTGACACCAGTACGGTAAAAATCTCTGACATTATCAGGCCTAGCGATCCAGGGCGTAGCTGTAATGGGAGTGAAGCTTCCGTCTGGCCGAGTTCTGCTGATCACATCTCCTGCCCTGACAGGATTCCCATTTACATCGACCGATGGGCTGTCAAATTGATTTATAAGTAAACCTGAATTTAGCTTTGGACCATAACTTGAGATTCCTCCATCGTTAACCCCCGCGCCGATACCATTTTGGAAAGCATATTCTCCACGGGAACCTCCGCCGTATACATTTTGATAATCCGGTAGGGTCAGTAAACCATCCAGAGTCAACGTACTATTCAAACTCACACCAATTCCGGGCATTCTTTTTCCTTTTTTGGTTGTGATTAGGACTACGCCGTTTGCACCTCTGGCGCCATATAAGGCTGCAGATCCAGGACCTTTCAGAATAGATATTGATTCTATATCCTCTGGACTTATTTCGGAAGCACCGTTTCCAAAGTCAACTTCCTGAATATTCGCGCCGTCATTGAATAGATCGCTGGAGATCATCTGATTACTGATAGGCACCCCGTCGATTACGATTAGCGCCTGATTATTACTGCTCAAAGAGTTTTCTCCCCGAATGATTATTCGTGCGGACGAGCCGACTCCTGATGAACCATTGGTCACCTGTACTCCAGCCACCTGTCCGGATAGAGAATTGATCAAGTTTGTTTGAGGCACGTCAGTGAGTTCGCGGGTACCTACTTTATATACCGAAGAGGAAAGCGATTGCTGCTGACGTTCTATTCCCAGTGCTGTGACTACAAACTCATCCAGACTTTCTGTGGATTCCAACAGGACGATTTCCAGTGAGCCAGTGGACTGGTCCAACACAATTTGCTGGGTTGCAAAACCGATGAAACTCACGGTCAGGGTGAATTGCGTGATTGAAGAGTTTAGATTGAATTTTCCTTTTTGATCAGTGATGGTGATGTTGCTGGTTCCGTTTTGAGTCACTGTAGCGCCTGGAATAGGCAATCCATCGACGTCTATCACGAGGCCCTCAATGGATCTTTGTTGAGCCTTGATTTGCCCGATAGTGATGATAAATAGAAGTATAAATAAATATTTCATAGAGTGATTTCATATAGTAATAAAAATGAGTAAATCCCCGAAATGGCTTAAACACCCATTTTGATGGGGAATCAGTAAAAGAATTAACTGAGAATGAAAATTTATTGAAATACGGGTGGGGCACGTAAGGAATGATCTTGATGGATCAGTGTGGGATTGAAAAAAGGATTTTCAGCTTTGGAGTATTCTTCAATACTTTGAAGTATTCTAATAAAAAAAAATTGAAAAAAACCGCTGGTAGTTTGCTGGCGCGATTTAGAAAATGAATTGAAATCATCTATATCGATCAACTCCACCAATTGAAAGACTTCCTGCTCAGCGACTGTCAAATAGTTATTTAATGCATTATGGAGCTGATTAGTGTTCCAAGGAAGTTTTGCAAACGAAGCTGCGTCAAACGATTCGCTGTGAATTGCAATTAAATAATCTCCACCGTCCTGAGTAGGGCCCAATACGGCTTGATACTTTGCAGACTGGGAAGCAGCAAGTTGAATATGACTTTCATTGAGTCCGGGAATATCATTTCCAACAGAAATAACAAAATCGTAGCCTAGCTCAAATATCGACTCAAAAGCCTTTGAGTAACGGGTACCGAATGTGTTTCCGGCAATTTCGTGATCATAAATCCATATACAGTCAATGTTTGACTTTTCGGAAATTACTTGGGTATGTTGATTGAGCTGCTCAAAAAGCTGATAGGACTTTGTTCTATTTTTTGAACCAAAAAGTTGTTTTTGCTTAGCTTGAATGCTGGGGTTTTTTCCATAGACCATCAAAGCTATTTTGCGGTCTTTTGCTGCGTCAATTGAAAATTGATTTTTCATTTAAGCGGAAAATTGAGCATTGAGAAAGCGAAGTAGTTCAACTTATGAGATACACCTTAGTTCAACTCTCAATAGATATAGGTTGTTCAAAGGGGAATTTGACTCTATAAAAAATATGACCTGAGTTATGTAGTTGGACCTTAGCTTGAATTGATGGTACTACCACGAATTTAATGGAAACGACACTTGATTATTTGAGGGCAAGAATCTTTGGAGGATAGCATCCGGATGGCTGAGACTTGCGGGATTTTCGGTTTTGGGCTGCTTTGCACGCCGTTAAGAAAATGACTTAGCTCCTGAGGTACGAGGGAGATCCAGTCATTTTTAGGTGGGCAGGGCAGCACAAAATTCCGCTGTCTCCTCATCTCAAATTAATGAAAAAGCCTCCAGCGG
>Ga0222647_1000438_pt1 | contig 17915 bp, 6 predicted proteins | sample AntAcemetagen333_FD_179864 | JGI IMG/M metagenome (GOLD analysis project Ga0222647, IMG submission 179864) | Saline water microbial communities from Ace Lake, Antarctica - #333 | ecosystem: Environmental > Aquatic > Non-marine Saline and Alkaline > Saline | place: Antarctica: Ace Lake | collected...
TGAATTTGAATTTTCTAAGTCAATTTCAACTTTGTATAAATCAAATGGATCTGGTGGAGGTATTGCGGTCGTGCTACCTAATCTCCAAACTATTTGACCTAAACTATTATAAACCAAAACATCAAGTTCTACCTCTTCTCTTAAATCTATATTTAAGGTACAAGTACCTGTCGTTGGATTCGGATAAATAAGTGGCTCGTAATCGGAACGAGGGCGAGGTTGAACTTTTACAATACTCGATATTGTATCAGAACATCCAAGCTCATTGAAAGCTGTTAATGAAACCGTATAAAGTCCGTAGTCTGTGTAAAAATATTTAGGTGCTTGGATAATTGAAGTATCTGCTCTCGTTGTGATATTGAAATCCCCAAAATCCCAAAAATAATCGATTGAATTGATTGAATAATTTTGAGGACGTAAGGTATCCCCTAATGAAATTGGATTTTTGAAAAATTCAAAACTGGCAATTGGCAATAAAGAAGATGGCGTGGATTGAGTAATTGAATCCATACATCCATGATTAGAGGTCGTTACCAAGCGGACATCATATATTGTTTCTGTATTGTACTGATGCAAGGGATTGACATCGTTACTCTGGAAACCATCTCCAAAATACCATTGAAAATCAGCAATTATACCCGATTTTATAGATGACGTGTCAAAAAATTGAATCGAATAATCAGCATTACAATCACCTACGGCATAAAAACCTGTTTCGGCAACGGGATGAATAATTACTGGGAGAGTTGTATCTATTTCACAGCCAAAAGGAGTTATTGTGCGAAGATTTACATTGAAAGTATCGGCTACTGTATAAATGTGTGAAGGCAAACTGTCCGTAGAAAAATAGCCATCATCGAAAGTCCAAATAAAACTATCAATAGGGACAAGTATGACTTGACTGAGATTATTAAAATTGACCTCTTCATATTGACAATGATTTGGCGTATAAAAGTTAGGTAACGGAAGCGGATGAATGACCAATTTTTTTGTTGTATCAGTAATACAACCTTTATCTGAAGTCGTTTTTAAATTCACATAAAAAGTATCCGAATCATTATATAAATGAAATGGATTCTCAAATAAACTATATGTACTATCTCCCAGATTCCAAGAAAAAGTATCTATCGTCCCATAAGTTGGTAACATTGAGCTATTTGTAAAAATTACGTTTTCACCGAAACAAACATCGTCAACTTCAAAACTTGCTTTTGGAAGCGGATGTATAATAATTGGATGAGTTATAGAATCTTGACAAGCATGAGAAGAAGTCGCTATTACTTTTATGTCAAAAGTATCAACTTGATTATATTGATGCGTTGGCTCGAAACCAAAACCACTATTTCCGTCCCCAAATGTCCATTGATAAGTCATTGAACCTTGGAAAATTATTGATAAATTTTCGGGTGTGATGCTCTCAAATAAGCAATTATTAGGAATATTAAAATTAGGAATTGGATCAGGATAAAATCCTGTAAGAATACTTGATGAGTCTATACAATTATTATTCGTTGTAATAATTATGCTAAATAAAGCAGTATCAATGACTTGTAAAAAAGTATCCGTATTTCCTATTAGAATAGAATCATTTATTTTCCATTGATAAGTATAGTTAATATTATTATTCGTACCTAACGTAATGGAATTACCCGAACAAAACAAAGGATCATTTGCAAAAACATTTAGACCCGAAGTAGGATGGATAATAATATTGTTTTCATACGGCAAACTAATAGAGTTTGGTAAGTTTGCAGTCATTCTTACTTTGTAATTACCGCCAGCGATATTTTCAGGAATTGTTATAGAAACAATACCTGATGTATCTGAATTTATTGTCCCAATAGAAATAGGATTTGTAAAATCACCCGAAATATTTGACAACTCTACGGTAAATACATTATTACTATTAAAATAATCCGTTGCAATTGTAGTGTAATACAAATCAACGATTGCACCAGCACATATAATTTCTGGTAAAGAATCTATGTAGATTCTTCTAATATCAAAACTATCAATAGTTGAAAAAAGGCTTCCATCAAAATTATTGTCAATCGCCTGTACTTTCCAGTAATGTTTACCTTCTGATAAATCCTTGACAACCATGATATTATCTAAGCCCGTATTACCCCTTTTATTTATTTTTCTCTTTCCTGTTGTAACGTTTGACATCGGAGACAGATTATTGAACCCAAAAGGCGTATCTCCAATTAATAAATTATAACTCAAAGAATTGTAAGGCGTTGAATTATCAAACGAGTTATCCCAAGACAAAACAACATCTCCAGTTGCTAACATTACACTATCTTGTAAATTATTCGGTGCCGTAGGGACTTGATTATTTAAGTTATTTAATTCATTCCGATTCCTATAAAATCGAACAAAATTATTACTTGTATTGATTTGACTACCGATTAAGAAAATATCTAAATCCCCATCGTTGTCGTAATCGCACCAAGTCGCATCACCGCCATAAAGTGAAGTTAAATTGACAGGCAAAATATTAAATAAAGACAATAAAGAATCTCCTAAATTATTTCTATATATTTTTGAATATCCTGCATCGCTTGAGCTTCTTTTACCAATCATCAAAATATCTAAGTCGCCATCATTATCATAATCGCCCCACGAAACTTTTCCTTTTTCAATTCCCTCTAAAGCATCGAAACCCGTTGAAACATTTGTGAAGTTACCTGCTGAGTTTTCAAATAGTCTTGTAATTCTTGCACCTGACTGAGCAAAAAGTCCATTGATTAAAATATCTAAGTCGCCATCATTGTCATAATCTCCCCATTCAATATCACTTTCTTGGAAATCAGTTAGTGAAGTAAAAACCGTATTAAATTGTCCGTTGTCATTATTATACAAAATAGTCTCCGCACTATTCGATGAAGTCGAATAGCCTGTTATCACAATATCATTATCGGTATCATTATCGTAATCACCGATTGAAATTGCTCCGGTATGTATTGGCTCTAAGGTCACTAATACTGAGAATCCTCCTGTTGTATTTTTATTGTTTTTATAAATTCGTGTCAGCCCAAAACTTGAACTCATTTTACCTAAAACTATCAAATCTAAATCGCCGTCACTATCCATATCACTCCATTCAATACGGCTACTACTGACCCCTATCAATCCTCCATTTGATTGAACATCTGCTACAAAATTACCCGTAGTATTTATTCTATTTTCATAAATTTTAGTCGTTGGAAAAGTACTATTTGCTACGTTTCCTGTAATCGCAACGTCTAAATCTCCATCATTATCGTAATCTCCCCATTTTACATCACCATTGTCTATTTGTAAAAAATTACTACTAAGACTTGTATTCAAGGAAAAATTATTATTTATATTTTCATAAATAAAAGTTTTTCTTCCCGATGAATTACTACCTATCATAATAAAATCCAAATCGCCATCATTGTCATAATCCCCCCAATCCATTGCACTATTTCCTAATGCAGTTATGCTATTCGTTGAGATATTGGTAAATCTATTTGCAATAGCTATACTTTGGGTATCTGCATTAGTACAACCTTTTCCGTTTGTATAAGTAAAATAAACGTTAAGATTATTGTTATTCGTAAGTTGCGGTCTAAAGACATAGTTGTTATTACTAAACGAAACGCCTGATAAGTTGCTATAAAATATAGCATTTATAGGTGTTCCTATCAAAGGAACAGAAGCTTGATCCCGATAATAAAAAGGGTCAATATTTACCATTGATACAAAAGGCATCGTATCAATCACAATTATTTTTTGTACAGAATTACTACAACCTGTTATATTATCTGCATAAAAATAATCAAGTGTGTCTTTATTTTGAAATGATTGATTAGGATTATATAAACCTGTAATGGGATTTAATACGCCATTACTTCCCGACCAAAAACCACCCGACGGAGGATAATATCCACTCAATAAATATCCACCATTATTAACACATACAGTATCGTTGAAATTGACATAAACTACAGGAAAATGATTGACGATCAGTAAAGTCGTATCTTCATTGATACAAATACCATCATCGTAAGCATAAATCAAAGTGTCCGTAACACCACCACCAACTAATAATGGTTCGTAAATGCCTTGTGTTGGCGAAACCAAGCCTTGTAATTTACTACTCCATAAGCCACCTTGCGGCAATCCTTGCAAAGTTTGTTGCCCATCATTCAGACACCTTGTAACATCACTTCCTGCATCAACTACGACACCATTTGTTATATGTACGGTTATTTGCGTAGTATCACTACACAAATTATTATCAATGAAAACATACGACAAGGCGTAACTTCCAGTATTGGTAGGTGAAAAAATACCTTGCGAAGAAGCTGTAATACCATTGCCTATCCATTCATTACCCGAACTATTTGGTGAGATTGTAAAATAATCGGATAATAAAATATTGGTTTGATTACATATTGTATCAATTATTGGCGAAACCGAAACGGTTGGAGGGGTAAGTACATTGATTGTGATTTCATCAAAAACAGAACAATTCGTAATTGAATTAACCCAGTTGTATTTCAAAGTATGAGTACCGACACCAGCTGTTTGAGGATTAAAAACACCAAATATAGCATCAATAATTCCAGCTCCCGACCAAAAACCATTTGTATAGTCAATTGGATAAAAACCTTCCAGTGTGTCTAAACCTGTATTTAAACAAATACTTTTGTCTAACCCGGCAGTAATAATCGGTGGAATCCCAACTCTAATCGCTATTGTATCTGACTTTTCACAAGTACCTTGACCCTGCGTTACGATAATAATATTTGGATTAATTGTGTCTATGTTAGGATGTTGTGGGTCAAAAACCCCTAATGTTGAATTTATGATACCGTTTCCTGACCAAAGAATTCCTGTCGTGTTAGAAATTTGAGCGTATTTAGAAAGCGTATCCAAACCACTATCCCGACACAAACCTAATTCATTTTGTACTATCAAAGTATCACCGTAAATCAATCGAATACTCAAAGTATCTTGATTGATGCAACTAAGACTATCCTGGACTTGAAAGACCGCATAATGAATACTATCCGCACCATTATAACTTAATCCTCCTGCCAATTGTGGATTAAAAATACCTTGTTGATTGACAATTCCATTTCCACTCCACAAGCCTAAATGAGGGGAATAAAGCATAGAATCAATAATATTATTCCAATTCAAACTACAATAAACGGCCGTATCTGTCGATACCGTTACAGACGGAAGTGCTTTGACTTCGATATTTACGGCATTACTATCTATACAAACACCATTTACGATATTATAATAAACTACATAATTATCCACGCCACCAGCAACAACAATATCAAAATTATTATTTTGAATACCAACGCCCGACCAACTGCCTAAAGGATGATAATCAAATAAAGGCAGTAAATCCGTAGTATAACAAAAAATGGTATCCCCAATTGTAAGGTCAATAAAATTATCTGTGAATATCGTAATCGAATCAATTATCGTATCAATCGTATTCGTAACGGTTACAATATAAACGCCAGACTGTGTAACCGTAATCATGGAATCAACCTCGCCACTTGACCAGCTAAAAGTCGGGTTCGTTATTCCATGATCCGTTGCACTAATACTTACCGAATCGGTTTGACAGATCGTGAACGTATCTGTTGTGAATACGTTTAAGGTGTCGGTTTGAGCATTTACAAATATCGAAATTAAAAGGAATCCTAAAGTAAATATTACTTTAAAAATTGAAATAGGGATTATAAAAAAATCTATTAATCTATTTATAAGTTTACACTTCATATTATTGATACTCTCTTTTGTTCAAGTTAAGGAGCAGGAAATAAATAACCTATCCATCTTTCTATAAATTTGATTTTATACTTCACATAATTTTTTAGCGTAATCCGCTTATTAATAACGTTTGTCGAAGAATTCTTTTGTGTTTTTTAATATTGCCGTTTCTCTATTTTTACTGCCTCCAATTTTCACGCCTTCATCGTCAGGTAAAAATTCATATAATAAATTTAAATCTTCCTTTGGGCAGCCATTACAAGTCAATTCACCATTTTTTTCGTCTTTTTCATTAAGAAACTTCTCAGTAAGACAACAAGCTAATCTGGCTAAATCATCTGATCTTTGTTGTGATGTGTCTGCTTGCGCAAATTTCCCTTGAATAACAAAATAATCAGCTTCACTTTGAAAATAAGCACTTCTACCTACCAAGGCTTCTATTATAATCTTCATCCCTCTATTGATTTTTCTTTCGTCAATCTTATCTTGTTTACCGTTTTCTTCTATTATAATTTTTAAACCTCTTCTTATTTCATTAGGGGCTAAGTTATAATAGTCTTTTTTATCTAAAATATCTTGATCATAATTCCATAGTTTAAAATGAAGCCCAGCTTTTGCATAAAAATCATTGAATAACCAGTCGTATCCTACTTCAAGTTGAAAGCCACTTTTATAATTATAAGAACTTAAAACTTTGGAACGAATTTGATCGTTTGTACTTCTCTTCGAATTAACCCCCCTGAAAGGAACAATAAAAGCTAAACCTGCAGTAGGTTTAATAATACTATGGTTTTGATAATTTAAAGTATAATAACCATCTTCATTTTTTATTGGCATTACGTCATTCTCCGTAACGATACTTTCAAAACCTGTTAGATCTCCTTCATACAAATCCCAGGAAGAACCTTTCAAAATAGATGTGCCTACAGATACATATATGTATCTCATAGGAGCAAAATGAAGTCCTGCTGAATAAGTTTTAAAATGATTTTCGGTATAAGCGAACTTTAAATCTTGATAGCCTATACCTTTTATGTCCATTGCCATTTTAACAGACTCTATATCTCTAATGGAAAAATAAGTATCTATGTTATCGTCGGGACAATTAGCAAAAGGATTATTACTACAATAATTATAAGGAATGGAGAAATAACCTCCCAAAAACGAATTATACCATGATAAACTAAGATTAGATATACCTCTGTCTAGCTCTTCGTCATTGTTACTAATAATAGGGTTATTAAAAGCGGTAAGGTTGTAATTTATTCCTATATAAGAACTCACTAATTGTAATTTATCAACCTTATGTTTATTTTTCACCTCATTAAGTTGTTGTTTTTGCTTTTTAGCTAAACCTATTAAAACCGTTCTATTCTCTAACAAACGATTTTTAGCCGCCGTTAAATCAATGATTTCATCTGCTTGTTCTATTATTTTTACTTCCTTTTTGGTGGAATCTATTTGTAGTTTACCAATATGTCTATCTAATTTCTGATTCGTTTGAGTTAGCTCTCTTTTAATCGTTTGTAACGTATCTATTTTTACTTCCATTCTTGCAATTGTTATTTCTAATTGCTGTTTTTCATATTCTAAGTTTTCTACTTTACGGACTTCTATCCCGAGTAACCTTTTCAATCTTGCTATTTCAGCGTTTAGTTCACTTTGCTTTTTTTTGAGTACTTTATTTCGAGTGTTAAGTGTACTATTTAAGGATAGCTGTTCTTCATATTCCTTTTTGTAGTTCCTTGCAGGAGTTATAGGAAGAGTAACTATAGCCGTTATATCAGAAAGTGATTTTGAATATAATTTAAGTTCTTTAATCTTATATGTTAAATCCCCAATTATTTCTTTTGCAGTACTAAGATCACTTTCAAGTGTTTTATTCCTGCGTTTAAACTCTTCGAGTGTTTGTCCAAAGACAGTCGATGAGAACGATAGAAAAACAAGCATCACTAATATGAAGTAAGGTTTTTTCATTTAAATTACTCTTCTTAAAATTATTTGAATCGTTTTATTTTCTTTATCCATAGATTTAATTTCTATAGATTTAATAGTTTGTGGATTTGCTGCTCTATCTCCAATAATTATATCAGTAACCCCTCTCAAATCTTTATTCTGTTTTGTTTCAGTACCTGCAAATGACGTAATAACTTCTGATTGGATTTTCCAATTTTTTAAATCTTTTAGAATTTTATCCGCCATTTCTGCTGCTCTTTTACTTTTATTTGAAGTACTATGCACTTCTCTTAAAGCTTTTTCTAAACTTTCAGGGCTTGAATAAGGATTATCTGGTGGTATAGGAGGAACAGTAATAATCGTATCTGGATAAGGAGGTTCAGAACCGCCAATAGGAATAAACTGACTAACGACAAAACTAATAATCAGCAAAGCAATCAATCCCAAAATAATACGCTTAACGGTACAAGTACCTGTACAGGCACAAATCAAAGCCTTTCCATCCTCAACAGATTCTATTCCAGCAGGTAGTTTATCGACCGTTATAGCATTAAGATTATTACGATATTTAGCAATAAATATTTCTAAATCCGAAAGCTGTTTTTTGATAAGTTGCTTTTTATCAATATTGAAGTCGTTTGTATCAATATCAGTAACTTTTCCCAGAATTTCTTTTTCTACCTTTTCCGAAGAAGTGATAACTTTTTTGTTTTTTACGTGGTCATTGATTATTTTTAGTATTTCAGTTCTTTTCTTTGCTCGGATTTTATTAAAAACAAGAATTTTCTTAATTTCAGCTTCCACAAAAGCCACATCAACACATCGTTTTCTTGCATTTTCAATTAGTTTACTTTTAGTAGCTTCATTTATTTTTAACCGTTCACCAATTATATCAGGGATTTCCTTTTCAACCTTTTTCTTATTTTCCTCTACATCCACACTAGTTTTAAATCCATATAAATCTTTTAATGCTTTAGCATCAGCGATAAAAAACCTGATATTATGACCTTTGTATAATTCGTTCAATTCTGGTTCTGTATAACATTTACACTCCTCATCTTTAGCTTTAATTGCCCTAATTTCTTTGTCCGCTTCATCTTTACAGAGGTGGAAAGCTCCGTTTATAATGAATTTATAAGACACTAACTCTTCTTTATACTCGACACTTTCCTGATTACCTTTTCCTAATTTTTCATTCAATAATTCATTGTCTAAAAAATGACCAAAAGCATAAAACTTATCTGGTTTTCCGAATTTTCTATCTATATCTTTTAATAAACTACCAAATACCCAATTTATGTAGTCCCCATTATTAAAACTAAAATATTCCTCTTTACCATTAAACTTGTAATATCCTCCTACCTCGTTATCAAGTTTTAAATCGTTTTTCCAAGATTTTATTAAATCCCTCTTTTGACCTTCAATTTCACTTTTTATATTTCCGTGAAAAGACTTTTCAATTACGTTATCAAAAAAAAGGTCGTCTGCATCTGACTTTTTTAATATTAATTCCTCTCTATTTTCTTCTAAACTATAAATTTTAATCGTTTCAGTTAAAGCATCTAATACACATGATGAAGTATAATTATCAAAATCATTTCCTTTAATCGCTTCTTGATAATTATCAAAACGCTTTATAATTTTAAAATTAGTTTTTTCTATCAAAGCTTTTTCAAAAGCTTTTTCAAAAGCTTTTTTAACTTTATCATTAAGATTAATAAAGATAATTCCAACTTTATCCTCATTTTTGAGTCTACTATCACCAATGATTTCAGATATAGTATTTTCCATACCTTGAAGTGATTTTATTTGTATATCACCAATAACTTCTTCATTTTCATATACTTGATGAAAAAGTTTTTGTTCAATATTTAATATGGTAAGTACTTTAGACATTTTAATGATTGATTTGTAGTAGTTTATAATGTAATACACCCGATTTTTTAAAAAAGTAGGACTGATTGAATAAACTAAATTTATCCAATCAGTCGTCAACTTCTTTATAGTAATTCCTCTAAGATAACTCGGTCTAAAAGGCACATACCTTCCAAAATTATCATTGGACTCTTGAAGTCAAATATTGCACCTGCCCTAGCACTACTGAACTGTGGTAAACCTTGCACGTATCCTAAAAATTCAGTTCTTGATAATTCTTTTACAGCTTCTCTTATATTATCTGTATTCAAAAGTCCATTTTTAGCTACAAAATCACAATAGATTTCAGTAAACTCTTCTAATTTTTCAAACCTATCGGGATACTTGAATTTCCCACCAAAAGATTTCAAATGCTCGCTTTCGATTACGTCCGTAAATTTGAAAGGTTTACCATTGTAAGTATAACCTTCTTCACCTACTATTTCAGGAATAACATTATTTCCATTAAGTTTCTCTATTTGAGTATCAGACGATAAGCCATAAGAAACTTCATTCTTGTTCTCCTTAAAGTTAGTTTCATATTTAGCATTTCTATTTATGATAACCTTTTTAATTCTTTCCAATCCTTCAAGTTCTTCTTCATTATTACCACTGCTACTTAACTCGTCTAAAAGAACATTTATCCGTTTTAAGTCTTCTTCAAGTTCCTTAATGCGTTTATCTATTGCAGGAAGGGAAACCCTTTTTATAGTTTGTTTTAAAGTTGATAGTTCGTTTTCAATACCCGATTTTTTTATGTTTAGGTTAGGAATATCAACATTACCTTGCTGTTCAGAGTCTTCTGCAATTATTGTCAGTTGAGTTTTCAAATCATCAATTCGCACCTTAATTTCATCGTTTGGAAATACCTTATAAGCTCCTTCTAATACTTCCAATTCTTTTTTCAAAGCATCCAAATCCTTTGTTGAAGTCTTTGTTGAAGTCTTTGTTGAAGCTAAGCTATCGGACTTCTTTTTTAGGTTTTCTATCTTTTCATCTAACGCCTCTGTTTTTCCCAACCCTGTAAAAAAGCATTCTTGATAATAAGCTCTACTTGCTTGAGGCATAACCGTAGTTATCCAATTAAATATATTTCCACCTTTTCCATAGATACCTTTAGAAATAAAGTTAATATCTACTTTTTCTTCTAAAATGACTCTCGCTGCCAATTGTCCGGTATAATATAAAATTAAGCCTGAAACATAAGAAACAATTGCAAAAAGTCTCTTTTCGTCATTTAGAAAAAGATAACCATACAAACTCTGCAATTGCTTAGCTGTTAATCTGTCAAAAACCGCATTTAAAAAGTAAGGAGCTGTATCATTATTCATTTTTTCGATACCATGAATATCTATCCTTTCTTCGGCTAAAAAGTTTGTCAATACTTCCTGTATTCGGGGTGACCTTTTTATTGCTTTTGATAAATATTGTGCAGCCAATAAAATAGAACTTTGCTTCGCCAATACCGCAGAGGTATTCTCAGGCTTCTTAATAAGAATTAAAATATCAGTAGTACTTCCACCAATATCATAACCAATCCCCATATTACCAATACCGACAGCAAGACGACCACCAGGTGCACTTGCTAAAGTCGGATTTTTAATCGCATAAGTTGCGACCGCTGTTCCTTCTGTTAATGCTTCTACCGTTACATTACTATTAGTCGTCAACGGTTGAATCTTGGCGACATCGCCCCACATAATTCTATAATTATTTCTTAAACTATCCCCCATTGCAGCAGGATATGCCCAACGTAAAATAGTAGGCTTATGTTGAATAGTATATAATTCTGCATTTATTTGCAGCCATAACGTTTTTAGAAAGCTAAATTTATAGTTGTTCATATCTGGATCAGGTGACCATTTCATATTATGAATAACATTAACTTCACTTGACTTAATATCCAGTTTGTATTTAGAATCCGTTTGATCCATTCTGTTTATACTAATAGGTAGGTTTTTTTCTATAATAGGAAAACCACCTCTTATTTCTACCTTATTGCTACCTACTGGATCTGCTAATTTTGTCTTATCATGTGCAACTAACATAGATTTTAGCTGCCCAATAGCTTTCGTTTTATTGAAAAAGAAAAGTTCCATAGCATTGGCTACCAAGTTATTATCCTCAAAACGTTCACTTCCCATAAAGAATCTTCGTCGGTTGTGAAGGGTTACTAATTTTTGAGAAGTATCTGCTCTAGAATAATAACTAATTGAAGTATTATTGCTTCCGAAGTCAATTCCTACTATTGCTTCTCTTAAGATAGTTTGTCCTTTAAATTCTAATTTAAGCTCTTCGGGAGCTACTATTTTTGTAAAGTTCTTGGTTATTAAATAACCTGCTTTTTCTTCCTCATCCGTGCCTACTCTAAGTTCAACGCCTAAAAAAGGCAATTCTGACTCATAAATTTCGTAGTTTAAGGTTCGGTTTGTACTATTTTCAAGGTTTCTTACAGCTATTTTTACGCCTTGAATATTAGTATCTTCTTTTTCTGAGTCTTTTAACTCGATATAACTCAATTCATCAAAATTTTGTTTGAGTTCAATACTTTTATCCTTATTAACTTTTCCTAATAATGGAAATGCTTTAACCTCATTATCTTTTAAATTATGTGGTAAATCACTGTACAAATAGTATTTTTTCCAGTCATTAGCGATAAAATTAGGCCAAACAATAATTTTCTCTTCATGTAATTTTACGTTCGTAGGCAGTTCATAACTTTTTTCTACAGTTGTCGTATCTTTTTGATTAGTATTTAGAGGGTTTCCTGTATAGAATTCAATCGTCAAAGAAATTTTTAATCTTTTTCCACTTGGACTATCTTCAATCTCTCCTCTTAGCTGATGCTTACTATTAGAATTTTCATCTAATAATAAGTCTAAACTATTCTGAAAGAATTTGATTCCGATATAAGACAGAGGAATAGCAAAGTATCTATTCTCTGGTTTCCCTCCTTTACCTTTTATCTTTATTTCTAATAGATGAGCGGTATTTTTTATAGGATTTTCTCCAGTATTAGGCTTGAAAACAATCTCTACTCCTTTGTTAGAAGGTGCTAAAAAGTCTTCGACTTTGAAAGCTATATTTCGCCCTCTTCTATTTCTGTAAAATTTACCACCGTCTCGATATAACTTCGCTTCGGCATTAAATAAAATATCAAAAGGAGCTTGAAAAAATTTTTTCGGAGCATTAAAAATATTAAAATCTTTAATATTTCTTCCGTTGGGATGCTTTTTCAAATCTTGTTGATACTTTTTTAATACTGTATCTAAAGAAGCAGAATTTAATTTTAAATCACCTGTTTTAACTTTTTTGTTAATAAGGTCATTAAAGTATCCTAACTGCTCACGCATGTAAGTAACTGTATCATAAATCTTTTGTAACTCTTTATCATTCAAGTCGCACTTTGTAGGTTCTACCCATTCTCCCCTTTTAAAAAACTTGGGTAAATTTTCATTATTTGCGGCTCTTACCTTTGGCGGTGTAAATACAACGGTATAAGGCGAAGTTGCACCTATCGTTACATATTTATTCGTATCTACTTTATATTTTATTAATTGAATATAAGGTGGATTTTCATCTAAATTAGAAGTAGGGTCATCCCATAAAACCTTTTCTTCAAACAACATACCTCCCAGCCTCGCCTTAAAGTTTGAAGGGTTACTAATATCACCATCCAATTCTATCTTTTCAATCTTTATATCTTCACTATACAAAGCGACAAAAGCAATCAATGATCGCCATTCAACCTTTATCTTCTGATAAAAATCTTTTAACCCTGGAGACACTCCGTCATCAACCTGCAAAGCATATTTAAAAATAGTTGCTCTTGCCCAAGGTGTTGGAATACCAGAAATAATTTTACCAGTACTATTACTTGTATCTTTTCCCTTAACAACTGCAGCCGCAGGAATAGATTTAATCACAATCATAACGTTATTCAGCTTATTCCAAACTTTTGTTGAACCTGTAGCTGTGCCGCTATTATTTTTTATGATGAGTGGTGTATATTCCATTTTATCTAATTTTTAGTCGTGGTGAAAATTTCTTTTGCCTTTTTAATCTACTTGAAAAGCTCTTTATAAGTTTCATACATCCACTTTAATAACTTTTCGTTCGTTTTAGCAATACTTACAAAATTTACTTTTCCCGAATTATTTTTCATGGCTTCTGTAAAAGTATTAAAAGACACTCTTCGACCAATTGCTCGCTCTGCAAAATTAGGTTTCGCAAAATGGTGTTTAGGTAAAATATTTCCCCACTCTATTCCTTTCAATTGTTTATAATTTTCAGAAAACGACTCTTCTTCAAATAAAAAAGAAGCAGCATTTGTTGATTTTCTAACTTGAAATAACCAACCAGTATGTACATTTTCATCTAAATGATTGTAATAAAATGAAAAATACTTAATGTAATTATCTAAAGCCTCGCTTTCTTCTGAGGTTACATCTCCAGTAATTCTTCCTTGATTAATAACATTATAAAATTCAAGGAATGCTTTTTTAGAATCAATCTTATAGAATTCGTTATTTAGCATTAAATTCATGCTAAAGAAAGCTGCCAATTTTAGTTTAAACTTATCCGCTTTCGCATCACCAATAAAATCAGCAAAGTCGAATTTGAGATTATTTCCAGTACTATCTCTTTCAAAAGTTCTAAACTGCCATTCGTGAATTTTTTTATCGTAATTATTATCAGAATCAAAGAAATGATATGCGGCAAAAGCACTTGTTAGTTCTACAACATGTGCAGGATTAAGCTGTCCAGAACCTCCAGTTACAACCTCTCCATAATCAATAGCCGTTTCAGGCCACCCTATCATATAGAAATATTGATAATCTTCTTTAACAGTATGACTATTATTATAATACATCAAAGCTGCTTGAGAATTTAATCTAAAAGCATTTGCCTTCGCAATAATTTTATCTTTTGACATCTTCCCATCATCAGGATTATTAAAAGTAAAGTATTCAGATAACAAGGTTGAACCGAATTTTATATCAGTTAAAGCAACACCAAGTACCTTCGAAGCTTCTCGAAGTGCTTGCGGAATCACAGGAATAGAAGAAGCTCCTGTTCCTCCAAAGATAGAGCCTAAGATGAATACTTTAGCATCGCTATCTATCCCTAACAACTCTATAAATGCCGTTAAATCATCTTTGTTATTAGCACCTATTCCATCCCCTCTTTGAGTATTTTTTATTTCATCTATAATATCATTATACATCAAGTAAGAACCTAAATGCGTTTGAGCTCTGTATCCATGTTCTAAATCAAAATCCTGTGTATCGTCTTCAAAGAACAAATCTGCTAAATCATCATTCTGTGCATTTACAGTTGCATTCGTACTTTTATTTTGCGTCCGTATTCTATTAAAGGTATTTGTAGGGGATTTATAAGTTGGAATAAATTTATATAAATTAATAACAGCAGAGAAAAACGAATCTTTCAAAGGTGTTCCATTTGTACCATTAATTGATTTTACTTTTCTATAAGCGTCTATTAAGTTGGTCGTTTGATTTTTATTACCGCCAGCGAAATCCGTATCAATAATCAATACGTTAATTTCTTCGTTGTCCATCATTCCTATTGCACAGAGATGTACAAAAGACTCCAAACAACGCATACCAGTTCCTCCGACCGCGATTAAATACTTTGCCATAATTTAGATTATTTTATTAATGATTAAAATTGAGGTTAAGGGAAAATTGTCCCGAATTTATTATTTTTCAATACTTTTGAAAGGACAAAACCGCTAATAAAATAGATAGCAATCATCAATAATATCATCTGATATAAATAACTAAATGCAGTCAAACTCGAAAATTGTAAACTGAACATGGCTTTATCAATAAATTTACTTACGTAAAAATAATTATAAGCGACAAAAGCTAAGATTATGATTATTCCTATCGCAAAAAAAGTAGTTTTTCTACTTTTAAAATCACTCTTATCGGGTTTATTAGAAATCATTTGAGCTACTGCAAAAGCAAGAATCAAAGCACCTACAGAAAAGACAATTGCCATAGTCATTGTTGTATCCGTTAGTAAATCATAATCAAGTTTGCTTTCTACCATAGTATTCCATGGGAAGCGGAAGGTAAATAATAACATAATCGTTTTGTTTAAGGATATGATTAATAATAATTGGTTTTAGGTATTATACGTTTAAATACTTAACTCAATATAATATGTATAAAGTAATTTCTTTTCGAGTTTTACTCTTGTCACAGCTTCTTGTAGGCTTTTATTCAAAGAACTAAAAGTTGTCCCGTTCGAATCCGTCCATTGTAAAATGTTGTCCATCCGCTCTTCATTAAAACCCGCATTTGCATCTGTCAGGTAGAAATCAATACGGTATAGCTCTCTTTGATTTCTCAACCCATTTAGTTTATCGGATAATTTGACTTCAAACTCATACACCTCTTTATTATTATTGATACCAATATCAAATACGTTTTTACCCACATTTTCACCTTTCCCTTTCTTAGAAAAACTGTCAGTTAAATCCGTTAATTCGTAATCAATTTTAAGGTCTTTATAAACCTGTGAGGTATTCTTAAAGGAAATATTTTTAAATAAAGGAGCATTATTCAACACGGGTCTAATTCCCAATAAATCAAATTCATAATATGCAAACAAATCACTTCCAAATTCTTGATTAGGTGCAATCAATTTATTGTAACTACCATTCTGCCCAATCTCTCCGAGGTTATCAGAAAATGAAAACCATTCTAAATCAGTCTTTTTAGTGTACCCTTCTGCTTTCAATCGTGTAATGACCGCTTCATCAGTTGGATAATTTTGGGGGGTAAAGAGTATTAAATATAAATATTGCGGACGGCTATTTTTGTTTGTAAACTCCTTGGCGAACACATCAATTTCATGTCCTTTTGATAGCCAATTTTCAAAGTATAAGGTTGCCCAAGGACTTGGATCAAACCGTCCATTTTTATATAATTCAAAATCAGTTATGAATATAGATTGACTGCTATAGTCATTCGTAATACTGTCTATTGCATCATCTAAGTACGATTCAGCATCCGTATAGTTTGAGTTTTGTCTTGGATTTTTAGAATGATTCGGCTTTAATATATTTCCTTTTATTTTATAAGGTTCACCAAGACCGACATTATAAAAGACCGTACTTTTCTTATTTGTTATCGTTATTATTTCATCAATCAAATCGTAACATTGATTGATTGGCAAAAACATACCACCTGAATAATCAATATAGATATTTATTGATTTATTAAAATTGGCATTTCTATTTTCGCTTTTAAGCGTTGATTCGTGATAGCTTGTGATTTGAGCTTTAGGATCTGTAACGATCGGTAATTGGTCGTTACAACTTGACAAAATTAAAATACTTGCTACAATTGCGATACAAAGTTGATATGTTTTCATTTTAGGTTTAGTAAGTATTATTGTCAACTCAATGTATTGATGTTAAAAACATACATTAAATCAAAAACAGGATTTATATCATTTACCTTTTAATCCATTAAAGAAAATCTAAAATTAGAACTATTTCTTTACAAATAAAATCATTTCCGTAAATAACATATTGACATTAAAAAAAATTATCTTCTTTGCACCCAAGGAAACTTACTTTTAATTGTGTTCTTCATAAAATCTAATGAACGAATCTCCTTCCTTTTTTATTAGTCTAATTAAAAAGGGGATTTGGATAGATGTACTTTAAGGTTAGAAATATTATTAATCAAGGAGTAGGAATTAAATAACCTACCGAATACTTTTTCGATATTTTGGGTAACTTATTTTTAAAATTTTGTTTTATTTGAATATAACCTTTTGGTAAACAGCGTCTTATGCTGAATATATCATATGAATTATAAGACTGGATTTATAGAAAGATGGGTATATTATTTATTTATGACTTCCTGTAACTAACAATCAGATGCTTAACACCTGAGTACTTTTACTTTCATAATAGTAATTTTAATTAAAACAAATTAAATATTTAATTAATAAAGGTTATGTACGAAAAAATCAGACCGTGCGTACATACGTGCGGGGGTACGATTGTAAAAACAAGAATTTTTTTATTAAATTGTGTGACAGACATTCAAAAAATAATAAAAAATAATAGTAGATTTTTAGCAATAACAACTTTAAACCTTTCAGAGTTTGAAGAGCTTTTAATACCTTTTTCCGAAAGGTGGCGAAAGTATATTAAACACCGTGATTTTCGAGGAAAACATAGAAAAAAACCGCTTATGCCTCGTCAAATAAAAACAGCAACGACACATTTTCGT
>Ga0222647_1000443_pt1 | contig 17732 bp, 12 predicted proteins | sample AntAcemetagen333_FD_179864 | JGI IMG/M metagenome (GOLD analysis project Ga0222647, IMG submission 179864) | Saline water microbial communities from Ace Lake, Antarctica - #333 | ecosystem: Environmental > Aquatic > Non-marine Saline and Alkaline > Saline | place: Antarctica: Ace Lake...
GTTTAACAGGAGCAGCTGGTACTAACGGAACAAATGGTGCTGTTGGTGCAACAGGCTTAACAGGTGCAACAGGTTTAACAGGAGCAGCTGGTACTAACGGAACAAATGGTGCTGTTGGTGCAACAGGCTTAACAGGTGCAACAGGTTTAACAGGAGCAGCTGGTACTAACGGAACAAATGGTGCTGTTGGTGCAACAGGCTTAACAGGTGCAACAGGTTTAACAGGAGCAGCTGGTACTAACGGAACAAATGGTGCTGTTGGTGCAACAGGTTTAACAGGTGCAACAGGTTTAACAGGAGCAGCTGGTACTAACGGAACAAATGGTGCTGTTGGTGCAACAGGTTTAACAGGAGCAGCAGGTGCAACAGGCTCACAAGGTATTCAAGGTTTAACTGGTGCAGCAGGAGCTGTTGGAGCAACTGGCGCACAAGGTATTCAAGGTTTAACTGGAGCAACTGGTGCAGCAGGAGCTGTTGGAGCAACTGGAGCAACTGGAGCAACTGGAGCAACAGGTGGTTACACAATACACACCATTGGCCAAAGTTACGGTGGCGGCATTGTGTTTTATGTGTATGATGGCGGACAACACGGTTTAATAGCTGCCACTGCGGACCAAAGTGCAGGAATACAATGGTATAATGGAACATATAGATATACAGGTACCACAGGTGACGGATTGGGTGCAGGAGCTATGAACACCGCTATGATAGTAGCCACACAAATGGCCGATAACCAAACAGGCAATTTTGCCGCAAAAGTTTGTGCTGATTATTCAGTTACAGTAGGTGGAGTAACTTATGGCGATTGGTATTTACCATCAAAACACGAGTTAAATTTATTGTATTTGCAAAAAACCGTGGTTGGAGGTTTTGCTAGTGCGTACTATTGGAGTTCCAGCGAGGACAATAACTTCTACGCATGGTACCAGTACTTCGACCTTGGCAACCAGACCAACTTCAATAAGGACAACACATACTATGTGCGGGCTGTTCGGGCTTTTTAACTATTTATCAATTTAACAATTTAAATAGTACCGCGAAGCGGTCGAATTTTGTGTCGTCACTCGGCAATAACAAGCTTGCTTGTATATTGCCGAGTGACGACACAAAATCACTAAAAGTAATTTTGAAAAATGGCACTATATTATGATTTACCAGTTTACCGAGATACGTATAAACTTATATTAAAGATATTTGAATGTACCAAAGACTTTAGTAAGGAGTTTAAATATACACTTGGGCAGGATATGAAGCGAGATGCTTTACAACTGGTACGTAGTATTTATAGATCTAACAAAGCACAACAAAAAGCAGTGCATTTAGAAACATTTATGGATGATTTTGAATTGCTAAAATTAGAAATACGCCTGTGTGTAGATATGAAAATACTACCCATTAAAAAACAAGCCGAGCTTAGTTTATTAATGGATAGCATAGGCAAACAAATTACCGGTTGGCGAAATTCAAGCGGTATATAGTGCCGGAGTTACTGCTGTTAAGGTGGCAGTAAGTGAGCAAGTTTTGTTTAAAAGCGATAAAGGGACTGTTTGCAAAAGCAGTTAAAAGGAACAAAATAGATTTGAACAAAAAATGTTTCATTTTTAATTAGTTCCATTAAATATAAGACGCCTTGTATTTAATTTAACGCCTTTATTTAACGTGGTTGGAGGTTTTGCTAGTGCGTACTATTGGAGTTCCAGCGAGAACAATAACAACAACGCATGGAACCAGAACTTCGACAATGGCAACCAGAACAACAACAATAAGAACAACACAAACTATGTGCGGGCTGTTCGGGATTTTAAACAAAACAACAATGCCCAAAGCGTAAAAACTTTGGGCATTTTTAATTTAATAAAAACGTATGCAACAACTTTCCTTATTTGATATAGCCCCCAAAGAAAAGCCACAAGTAGAACTTTGGGAATTATTTGAAGCCTACTTTAATTGCCGAAGCAATAAACGTAATACAGCCAATGCTATTGCTTTTGAGATAGACTATGAAAGTAATTTGATTACACTTTGCGAAGAATTAAACAACGGCACTTATCAAATTGGTAGGTCAATTGCATTTATTGTAAATAAACCTGTAAAACGAGAAATTTTTGCAGCCGATTTTCGTGATAGGGTGGTTCATCATCTTGTAATTGGCAAGCTCAATCATCTGTTCGAAAAACAGTTTATCAACGATAGTTACAGTTGCCGCACAGGCAAAGGCACTCATTTTGGCATACAGCGGATTGATAAATTTATTAGACAATGTTCCGCCAATTACACACAGGATTGTTACATTTTGAAACTCGATTTGCAGGGCTTTTTTATGAGCATTAACAAGCAAATTCTTTTCAAAAAACTTACCGAATTTATAAACACAAAATATAACGAACCCGATAAACCCTTATTGATAGAGCTTTGCCGTAAAACCATTTTCAACGACCCAACAAAAAACTGCATCGTTAAAGGAAAACGCAGCAATTGGAACGATTTGCCCAACAACAAAAGCCTGTTTCACAGTGCGCCAAATTGCGGTTTGCCAATAGGCAACCTCACCAGTCAGGTATTTGCCAATTTCTACATGGACACATTCGACCATTATATAAAACACGATTTAGGCATTCGCTATTACGGCAGATATGTGGATGATTTTGTAATAGTACACCAGAGCAAAGAGTATTTAAAAGAACTTATGCAAAAACTTACCAGCTTTCTGCATTCAACTTTACAGGCAACTATTCACCCAAAAAAGATTTACCTACAACATTACAGCAAAGGCGTAAAGTTTTTAGGAACGGTAATCTTGCCAAACCGCATATACATTGCCAACCGCACCAAAGGAAACTTTTACAACGCCATAGAAAAGCAAAATCAAATAGCCCGTAACCATAAACCTACAAAAGAAGAACAATCGGCTTTCCAAAGCAGTATGAACTCGTATTTAGGAATAATGAAGCATTATAAAACTTACAAACTGCGAAAAGGTATGATTTTTAAAAACCTGAGTGCATGGTGGTGGAATTATCTATATTTATCGGGCGGAATTGCTAAATTTGAAATGAAAACAAAGAATTACGCTGGGTAACACGCGGTATATTTTATTGCCGAGTTAGTGCGGGTTTCAGCGTTTCTGCATCTAATAAACTTTGTGTAACTTGACAGGTCAGTGCTTCGAAATCGGCAACAAAAACATACCGCCAGCCGTTGTGTTTCATGCGAAAAAAGAAGCCAGCCGCACAAATAGCACATTTGGTTTTTGCCATCGCACAGGCAAACCCCGAAAAACCAAAAGAGCTATTTTTTTGCCAACGCATTAGACGAAAATTGAAAATACATTCTTATATTTGACAGAATCGTCCAAACAAAATAGACAAAATGAATTCTTTTGGAGAATATTTAAGAAACAGAAGAGAGGAGCTTGGTCTTCCATTGCGGAAAATTGCGGCTGAGCTGGATATTGACACTTCCATTTTAAGTAAGATTGAAAGAAACGAAAGGACTGCTTCAAAAGAAATGCTTGATACACTTGCGACATCTCTTGAATTAGAAATTAAAGAAGTAGAAGTTGAATTTATTAAATCTACAATCTTAAGTAAATTGGGTGATTTGACATTTATAAAAACGGGGTTGGAAAAAACCCTAAAATCACTCTAATAGCACTTGACTTTATGAGCGAAATTAAAAATAACATTGACCAAACTGACTTAACATTCTTCACCAATGAAGATGGACATAGCTTATTAAGCCGTTTTAAATCAACTCTCAAAGACACTCAATTATTTGATGTACTTGTTGGTTATTTCAGAGCTAGCGGATTTTACCAATTATACGAATCACTAGAACCAGTTGAGAAAGTTAGAATTCTTGTTGGCCTCAGTGTAGATCGCGATTCGTATGACATCTTGCAATACCATGAGGAAATTGGAGCTATTGATTTTGAATCTCACCAACGAACTAAAAAGAAATATCAGGAAAATTTAAAAACCGAAATTGAGACCAGTCAAGAAAATGATAATCGATTGGAAATTGGAATCAGAAAATTTATAGAGTTTTTACAGACCGATTGCAAAGACCCAGAAATGGATAAAGCATATCACGGAAATGGAAAGAAGCTTGAAATCAGAGCTTATCCATCAAAGAATATACATGCTAAGGTCTATATTGGAAAATTCAAACCTGAAGATAGAGACTATGGCTTTGTAATTACTGGGTCAAGTAATTTCTCTGAATCTGGTTTTGTTGCAAATAGAGAATTCAACGTTGAGCTGCGAACAAAAAGAGATGTTCTATTTGCTGAAGACCAATTCAATTCTCTGTGGAAAGAATCGGTTGATATATCTGAAGATTTTATAGACACCATTGCGACTAAGACATGGTTAAATGATCAGATTCTACCTTATGAACTTTACCTGAAGCTTATTTATGAATATCTAGAAGAAGATATAAACCTAGAAGATCAGTTTGTGCCCTTTTTGCCAGATGGCTTCATGAATTTGAAATATCAAAATCAGGCAGCTATTCAAGCAAAGAAAATTTTAGAAACTTATAATGGCGTTTTTCTGGCAGACGTTGTTGGCCTTGGCAAGACATTTATAACCGCCTTGTTATTACAGCAAATACAAGGAAGAACGTTGGTGATTTGCCCCCCAGTTTTAAAAGATTATTGGAAAGATTCTTTATTCGATTTTGGTATTAGAAGCTTTGAAGTTGAATCACTTGGAAAACTGGAACACATTATTAAAAAAGGTTTAGAACGCTACGATTATATTGTGGTAGATGAAGCCCACCGTTTTAGAAACGAAGGCACTCAGTCTTATGCCAACCTTTTGGACATCTGTAGAGGAAAGAAAGTCATTCTTGTAACAGCCACGCCTCTTAATAATAAGGTTGATGACATATTTGCTCAACTTAAATTATTTCAAGCGCCTAAAAACTCTACTATTCCTGGTGTACCTAACCTTGAAAAATTCTTCGCTAGTCTTAGAACAAAGCTTTCGAAACTTGAAAAAGATGACCCGGAATATAAAAAGCTTATTAAAGAAGTTTCAGGGGACATTCGAAACGGAATTCTACGATATGTAATGGTTCGAAGAACCCGATCTGACGTTATGACCTATTTTCAAGGTGATATGAAAAAACAGGGCTTATCTTTTCCTGACTTGGACAATCCTCGCAAGATTGTGTATGAGTACAAAGGTGAATTAGAAGAGATTTTCAAAGAGACTATCTTAAAGCTGCATGAGTTTACTTATGCACGATATACACCTTTACTCTACTACATTGGAAATAAAAATCTAAGTGAATTCGAAAAGCAACAGCAGCGAAATGTTGGTGGCTTTATGAAGGGAATCTTGGTCAAAAGACTAGAAAGCAGTTTTCACGCTTTCCGCCAAAGTGTTGACCGTTTCATTATCTCCTATGAAAAGTTCATAGATATGTATCATGGAGGCACTATCTATATCAGCAAAAAAGTAGATGTCTACGATTTAATTGAGAGTGATAACATTGAGAGATTAGAAGAATTTGTGGATGATGAAAAAGCGCACAAATACGATTCCAAAGACTTCAAAAAAGAGTTTGTCACCAAACTTGAATTCGATTTAGAGATATTAAGAAGCGTTCAAAAACTTTGGAAAAAAGTAAAGTCTGACCCTAAGTTGGAGCAGTTCATTCACGATTTAAAAAACACAAGTGCACTTAAGAGCAATAAGCTGGTTGTGTTTACAGAATCGAAAGAAACAGGAGATTACATCTATGAAGCTTTAATTAAGGAATTCCCAAATCAGGTGATGTTCTATTCGAGCAAAGGTGGTCGTCATTCAAATGACACACTAACTTCTAATCATGCAGTTTCTCGAGATTTAATTACGGCTAATTACGACCCGAACAGAAAAGTTAAAGAGCAAACCAATGATTTGAAAATCCTAATTGCAACGGATGTTTTGGCTGAGGGTATCAACCTTCATCGTTCCAATACCTTAGTTAATTATGATTTGCCTTGGAATCCAACTCGTGTTCTGCAAAGAGCCGGGCGTGTTAATCGTTTGGGTAGTAAATTTTCAAAGGTTCATATTTTCAATTTCTTCCCTACAACACAATCTGATGAACACTTAGGTCTTGAAGTAAACATTACGAACAAAATCCAAATGTTCCATGACATACTTGGTGAGGATGCCAAATATTTAAGTGACGGTGAAGAATTTGGAAGTCAAGAATTATTCAACACGTTGAACAGTAAAAAAGCTTACACAGGAGAAGATGGAGAAGGTGATTCTGAATTGAAGTATTTAGAATTGATGCGAAAAATTAGAGATGACAATCCTGACCTTTTTGACAAGATTAAAAACTTACCAAAAAAGGCTCGTTCGGGATTTAAAAAGGAAGTTATCGAAACTGACCGTTTAGTAACTTTCTTTAGAATCGGTAAACTCAAAAAATTCTATTTAAACCAAGAAGGGAAAGCAAGTGAAGTTACCTTCTTTGATGCAGTGCATGAATTGGAATGCGAACCAAAAACCAAACGTGCTCAAATGCCTAATGATTACTACCATTACCTACAAACCAATAAAACACGTTTTGAATTAGACACTACAATAGGTGATGAACCAACCAAAGGCTCTGGTGGTCGTTCAAATGCCAAATACATTGAAACCCGATTGAAAGATCGATCATTTAAAAACTTCAAAGGCTTTACCGATACAGATGATGAGTTCATCAATGGAGTAAAAGAAATGCTTTTGCAAGGTACCATTGCAAAGAAAACTGCTCAATTGATAAAAAAAGAACTAGAGAAAACACAAGACCCAATTGTTACGCTCAACATTTTGAGAAAACATATTCGATTGGTTGCCATTGAAGGCAATAACAACGCTAAGAAATTTCAGAAAAGAGAAGTGATTCTCTCTGGTTACATTATTAAATAGACATGGATAAAAAAGCTGCCATAAATCTAATAGAAGACACGTTCAATGCTCATTTCAGTGAAGAGCAGTTTACCCTTTTTGCAAGGAACTTACTGAACGACCTTGAGCCAAAAAATAACGCCTACAGTGGTAATTACATTTGGGACGATTACAAAGAGCACATTAACACCTACAAACGCATAGGCAAATATATAGACCCAGAAGGTGTAGCCTTAGATGTGCTTATTGTAGAAGTAAAAAGTGTCCTTAAGTTAGAAAGAGCTCGAACCGCTTTGAGAAACTTTGTAATTAAACATTTGAGCAAGTTTGAAAAGGATTATGCACTGGTTGCTTTTTATTCTAAAGAAGACGAAGGTGCAGATTGGCGTTTTTCGTTTATCAAACTAGAATACCGTTCTGAATTAGATGAAGCAAAAGGCAAGGTAAAAACCAAGAAAGAGTTTACTCCTGCCAAGCGATATTCATTTTTGGTTGGTGAATACGAAAAAGCACATACCGCTAAAAATCAACTGCTTCCGCTGTTACAAAACATTGCCAACAACCCTACAGTTGAAGAACTAGAAAGTGCTTTTAGCATTGAAAAAGTTACTGACGAATTCTTTAATCAATACAAAGACCTATACGTTAAGCTATTCGAACACTTTGAAAATGACAATCACATAAAATCAGAGTTGGCTAAAACAAATATTGACAATGGTCGATTCACCAAAAAGCTACTAGGACAAATTGTTTTTCTCTATTTCTTACAAAAAAAAGGATGGCTGGGCGTTCCCAAAGATCAAGTTTGGGGTAAAGGGCAAAAACGCTTTATTCAGAATTTATTTGACCAAGCAGAAAGCGAAGAGGTAAACTTCTTTAAAGACAAATTACAGTTCTTGTTTTATGAAGCATTAGCGAAAGAGCGAAACAACGATAATTCTTTCTACAAAAAATTCAATTGCCGTATCCCATTCTTGAATGGTGGTTTGTTTGAAGCAGAATACGACTGGAAAAATGCCAATATTTCCATTCCTACTTCGCTTTTTAGAAACGATGAAAAAAACAAAGCGGGAGACATTGGCACGGGTGCATTGGACGTATTTGATAGATACAACTTTACCATTAAGGAAGATGAACCACTTGATAAAGAAGTAGCCGTTGACCCTGAGATGCTGGGTAAGGTATTCGAGAACATGCTCGAGATTACCGAACGAAAAAGCAAAGGTGCTTTTTATACACCCAGAGAGATTGTGCATTACATGTGTCAAGAAAGTTTGATTCATTACTTGGACAATGCATTGAATAATTCAACTGCTAGTTACCAAGCTATTGATAGCGACCAAACCAACATATTTGGTGGCAGCAGCAATAAAAAAGGTCAAGCTAAAATTGAGCTTGAGCACAAAGGCAAAATCAATGTCCCCAAAGCGGACATTGAAACCTACATACGCGAAGGCCATTTTGCTTTGGAAAACGACCAACGAGTTGCCAACGCAGGCAAAGAAACTTCTTCCTATAAATATCAATTGCCCGAAAGTATACGGGAAAATGCAGAGCTGATTAACACAAAACTGACCGAAATCCGAATATGTGACCCTGCCATTGGTTCGGGTGCTTTTCCTGTGGGTTTATTGCATGAGTTGGTGAATGCCATGTTGGTTTTGAAACCGCATTTCAGTGAAAAGTATTTAAAAGAAAAGTTGGTAAAACTTGGTTTTGAAACTGCAAAACAAGAAATCAACGAAAGCCGCTACATCTATCGTTTAAAGCGACACATTATACAAGAAAGCATATATGGGGTGGATATTGATGCTTCTGCCATTGACATTGCTCGTTTGCGTTTGTGGCTCTCTTTAGTTGTTGATGAAGATGACTTAGACCCGATTGAAACACTTCCTAACCTAGACTACAAAATTGTCTGTGGTAATTCTTTGATTGGCATGCCTGAAACTGCAATGCGGAATTTGGAGGTAGAAAAGCAATTGGAAAAGCTAAAAGAAGATTTTTATAACCAAACTAATGAGGCTAAGAAGAAAGCACTACGCCAAGAAATTAATACAAAGATTCGTGAATTGTTAGATTCTGCTGAGACTTTTGCAGGTTACAAGATTGACTTTGATTTTAAACTCTTTTTCTCTGAAGTATGGCGAGAAAAAGGAGGCTTTGATATTGTCATAGGGAATCCTCCTTATACCTTGGATGCTACTAAAGAAGATAAAGCGATATTTAAAGCACAATTCAAACTTCTACATTTTAAAATTAACTTATTTGCATGCTTTATTGAAAAAGGATTATCACTAGCAAAACAAAATGGGACTCTTACCTATATTATTCCTAATCTTTTATTTGCAAATGATTCTCTCAAGCTATTCAGAAAATATTTCCTAACAAACACTAAAATAAACCACCTAATAAACCTTGGTGATGGAGTCTTTGATAAGGCGGTTGTTCCAACGATGATATTTTCAGTAAACAATCAACAACAAGACTCTGACTACAATTACAAACTTTACCCAAAAGTTGATTCAATTTCTGACTTAGCGTCTAAGTACTTTCTTTCGAGTAAAAAAGAAACTCTAACAAATTTTAATCAAGTATTTGAAACGGCAGCACCCATTATTCGGGAGTTAATAACAAGAATATCAAATGACTGTACAATTTTAGAAGAAGTTTTAACCGTTAATCAAGGAATAATTACAGGGAATGATAAAAAGTTTTTAAGTGAAACTAAGCTTGGAAATAGTTTTAAACCAACGATTAGAGGTAAAGACATAGATCGCTTTTATTCTAAATACCCTTCGCTGTATGTCGAGTACAATCCTGGGTCATTAGCTTGTCCACGAACAGTAGATCTTTTTGAAGTAGAAGAGAAACTATTGATGCGTAGAACCGGTGATAGTCCAGTTTTGACACTTGACACAAAACGCACATATAACCTTCATACACTTTATAGTTGTCGAAACAATTCAAATTATAACCTTCGAACATTACTCGCTCTATGTAATTCAAGCCTACTTAGATTTGTATATCAGCAAAAACTAGGAACTGAATTAGGTAGGACTTTTGCAGAAATCAAGATTGTTTATTTAAGACAACTGCCTGTAAAACAGAATATTAAAAATGAAATTCCTTTTATAGTTATTGTCAATTATCTTCTTGAGATAAACTCGAAATCCAAAGAAATTCATTCAAACTTTTATGAGTTGCTATTGGATAGCATAGTCTTTGAACTCTACTTCCCCGAAGAGCTTAAATCCGCTGGTAAAGAAATTTTAAAGCATTTGGGAGATTTAAAACCCATCACAGATGCTATGAGTGAAGAAGAAAAGCTGGCAATTATCCAAAGTGAGTTTGAGCGTTTGTATGATCCCAACCACCCTGTTCGCAATGCCATAGAAACCTTGGATAGCATTGAAGAGGTGAGGATAATTAAAGAGGCGTTGAAATGAAAGGATACAACACCAATCTAGCCTCTGAGTATTATGTTTTAGCTACACTTTACCGTTTGGGTTTTGATGCTTATATCACCTTGGGAAATAAAAAGGGGATAGATATTATACTAAACCTTAATGATGAAAAACAACTCACCATTGATGTGAAGGGTTTGCAAGGAACCACTCTTTTCCCCTTAGATAATGTAAACGAGCAGGCAGATAAACCTTTTCATTTTGTGGTGTTTTTATCTTTTTTAAAAAAGATGTCAGACCCGTTGGTCTTACCTGAGATTTATATACTGCCGCACAATAGCTTAAAAGAATTAATGTACCACAATCCCAAAGGCAATAGAAAAGGAATAAATCTTTCCACCTTGAGGTCAACAGCACCACAGGCAAGAGATAATTGGGACATATTAAAAATATAGTATGAGTAAACTGAGTAATAAAATAGAAGCCCATGATCGGTCTATCACAGAAGTGTTGGATGATAAAAAATACACAGTCGATTATTTTCAACGTGAGTTTAAATGGGAGGAACGACATATCGAACAACTGGTATCAGACCTTACTTCATCGTTTCTAAATGAATACCGTCCTGAACACAAACGTAAAGACATAGAGAACTATAATTCCTATTATCTAGGTCCATTTGTAGTGAGTGTTAAAGACGGCCAACGCAGTATAATTGATGGTCAGCAGCGTCTTACTTCCTTGACTTTGCTCTTAATCTATCTCAATAATCTTCAAAAGGAATTGGGGCAGTCAGAAAAACTAGAGTCACTTATTTTCTCTGAAAAGTATGGTGAAATGTCCTTCAATATTCAGGTTGAAGAACGCATCAACTGCATGGAAGCGCTTTTTAAAACAGGAGATTACGACCCTAAAGAAGAGGATGATGAATCTACGATCAATATGGCTTCTCGTTATGATGATATTGAAAAAGCATTTCCAGAAGAAATTAAAAATCATGTATTGCCATTTTTCATTGATTGGTTAAAGTACAATGTCGTTTTAGTAGAAATCATCGCCTATTCAGATGAGAATGCCTATACCATTTTTGAAACCATGAACGACCGTGGGTTAAATCTAACCCCAACAGAAATGTTAAAGGGTTTTATTCTTTCTCGTTTTGAAGACAGTAAAAAACGCCAAAAGGCCAATGAGCTTTGGAAAGAGTCCATGCAAAAACTGCATGCCTATGACAAAGATGAAGATCAGCGATTTATTCAAGCTTGGTTTCGTTCACAATACGCAGAAAGTATTCGTCCCGGAAAGGCAGGTTCAAAAAATGAAGATTTCGAGAAAATTGGAACACGTTTTCACAGTTGGTTTCGAGATAATTTAGACAAGGTTGGTATTGCTCAAGAAGCCCCGGAAGGCTTTCAAACCTTTATTGATAATGATTTTAAATTTTTCTTAAATGCTTATCAAAAAGTATTGGAAGCGGAAAGAAAATTGACAGATGCACTTCAACACATTTATTACATCAATAGATGGGGTATTGCTAATTCCTTGAGTTATCCATTGTTGCTCGCTCCTTTAGAAGTAGAAGATAATGCGGAAATCATTCAGCAAAAAATGGATACCGTTGCTCGTTACATTGAAACGTTTGTAGTGAGAAGATCTATCAATTTCAGAAAATTTGCTTCAAGCTCTATTCGTTATACCATGTACACCTTGGTGAAAGAAATCCGTAGGAAGGATATCAATGAGCTAAATGATATTTTAAACAGGAAGCTGTCAGAAATGGATGAAAGTTGGGATGGCATTCAAAATTTCAGACTTCATGGTCAGAATCGTGTATTTGTCAAATTTTTACTTTCCAGAATCACGTCCTACATTGAACAGAAAACCGGCTTAAATGCATCATTCGAAAAGTACTATTACAATCCAGGTGGCAAATCATTTGAAGTAGAACATATTTGGGCAGATAAGTTCATTGAACACAGAGACGAATTCGAGCAAGAATCAGACTTTCAAGAATACAGAAACCGTCTAGGAGCTTTGGTATTGCTTCCAAGAGGCACCAATCAATCTTATGGCGACAAGCCCTATGAGAAGAAAATAAGTCATTATGTTAAGGAGAATTTATTGGTTCAAAGCCTTTGTGATTTGACCTATCAAAACAATCCAAATTTCCTTTCAATGAAGAATAGTTTGAACCTTCCTTTCAAAGCACATACTGATTTTAAGAAAGCGGATATTATGGAAAGGCAATTATTATATCAAGTTATTTGCGAATCAATCTGGGAAAATAATACACAAGCAGATGAGAATTAAGAAGGTTGAAATAAGAGATTATAAAGCATTCTATGGTAACAATGAACTAAACGTTGATGGCAAGAACCTATTTATTTATGGCGAAAATGGAAGTGGGAAGAGCTCATTCTATTACGCTTTAAAGGACTTTTTTCAATCTTCTTCAGAAACACTGGATTATGACGAAACCGAAAATATTTTCTTAACTCAAAGACAGAAAGGCAAAGGTTTTATAAAAGTTACGTTCAACCCTGATAAGGATGGAACGGCAACAGACAAAGCTTATGAGGTAAACAAAAGAACCAAAGACACCTATGTTTCAGGTGATACGAGTATTCGGGATGCCATAAAACTCAAAAGCTTTTTGACCTACAAGCATTTATTAGGCATACATCATATCAAAAAAGGCCATGACATAGATTTGTTCGATCTGCTTGTTAATGGCGTTTTAAAACATTTCAAAAGTGTTGCCATTACAGGCAATAAAGAATTGGGCGAACTTTGGGAAGATGCTGAAAAGGCAGTGGCAAAACCAACCCAAGGTCAAGCCTACAACATTACCCAAAAGAAAGGGGATGTAGATAGAGCTATCAATGCCTTTGATACCGCTTTCAAAAAATTATTTCAATCTGGTAGTGTTGAGAATATCCTCACATACGCTCAACCAATTTTAGACAAATTCGGCCATAGCATTAAACTGGACTTACATTATACCCAAGCCAAACCGACCAACGATTACAAAGACATTGAGCGAAATCATGTTCGTGTAAAAATCAAATACCAGAATAAGGAAATTGATAAGCCTCATTTCTTCTTAAATGAAGCTCGATTATCAGCCATTGCGATTTCTATCTACTTGGGCATGATTAAAAGGCATATTCAGGGAAATCCACTGAAAGTTTTGTTCTTAGACGATATTTTTATTGGGTTAGACATTGGTAATCGCTTGCCTCTTTTAAAAATACTAGATTCAGACTTCTCCTCATATCAAGTTTTCATAACTACATATGACAAGCCTTGGTATGAATTTGTTAAGTCAACTTACTTGGACGGAAATACCGACTGGAAAAGCTATGAATTCTATGCACGGAGAACACGGAAAGGATTTGAAGTACCAATAATTAGAGAAAATCATTCTAGCTCACATATTCAAAACTATATCGATAAGGCAGACGGTTTTTTCAATGCAGGTGACAATAAAGCGGCTGGCGTTTATTTACGGTCTGCTTTTGAATTTATTTTGAAACGATTTTGCTTCGGAAAGAAAGTTCCCGTTCCATTTTATCTTGACAATTCTAAAATGAAAACAGATGAATTCTGGAAAGCAGTCAAAAAATATAAAACGACACATGCAGCTTGTGGATTAACTCCAGCTACTTCTACCCAAATAGATCATTACACGAATCTGGTCTTAAACCCATTAAGCCATCATGACATTAACAAACATGAAATAACTACGGAAATTCAAGGAGCTATTACAACCTTGAGAACGTTAAAAACAGAATTGAATGTATAATCCAGCTCAAGCATTCATACACATTGCCAAGTCGCTCAAAACCTACCGCACGAGCCAAAACTTGTCAAAGAGTATGTCTGCCCCAACGCTGAAAAACGAAAAGAAAATAAAGCACGAAAACACAACAATGTGTATAGTGCATAGCACCCTTCGGGATGCTACGACACCATACACGGAACGTTACCTGCAAGCTGAAAAACCAGCCGCACATTTTAGCACATTTGGTTTTTGCCCAAACACAAAGCCAACGCTAAAAAAACCAAAAGAGCTAAAATTTATCCACCGCTCTTTAAAATATTTGGAAAATTATATTTACATTTGACCTAAATAAGTCAAGTCTAAAAAAGGTACAATGACACTTGGGCAAAAAATTAAAGAATTAAGAGAGCAGACAGGAATGTTTCAACGGGAATTAGCGTCTCAACTTGAAATTGGGGATGGTTTTTTAAGCAAGGTAGAAAACAATCAAAAAACTTTAAAAAGAGAACACTTAATTAAAATTAGTGAGCTTTTTAATTGTTCTATTTCAGAATTAGAAGCATTATGGATAGGAACAAAATTATATGAAATAGTAAAAGACGAACAAGAAGCACTAAATGCTTTAAAAGTAGCGGAACAAGAAATAAAATATAGAAAACAATATGACATACTTTGATGAATTAAGGGAAATAACAAAAATAATTCCCGACACAATTGTTGATTTTTCAATACCAAGAGACAGAACTTCAGCCCCAACTCAAGCTTCTTCAAATTTTATAACAAATAAAGAACAAGGAGATTGGGCGGAAGATTTAATTTTTAGAGCAATCAATGAAACATCTCAAAACTATGTTGCTGTTCGTTACGGAAAATCTGATGATTTAGTAGCAGGAGAAGTCGGATTTGATGAATTCTACAATGACTTTCAAGACGAATTAGATACAATAGGTAAAAGACCCGATTTATTAGTATTTAGAAAATCTGATTTTGATGAAAAATTAGGTCACGACATTAGCAAACTTAAGCACTCACAAATTACTGATTATGTAAAAAAGGCAATTGCAGGATTGGAAATACGTTCAAGTGCTTTTCTAATTGACAAGTATGAGGGCGAAATGCAGGAAAGAACAAAAACCCATTTGGAGGCTGCATTAATGATTAAAGACAAAATAATAAACGAGTTTACAGATGTATTTGAACATCCTAAAAAGAAACATTATTTAGATATCCTTAAAAGCATAAATGAAGAAACCATTAATGCAATTACTTTTCGCAGACCAAGTTGGAATTCAACTGAAAGACTACAAGAACTAACTTTATTATTCAAATACTTAAAAGATAATATTAGTATCAGCCAAAAACGAGACTATTTAAGTATAACACCAAAAGTTGAGGATATAAAAGTGGTTTATAAATGGGCTGAAACATTTAATGTTCCTCATTATTATTTTCAAGTTTTCTTTGATAAGTCATATGGAATCTCTTTTAAAAACATTCTTACACTTATTACCGATTCAGAAAAAGAGGGAGAGCATTATGAAATAAGTAAAGACATTAAAAATCAAAACAAAACCACTATTAAGATAAATACACGAAACACAAATCAGGTTGCATACAAAATCTTGGAACCTGAACATAAAAGTGTAAGAAGAGAAATGGGTAGAGGTCGTTTATTATTCTATGTGAGTTTTGAAAAGGGAACGGCATATTTAGATATTGATAGCTTAAAGGCTTTATTAAACATATCAGATTTTTAATATGGAATTGGAAAAAAAATATTCAAAAAACACAGACTTGAAACACAGAAAAAAGTTTGCTCAATTTTTTACACCACAACCTATTGCTGATTTAATGTCAGATTGGTTGTTAGGGAATGAAAACAGTAAAACCATTCTTGAGCCAGCTTTTGGTTTGGGTATATTTTCAAGGACATTACTAAATAAAAAACCTAATCTTAATATAAAAGGATTTGATATTGACGAAACTATTTTAAAAGAAGCCAAAACCCATTTTGACTCTTTTAGTAATGTTTCATTAAATCTTGAAGATTATATGTTTAACGATTGGAAAAATAGATATGATGGTATTATATGTAATCCTCCATATTTAAAATTTCACGATTATGACAACAAACAAATTTTACAAGAAGTTGAAAACAAATTAAAATTTAAGTTCAATGGATTTACTAACTTATATACTCTTTTTCTTTTAAAATCAGTTTTTCAGTTAAATAATGAAGGAAGAGCAGCATACATTATTCCTTCAGAATTTTTGAATTCTGATTACGGAAAATTGATAAAGGAATATCTTCTTAAAACAAAAACATTACGACACTTATTCGTTATCGACTTTAAAGAAAATGTTTTTGATGACGCAATGACAACAGCATCTATTCTTCTTTTGGCGAATGATAACAATAATTCTGAAATACATATTTCAACTATTGATTCAAAATCAGATTTACAGCTAATCAAAAGTTATATTGATTCATATCCGAAAGGCAAAGGAGAGTTTTCATTTGCTCCAAAAGATTTAGACCCAACTATAAAATGGCGTAAATATTATCAAGTACAAAACTCAATTAATTATAATAACCTTGTTCCGTTTTCAACATACGCAAAAGTAGTTAGAGGCATTGCTACAGGTGCAAATGAATATTTTACATTTAAACCTTCAAAGGCAAAAGAATTTAATATTCCAGAATCAAATCTATTGCCTTGTATTTGTAAAGCTAAAGACGTAAAAACTAATTTTTTTACGAATGAAAACTTCAAAAATCTTATCAAAAAAGACGAACTAACGTACCTTTTTAATGGACAGCAATCTAAAAGTGAAGAAGTTGAAAACTATATCAAAAAAGGAGAACAAGAAGAAATAAACGAAAAATTTTTAACCAAAAGCAGAAAACCTTGGTATGCTTTAGAAAAGCGTCCTCCTGCCCCTATTTGGGTTTCTGTATTTAATAGAAATGGTGTCAAGTTTATTAGAAATGAAGCAAACATTTCTAATCTTACTACTTTTCATTGTGTTTATCCAACAAACTCCGACTTGTTCTCAAAAGTAAGCATTGACCTTTTATTTGCTTATCTATTAACAGATGTTTCAAAAGACATATTTAGTGACAACAGAAGAGAGTATGGAAATGGTTTAAAGAAGTTTGAACCAAATGACTTAAACAAATCTAAAATACTTGACTTATCAATTTTATCTCAATCGAAAGTTGAGAAAATTTTAGAATTATATTCCAATTACAGACAAACCGAAAATGAAAAATACATAGCCGAGATTGACCTGATATTACGAAATGAATATTCCAACGCTAAAAGTCATACACATTTGCAATTCGCACAAGCCAACGCTAAACCTAAAATTGCAAAAGAGTATGCCTTTGCCGACACCAACGACTAAAAAAAGAAAGCCAGCAGGTAACAATGTATATAAAAAATAGGCGAAATAGTGCTGCTTTCAGGGCTTTTGGCTCGTATCAAACTTTGTGCTTAACCGAAAGTTTCGTGCTTCGAAATCGCCTACTTTTCATATACTAATCGTTACCCACCATAATAAAAAAGAGACAGCGAAAACGAACAGACACAGAATAACGAACATTAAAATGAGTACTAATAATCAATTAAAAAAGGAGGACAC
>Ga0222647_1000445_pt1 | contig 17709 bp, 18 predicted proteins | sample AntAcemetagen333_FD_179864 | JGI IMG/M metagenome (GOLD analysis project Ga0222647, IMG submission 179864) | Saline water microbial communities from Ace Lake, Antarctica - #333 | ecosystem: Environmental > Aquatic > Non-marine Saline and Alkaline > Saline | place: Antarctica: Ace Lake...
GGTTCAAAACAAGGATACTTACGAAGATCACTTCACTGACAATAATTCAACTCATAAACTTAAGGCAAGGTAAGAAAATCAACAACTTAAAAACCTGCATTGTCTAAATGCACTACGGGTATAATATCTATTGATTTTATTTCCAATATTCATTTGCATGTCCACTTTTCCAATTTCAAATAAGTAAACCTTAGCGGAACTATCCATACATATTTTTTATCTCCGCCATCACAAATGTACTATGGGTGCTGCCTATGCTTTTTACCGCTCCTAGCTTATTAAAGACAAAATCCTGATAATGCTTCATATCTTTAGCAGAGACTTTCATTAAAAAATCGTAATCTCCTGCGATATTATAGCATTCCACAATCTCTTCTATTTTCATAATATCAGTAACAAACTGATTTCCTATATTTTTATCGTGCCGTTTAAGTTTGATATTACAGAAAACGATGAATCCCCTGTTTAGTTTTTCTGCATCCAGAAGGGCTATATATTTTTTAATATAACCACTTTTTTCTAGTCTTTTAATACGTTCAAAAACAGGTGATGCAGAAAGATTTACCATCTTAGCAAGTTCCTTTACAGTATATTTGGAATTATCGTGAAGAATATCCAATAACTGAAGATCAACGTCGTCTATCTGCTCCATAGAATATTTTGCTTAAAAAGGTAGAATTAATTTATAAAAAAGAATAATAATCTTCAAATATATTGAAAATAAATACAAAACCTTATTTCAATTAAATAGAAGATTTAATGACCTGCAAAACTTACTTTTGCAGTATAAAAATCTAAAATAAATAATAAGAGTACATTGAAGAAGTTAGTAAAAATATTAAGTGAAGCAGGTTTCGACGGTTTCCTGTTAATGATAGGTACCATGATTCTGCTGGCTTATTTTTTACCGGAGCCAGGAATGGTCAAAGAACCTATTTCGCTGGAGGAGATTGCCAATCTAGGCGTGTCGTTAATTTTCTTTTTTTATGGTTTACGACTGAGTGTTGATAAACTAAAAGCCGGACTTGTCAACTGGAAAATGCACATTGTCGTCCAGTTGACCACTTTTTTGTTTTTCCCGCTCATTGTTTTGGCATTTCGCCCCTTGTTCATTAACACGGACTTCGAGTTGCTTTGGTTGGGTATATTTTTTCTGGCAGCTTTACCATCCACTGTTTCCTCTTCTGTGGTCATGGTTTCTATAGCTAAGGGTAACATTCCAGCAGCTATTTTCAATTCGAGCATTTCCAGTTTGATAGGAGTAGTGGTTACGCCGCTTTGGGTTGGGCTATTCATAGCTTCTGCAACAGGCGATTTTGATGTCACTCAAGTCTTTATAAAGTTGATTATTCAAGTCTTGTTACCTGTCATCATTGGTATCAGCCTTAACTCCCGTTTTGGCAACATTGCTGAAAAATATAAGAAACAACTCAAATATTTCGATCAAGCAGTCATCCTTTCTATCATTTACACCTCGTTTTGTAAGTCATTCTCCGAACATATTTTTGAAGGCTTCATTACTCTTGAACTTGTCGGACTCGCCGTAGGGATGATGACCCTGTTCTTTGTCGTATTCCTTTGTGTCGGACTACTCAGTAGATTGTTTGGCTTTTCAGATGAAGATCGTATTACTGTCTTATTTTGCGGCTCTAAAAAGTCATTGGTACACGGAACCGTCATGTCAAAAGTACTTTTTCAGCACAGTACCATCACGGGTATTATATTGTTGCCACTCATGCTTTACCATGCATTGCAATTGATTGCCGCCAGCATCATCGCTCAGAGCATGGCTCGACGAAAAGAAGTATAATTTTTATTTATGGCCTGTGCCACCTTTATCCTTTTTAGGTAAAAAATCCCCATTAAGATCTTTCGATCTTTTGGGGATTTAATTATAAAACAGAAAAAGAAGTGACCAATTTTTAAAAATTGAGTTTAAAATAGATATTCTGCTGTACGTAATAGCTCAATTTAAACTTATTTTAGAAGGCTTTACTTCACAATATTAATATGGTTTTAATTATCCTTTATTTGTCTAGAATTTTATTCGTTACAAAATGGATAATCTGTATAACCTTGTTTCCCAACACCATAGATTGTTGTCGTGTTTGGCTCACTAAGTGAAGCATTTTTTTCAAAGCGTTCAGTTAGGTCAGGGTTTGCGATGTATAGTCTGCCAGAGGAGATCAGCTTTGCAATGCCTTTTTCAAGTTCTGCCTCGGCGGAAGCTTTGTTATAGCCTGCATTCGCAATCACTATGTGGTGAATCTTTCTACCAAATAATTCAATCTCATTGTTGTTGCCGTCATTTTCAGGCGAAGTGGAATAGAGGGACTACAGCACATGAGTTCTACATACGCAAAGTCTAGCTTGTTCAGTTTTTCAATAAGACAATTATAGGTAGCGATAAGATTATTCAGCACTATAGCTGCATAGGGATTGAAAGGGGATATTTTAACAACTACCGTTTCATTACCCACAGCACTGATTAATTCCTGCATCACCTCCAGTATGAATCGGGCATTGTTTGGGATACTGCCTCCTTAATCATCTGTCCTTTGATTGGCACTTTCAGCTAAGAACTGGTTAGGCAGATAACCGTTGGCAGCGTGAATCTGAACCCCGTCAAAACCTGCCGCTATGGCATTTTTTGCGGCTTGACCAAAATCCTTAATGGTCTGTTTGATTTCCGGAACTGTCATTTCCTGAGGTATTTCATAATCCTTCATGCCCTGAGAGATAAAATGCTGCATTCCTGCGATAGGTCAGGGTGATGGCACAAAAGGCAGCTTTCCGTTCCTGTCTAGAGAATGCCCCACACGACCAGTGTGCCAAAGCTGAGCTATGACAACACCGCCTTTATCGTGTACCGACGTTGTAACCTTCTTCCATGCTTCTATTTATTGCTGTGTGAAAATACCAGGAGTGAGTGGACTGCCAGTAGTATCTTCACTGATCCTAATGGATTCGGTAAACAGCAAGCCTGCGCCTGATCTTTGGGTGTAGTATTCTATTGTCATATCACCCATTAAGCCATTTGTATCTGTACGGGCTCTGATCATCGCTGCCATAACCGTTCTGTTTTTTAGGCTGATACCTCCTAATTGTGTTTTTTCTAAAAGTCTCATATTGCTATCACTAGAAATTGGTATTGTTGTTCAAAGACTGGTAAATAAATCTCAATTTATAATTTTAAATACCAAGTTCTTTACGGATAATTTCAGCTCCTGCGCTTAAAGCAGTTAACTTACCTCTTGCTACACTACGGGATAAGGGAGCCATACCGCAGTTTGTACTAGGTAAAAGATTTTCGATATCTACAAACTCTAGCGCTTTACGTAACGTAGTAGCTACTTCTTCAGGCGTTTCGATAGTGTTGCTTGCCACATCAATAGCACCAACCATTACTTTTTTGCCACGAACAAGTTCAATTAAATTTAAAGGCACATTTGAGTTCTGACATTCTAATGACACAACATCAATTTTAGATTTTTGAATTTTAGGGAAAATTTTTTCATATTGACGCCACTCTGAGCCCAATGTCTTTTTCCAGTCATTATTAGCTTGTATTCCATAACCATAGCAAATATGTACTGCCTTTTGGCATTTTAAACCTTCAATGGCTTTTTCTAATGTTGCCATTCCCCAATCGTTTACTTCATCAAAGAAAACATTAAATGCAGGTTCATCAAACTGGATAATATCCACCCCTGCATCTTGAAGTTCTCTTGCTTCTTCATTGAGTGCTTTCGCAAATTCCCACGCCAATTTTTCTCGGCTTTTGTAATGGTCATCGTATAAGGTATCTACCATTGTCAGCGGTCCTGGTAATGCCCATTTTATAGGTTTATTGGTAAGTTTACGTAAAAATTTAGCATCATCAACAAAAACTGCTTTTTTACGTGCAATTTGATCTACAACAATAGGAACACTCGCATCATAACGGTCACGAATTTTTACAATTTTACGATTTTCAAAATCTACTCCCGTTAAATGCTCTATAAAAGTAGTTACGAAATGTTGACGTGTTTGTTCACCATCGCAAATGATATCCAATCCTGCTAATTCTTGTTCTTGCAATACGATACGCAAAGCATCTTGTTTCCCTTCCAATAACTGATCCCATTCTAATTTCCAAGGTGACCAAAGTTTTTCGGGTGGTGCAAGCCAAGAAGGTTTTGGTAAACTTCCAACAATTGAGGTTGGTAATAATATTTTCTTCACAATAAAATAATGTTAAAGTGTAGTAATTAATTAAATAGTGAAATTAGCTGACCACTGCTCAATAATATCCTTGTAAGGCTTGATGAAATGCTCTTCAGCATATTTACCCTGTTCAACAGCCAGTCGGTTGCGCTCTTCGCGGTCATAAACCACGCGAGTCAGCGAATAATCTTCGTGTTTAAGACTAGGTTGATAGACTTTCCCAGCTACTGAATTTGCATTGTAAATTTCAGGACGATAAATCTTCTGGAAAGTCTCCATAGTGCTGATTGAACTGATTAGCCCAAGATCAGTATAATCAGTAAGTAGATCTCCTGAATGATAAAAAGCCATCGGGGCCACATTGTTCGGAGGCATAAAAAAACGAACTTTTAAGCCCATTTTAGAGAAGTATTTATCAGTAAGAGAATACTGATCCTGCTGATACTCAAAACCCAGAACTGGATGCTCATACTTAGTACGAGTATACGTTTTGTTGCTCGATACACTTAGGCAAATGATTGGTGACATTTTAAAGTGCTCTTTGTAAGTGTTTGAACTCACAAAGCACTTATAAAGTTTACCATGTAAATCACCAAAATTTTCAGGAACACAAAAACTAGATTTGTTTTTATTGTGCTCGATCAATAAAAAACTGAAATCATAATCTCGTACGTAAGAAGAATAATTATTTCCGGCAACACCATCGATATACTGGTTAGTCTTACGGTCAAAAATATTCGTTTTTAAAACTTCAGTCATCGGCAGATTGTCAATACCATTTTTATTATCAATATTCATCGTTACCGTCATGATTTCAAGTTCTACGAGGTATCGGTCAGCTTTTGGATTATCCAAATGAGCCAATGCGTTGAATCGATTTCCAATCATATTTAAGGCATTTCGCAAATTTTGTTGGCGATTTTCTCCTCTAGCCAAATTTGCAAAATTGGTAGTCAGACGTGTTTTACTTGAGGGGTGATAGTTTTCATCTAAACAAGTGCTCTTTAGAGCGAACACAAAATCATTCTTGATGGTATTCTGGACGTTTTCAATATCTTTCTTTTCGTTTATTCTTGAATCTCTTTGTATGCTCGCTTTCATCTAATGATACTATTTAGTTTTTTTACCTCTCAAAATTGAAAATAAAAGATGAATAATTTATATTTATATTTAAAATTAGATAATTAATCTTTTTTAAGATTAATTATAAGACAATTAATCTTTTTACAAATAGAATAATAAAAAAAACAGATGATTTCTCTTTGTAGAACTTAGATATCATTCTGGAGTTGCTTCCAAAAATGCCACAGAAAGCTAAGGCGAATTCTGTTTAAGCTAGCTTAAAAATTGCAATAGATTTTTAGATCAACCCCTTAGCGTTAAAGAAAATTAAAAAACTATCATAAAAAAACGTCATTGTTTTCTAATGGCGTTGTTTGTCTTTGTGTGTGGCTGCCTGGGCGATAATCGAACACTTGATACCTATTTTGACTTTTTTTGAGAACCTGAAAAAATATAAAGCATAAAAAAACGCCATTGTCTTACCATGGCATTTTTTGTCTTTTTTGTGGGCTGTCAGGGGCGACGACAGTCGTACACTTGATACCTATTTTGATTTTTTTGAAAGTCTAAAATGATCTAAATCATAAAAAAATAACGCCAATGTCTTCCATTGGCGTTATTTGTTTTTTGTGGGCTGTCAGGGTGGAAAAACCGGTCAAATTGACCACTGGTTTCGGAGTAAACTGACCACCCCATTCCAGTTCAAATTGACCACCTCATTTTGGGGCAAGATTGGACATTAAAAACTACTAACTTTTTCATGTTGTTAGTACCATACATTCGTTAAAAAAATGTGGATTGTGGCAAACAAAATAATAGACATGAGTAAAATTAGAAAAGCAATTAAGTTCTACTGTAACGGAAAAAGTAAGTTATTCATAAGTAAGTACTTATCCCTTTCTAGAAATACGGTAAAGAAGTATATTTCTTTATTTGAAGTGCTAGGATTAAGTTTTGAAGTAATTAACGAGAAAACAGATACTGAGTTAGAACTTTTGTTCTCGCACACTACCATGGAATCAATCAGTCCCAAACTACAGATTCTTTATAATTTTTTTTCTAAAATGTAACGCGAACTAAAAAAGTTGGCGTTACCATACAGCACAGGTGGGAGCGATATATTGTTCTAAATCCTGGTGGTTACAGAAGCTCGCAATTTGGGCATCATTATAAAACATGGAGCAAACGAGTCAATCCAGTAATGCATATGAATCACAAAGCTGGTGATAAAATGTATGTGGATTATGCTGGAAAAACACTCTCTATTATTGATAAAGACACGGGAGAAATCAAAGAAGTACAGTTTTTTGTAGCCATATTGGGAGCTAGCCAAATACCTATACAGAAGCTTCCATGAGCCAGCAAAAAGAAGATTTTGTTACTTCGGTAGAAAATGCTATGCGTTTTTTTGAAGGTACTCCTGCGGCAATTGTTCCGGATAATTTAAAATCCGCAGTAATAAAAAGTAGTCTTTTTGACCCCCCGATGAATGACGATGAATTTAATAACTACGTTGAGGACTTGAAAAGGCAGTACGAAAATGTTTTCGTTTGGCACGAACATAAGCAATACGAGGACAAGCAACTTTAACTATCGCTGTATGGACGGAGCCGTTAAGATTAATAGTCTTGACGGCTTTTTTATTTAAACTCGCCCTGATGACGAACGCCCCCACTAATTAATTGAAAACTTTCATAACACATTGATAATGAGATGAAAAGCAACTATTTACTCATACCTTACTTTAAAAATACAAACACAGTTCATATGCAAATAAAAAAAGGAGCTACGAAAATTAATTCGTAACTCCTTGATTATCAAGTGGGAGTTGAGGGATTCGAACCCCCGACCCTCTGCTTGTAAGGCAGATGCTCTGAACCAACTGAGCTAAACTCCCTTTCTGATTTGGGAATGCAAAGATGCAAGGTGGCATTTTCATATCCAAACACTTTCGATAAAATATTTTACTTAAGCCCAATTAATTTTTGAAACCCATCTAATTTTCCCTGATTATTTAAGGTTAAAATATCTCTCCAGCTACTCGACTCCGGTAATTGTCCGTAGTACTTAGCTTTCAAATAAGCCGTAGCACGCTGTTTTTGGGAATTAGCAAGGGCACTCGTCTTTAATCCCATATAGTAGTATTCACTCAAGAAAGGGTGGATTCGCTGTTGGTACCTTCCTGCTGTATGACGATTCAGATTTTGATACATTCCGATTCGATTCTGCAAAAATTCCCAGTCGAAGTTACTATCGGTATAACTCATCCCAGCACTATTTCTCCTATAAACCGACATAACATCCGGCAGGTAGCCTATTGGTGCATTGTCTGCGAGTATAATATAAAGCGGAATATCACCGCTCTTAGTTTCGAAAAACCACGCCGGAAATCCATCCCCAATCACTTGCTTACGAAGCATGACGCTTGCCGTAGCCATGAACCAAGCCTCCCGCCCTTTTAAGAGGTCCTGAACGGTAGTAAACTCAGGCTGCTCAGGTGGATTAATATTATAATCTTCTCTCCCGCTCTCGTCTTCAAATTTCATCAGAGCATTGTGAAAGCAAGCAGAGCATTCAGAATGCTTATTCAGGTAATCGGCTTGTTTCTGGAATTTATAATCGTCGATATAGTAATCATCTCCCTCGAAATGGGTTACGTATTCACCGCGACATTGAGAAAAAGCGTGCGTAAAGTTAAGCTTACCCGGCAAACCATACTTTGTTAAGTTTTCTGGATGAATGTAAGCTCTAACAAGGTGCGGGTATTTATCAGCGTATTTTTTGACAATTTCGGATGTTCCGTCGGTAGAGCAATCGTCACCAATTACGATTTCGAAAGGGAAGTTTGTTTGCTGACTTAATATCGAATCCAACGCTTGCTCAATATATTTAGCGTGGTTATAAGTGATAAAACAAACGCTTACTTTCGGCTTTTCAAGCTGACTTGGGTTACCGTATAAACTCTTATCAAGTTCTTTAAAATCAATCATTTACGAATTATCCTCCATCAAAGTTGCCCAACCGAAACCCGTCTTTCCAAATGTATTTCCGTTGTAAAATAAATTTCTTTGCCCACTAAGATCGAACACTAATGGGTACTCGATCATTTCAGAATCCCAGCCAGATTCTGACACTTTTATGCCCGCTTCATTATCTTTTCTTGTCCAATTAGTACCATCAGGAGACGTAGCATAACCAATCGTGTAAGCCTGAGTAGCATGATCACCTCTAAAACTGTGCATTCCCCTGAAAGAGTACCACATAGAATAAGTCCCGTCCGCTTCTTTAATAACTGAGGGTCGGGAGATACCATTTCTTACTCCATCTATGTAATCAATGGCAACGACCCCTTTTCTATCCCAATAAATACCATCCGACGATTCAGCGTATTTGATATGATAAGCAGGTTCAGGCAGACCATTAACCACTATCCAATCGGTGCAATTGAGGTACCACACTTTGAAAATACCTTCGTCGTGTAAAACGCAGCAGCTACCACTAAACTGAGGTTCCGTAGGAATAATACTAATTACCGGACCCGCAAATTTTTTCTCGTAATGAACGCCGTCTTTACTAATCGCTAAACCAATTGCATTATGGTACGGAATGGTATTTCTGACAGTCCAGCCGATGTAGTAAAGCCATTTTTCACCGTTGGGATGGTGCAGCAACCACGTTGGCATAATGCCGCAATCGTCGAATGTACCAATTTCTCCCAATTCTAAGATTGGCTTCGGGTGGATGTAATTTACCTTAGTGAGGTCTGTTGGCTCCACATCAACGAATGACGGGATGCACTGCCCTTTACTATTTCGTGCAGAATATATCACCCGCAAACCAGTCTCATAAATATCGTCGTTACAAACTACGTGAGCGTATCCTTGATCCCATCCGTTTTTTCCGTCCGGACAGTACACAAGCCCTTTTTTATTCCACATTTTATTAAAAATTAGTTACTTAAAAGTGGGGTTCGGAACAGGTTAATCCGAATTTCATTTTACCCCAGCCTTCTTTATTTTAGTTTTCTAAGAAAGAATTGGCTGTCATTCACCAATTCGGTTTCGGTATCTATTTCTTCATTGAGCTTAATATCGCCTTCCTGATACGGAATTACACCTTTCGAGTAGAAAAGATATTCAGCTTCTTTTGGAATGGGTTTGACCATACTTCTGAACGGATGAATAGGTATCAGCGTTCGCTCGAAATCTTTTCCCCAGAGTGGATATTCGAAGTCTTCATTTTCCTGTTGTGTCCCCAACGCTACGATGGCATTTTTGGGTACTATTTCGTCAAATTTTTGGTACGCAGGAGTCAACCTTTCCCTACCCAGAAGTAACTGTTCGGTACGGGAAAGGTTACTAATATTTTGTTTACCAGTTAATGGAATTAAATCTCTGTAGAGCAATGTACTCACTGCCGAAACGACAATAATTACCGCCGAAATAGCCAAATATACTTTTGCTCTAGCTTTGAATAAGTAAACTATTAGGGGCAAGAACCAGATTGCCATATTCATAAAATAGCGTGCCTTTATTGGGTCATAAACTGCCGAAAATGAAAGCGACAAGAAGTGAATAATACCAGCTACGAAAAAGACCAGTGCCAAGTCTGAATCAATATCCTTAAATTTTTCTTTTCTAAAAAAAGACCAGCCGAATACAAACAAAGCGGGCAATACCAATCCAATTCCAATCCAGCCCCAATACGGACGTTCACGGTAAAATTTAACTTCGCTTTGTCGGAACCTAAAAGGGTTTACCGCCCAAAATCTATCGCCATCAATATTGAACTTCTTATAAAAAGCATCGAAAGGTGTCCGAACAGCATTATCAATTTGTGCTCCGGTTGATGAACTCCTGAGGCCATCTAAATGGATAAAATCAGAAGTATAACGCAACATATTAAGTTTGAAGTTACTGATTTTTTCTTTGGTGGGAAGGTGCTCAATTCCGTGCCAGCTCATCACTAATTTAGGAGCCGAAAGGCTTCCGATTTTCAATTCACCCACTTCTCTTACATTACCTATGTAACCCGCAGGAAGCACAAAAATGCTGCAACCAAGTGCAAAGACTAATAACGCCACGCCTATTTTCTTAACGGTAAAAAAGGCTCTGCATTTCCACAAAACGAAAAACACCAATACTGCTATGGAAGGTCCAGCAAGAATAAATGTAACTTTATGACTAATCCAAACCGTCGTAATTAACCCGATAAAACTGAGATAAAATACGGAAGGCTTTTGGAGAAACTTGAGCAAGTAAACAATCAAAATGCACAAATACGCCGAGAAGACAATATCAGTTTCCGTAGTAGTTGCCTGAATAAGTGCTGTCGGCAAAAGTGATGTAATGAGTAGGATAAAAACTGCTACTTTTTTGCTTTGACAAATGTGCAAACTGATTTTGTAACTGGCTACCAATACAATCCAATAAGACAGAAAATGAATAAACTTAAAACCCATTTCACCAAACAAGTGATAGAAAAATAGCTGTAAAGTTGGTAAAGAATTAGGATAAAAGTCAATCGTCCAAGTAGTTCCCTGCATCCTATCCATTGAGCCGTTTTGCAGGTAATACGCACACTTTGCCAAATGTCCCGTCATACTATCCCACTCGTTCGGATACGCATAAAAAAACGCGTAAACATTTAACAGCGAACAAGTTACAAACCCAACGAATAAAGTACTAAATATAAGTTTTTCGAGTACAAATAGGGCTGAAACGAATTCTTTTAAATTACCTACCGAGTAGTTTTTGTTCCATGTGAAAGTACTTTTCGGAGTTACGAATCGCAGAATGGCAAACGTAGCAGTCGAAATTAACAGTGCACTGATTCCCCAAAAAATGGGCTTATCAATTACTACCAGTTCAGACATGATGTATCCCGTCGGGATGATTGACATCACCAAGAATATGAAGTAATTAATGATGTAATCGCTGATTGATTGGGATATCCAGCGGGCGTTCTGATGATTTACGAAGAAGAATAAAATAGCAAGAAGATAAAACCACATAAAATTAAAATTCGATTATTGCATAGTCTATATTTAGCTTAGATTCTCGTTTATGAGAAGCATTTTATAAGTCTATGTCTTTGCTTGAGACGGAAGCCACTTTGGCGGGGTTACCCTTCCAGATACTCCATGATTCTGTTTGCTGCCTGGTTAAATTAGCTCCCATTGCAACAAGCGTACCTTCGCCAATTTCGCAGCCGTCCCGAATGGTAGCATTCACACCAAAGAAGGAATAAGCTCCTACGGTACAACGTCCAGAAAGCACTACGTGCGAGGTAAAGTAAACGTGGTCTTTTATTTCGCTGTGGTGACCAATATGGTTACCACTCCAGAGCACTACGTCGTTCCCGATTTTCACAAATGGCTGAATGGTATTATCTTCCAAGATAAAGCAATTATCCCCGATTTGATTGGTTAAAACAGTCGCTTTCGAGCTTATATAAGAAATCATTTCGTAACCCAATGCTTTTATTTCACCGTAAACTTTCGCCCGAACTTCGTTCATTTTTCGTTCGCTAAGCGGGGCAAACATCTTATATTCAGCTTTTGGATACAGCGTTTCGATTTCTTCAAAAGGCACTACAGGTAACTCACAAAAAGTATCAGATTTAATATATTGCTTATTTACAGTAAACGCCACGACTTCGTATTCAGAGTCATTTGTGAGATAATAATGAGCCAGTTCGGCGACTAATTCCGTTCCAAAAATTACAACTTTTGCCATCTTTCGTATTTTATATTTTTTGTTAGCTCAACGTAAATCTCGTCAATAACTTGTGAGTGGTTTCTATATCATTAAACATTAATACATCAATGACGGAAAGCCACGGTTTGAACTCATTTTTAAATTGAGCGTATGGTACTTCTTCCGATTTAATAAAATTAAGTAACACACCATTATCCGCAAATAATTGCTTGTCATAAAGTTCGCGTCCGCCCGTTGGATTGATGTAATGATTTGCCCCTTCCTTTAAACAGGTATCTAAAATACGTTGCTGCCCTTTCAATTCATCATTGCCGTAGATTGCGGATGAAATTTCTATTTCGGTCGAAATACCAAGGTATTTACACACTTCTTCAATACTTCGAAGAACCAGTTTTCCGATATGTGTATTGTTACCTGAAAGCGTGCGATTAATCAATTCGAAAACCTCTTTAAAGTGCGGAGCTTTTTTGTAGCTCTGCTCCACGGTTTTCATAAACTTCTCCTTCCACTGCTTCAGGTCTCCTAACTCGACTTCATTTATCAAGCTATTCTGACTGGGTTTTGATAACGGCACGCTAAACATACTCGTGTTACCATTCACCAAAATGTTATTGCGGTGAATCCATCCCCTTTTAATAAAATTCACGTCGTCATAAATAACGAATTTATCTACTGCGTTTATCAATTGAAAGTAACCGATATACGGAAAAATATATGGCTGCATAATTGCCAATGAGCGTTTGTCTGTTTGAGGCTTTGAATTCATCAACGTAACATAATTGCTTGAAATGGTAGCAAATATACAAGAAAGCGAGGGTTTGCCCCGCACCGTTACCATAAAAAAGAGCCGGTACCTCAATAGGGTAGCGGCTCTTCGTTTATAAAACGAACTGTAAAGTTATTACTTAACTTTATAACGGAGTTCTTCAAGAATAACTTCTTTCATCAAAAGTTTACGCTTTTGAGTTCGGACGTTGTTAAACATAATTCTATCCATATCGGCGTCTTCATTCACTTTTATGGTATTCAGACTACCTGCTAATTGCTCCAAATCGGCTCTCGCACGCTTGACAATGTATTCCATTTCTTGGTGTTTCACCTGACTTCGCTGCTCGGCACTCATATAGCTGTATGTCGGATTTTTACGGTACACAACTTTCATCAAATAACTAAGTTCAAATATTTTATCGCAGGCTGATCTAAAACGTTCGGCGAGGTCACGGTCTACCATATTGTACGGCAACCGAATGTTCTTCCATTCGTTGAGTAACATCTTTGTACGGTTAGCCGCCGCTACCATATCGTCTGATTCAGCCAATCGGTCAACATCCGCTACCATTTTCTGTTGGGCAGCAATGCGTGGGTCAACCCGCGGCTTTATTTCGATGCCTTTTGCTTTACAATAACGTTCGTAGAAAGTACCCGTTAGTTTTTTGAAACGTTTGTATGGGTCGCGTAAAATTTTGGGGTGAATTTTGCCAACAGTTTTCCATTCCGCCTGAATACGTTTCAGTTCCAGAAAGGCATCGTCCCAATCACGACGATCAAGCAATGAATCAGCGATTTTTATCAGCCCGTTATACTTCAAAAGTCGCTCATCGGTGATGCGACGTTGTTCTTCAAAAAATGCTTTACGACGCTGATAAAAGCTATCCAACGCTTCTTTGAAGGCATCTTCTACTTCTTCCTGATTCTCTTTCGGCACGGGTCCAGTACGTATCCAACGCGTACGTATTTCCTGAAGTAAGTCCGCGGTTTCTTGCCACTCGTCACTCTTACCTACCTCTTGGGCTTCGGTCAAAAGCTCTTGCTTAATTGCCGAGTTGTTAGACTGATTTTCGTCAATCATCCCCGAAAGAGATCCTTCAAGCACGTTTAATTTATCAAGTAACGGGATAAAATCTCCGATACCATCAAAGGTCAGCAGTCGCTTCCGTAATTGTTTAAGTTTAGTAAGATAAGAGCCTTTATTTTGGGCAGTTTCGATATCAACTTTCAGCTGTTCTACCTTCCCTACGGCAATATCGTAGCGATTTTCGAAGTATTTGAAAGCTTCTTCTTCAGTACGCTTTACCTCACCAATCTGGCGGTCAGGCATGTCTAAGTATCCTTTTAAAAATACCTTACTATCTTTGATGTAAGCGTATTCATTTTCTAATGTAGCACCATTCATTATCTTCTTGTATTATAGCGGGAGGTATGGGTTGGCTAAACCTTAGTTCTAAGATTGTAAAAATGGGGGTTTTTTCGTACAATCCAAAGTCTAAGGCGATAATTGGGCTAATTTGTTTAGTTTGCGGGCCAATACAAATCGACTACAAATCATATAATGAGCGAACAAATTATTTTCTCGATGGCGGGAGTGAGTAAAATCATCCCACCTAACCGACAAATTCTTAAGAACATATATCTTTCTTTTTTCTACGGTGCTAAGATTGGAGTACTCGGTTTGAACGGTTCAGGAAAGTCGACCCTTCTGCGTGTAATTGCCGGACTTGATAAAAGTATTACTGGCGAAGTAGTATTTTCTCCAGATTACAGTGTGGGAATGTTAGAACAAGAGCCTCAACTCGACCCTACAAAGTCTGTAAAGGAAGTGGTAGAAGAAGGTGTGCAGGAAGTCGTAGATTTGCTCAAAGAATTTGAAGAAATAAACCTTGCTTTTGCCGAACCAGATGCCGATTTCGACAAACTGATGGAACGTCAGGGAGAGGTGCAGGAAAAACTCGACTATCACAATGCGTGGGAACTTGACAGCCGCCTCGAAAGGGCGATGGATGCTCTCCGCTGTCCCCCCGCCGATGCGAACGTAGAAAACCTTTCTGGGGGCGAAAAGCGTCGCGTGGCTCTCTGCCGCCTACTGTTACAAGAGCCCGACGTTTTACTACTTGACGAACCTACTAACCACCTCGATGCAGAATCAGTGCTTTGGTTAGAACAACACTTAAACCAATATAAAGGCACAGTTATTGCCGTAACTCACGACCGTTATTTCTTGGATAATGTGGCGGGATGGATTCTTGAACTTGATCGCGGAGAAGGTATTCCGTGGAAGGGAAATTACTCTTCGTGGTTAGAACAAAAAGAACAGCGTTTGGCGAAGGAAGAGAAATCGCAATCCAAGCGTCAGAAGACTTTACAAAGGGAATTAGAGTGGATTCGGATGTCGCCAAAAGGTCGTCAGACGAAAGCAAAGGCCCGTTTGAGTTCTTATAATGACATGCTGACCGAAGACGTAAAACAGCAAGAAGAAAAACTGGAGCTTTATATCCCAGCGGGACCACGTTTGGGTAATAAAGTAATCATCGCCGAAGGCGTAAAAATGGGCTTTGGCGACCGCCTGCTTTTTGAAGATTTAAACTTCAGTTTACCACCCGCGGGAATTGTCGGCGTTGTCGGACCAAACGGTGCGGGTAAATCTACCATGTTTAAACTTATTACCGAACAGCTAAAACCTCTCGCAGGTAATTTTGAAGTGGGTGAAACGGTGCAGTTATCTTACGTGGATCAGGAACACAACAACCTTGATCCCGATAAAAGCGTTTATGAAATGATTTCGGGAGGAAATGAATGGGTAACGCTCGGAAACCGCCAGATAAACGCCCGTGGTTACGTAAGCCGTTTCAACTTTAACGGTGGAGATCAGGAAAAGAAAGTCGGCGTATTATCTGGTGGAGAACGAAACCGCGTTCATTTAGCGATGATGCTCAAAGAGGGCGGCAACTTATTATTACTCGATGAACCTACCAACGATTTGGACGTAAATACGTTACGGGCGTTAGAGGAAGGTTTGGAAAACTTTGCGGGTTGTGCCGTTGTCATCACTCACGACCGTTGGTTCCTTGACCGCGTGGCAACTCACATTTTAGCTTTTGAAGGCGATTCTAACGTGTATTGGTTTGAAGGAAATTTCTCCGACTACGAAGAAAACCGACGTAAGCGTTTAGGCAATGACATTACCCCAAAAAGGATTAAATACCGAAAATTAAGTTAAATTTAAATTCACTTAGGTCGCTCGTTACCACCAGTCCAATCATTCCATTCGTCTATGTAATAGCTCAGCAAAATTGGATTATCCAGCGTATTGATGTTCAAGTGATTAGCGAAAGAATCTTTGGAGAAATAGTTATCTACGGCATACTGTTTATCGCTGTAATATTTGAGGTTATTTAACTCAAATTTGGTTTGTACCCGTATGGGTTCGTTGCTCGCCATTATAAACCCCCAGTCTCCAAATGAAGGCACTTGGGTGTGATGTTTTGCAGTATATTTAAAAACCGTTTTAAGCGTATTTTCAATGCAGGTGAAGGTTTTTCGAGAGAGAAAAACTTCACCTGCTTGAGTTACAAAAATTCCGTCTTGTCTTAGGCATCTTTTCGCAAAATAGAAAAACTCTTTGCTGTACAATCTCGCCAATGCTTCGTTAGAAGGGTCTGGTAAATCAGCGATGATAATATCATACTTGGTTTGACATTCTTTTAGATAAACAAATGCATCTTCCTGGATCAACCGAACTCTGTCGTCGTTTGCAGAGTTACTATTTAATTTCTTAATCCGCTGATTAGACTTGGCCAATTCAAAAATCATGTCGTCAATATCCACGACATGAACCTCTTCAATGAAGTCATATTTTAGGAGTTCTCTACTTGCCAGGTTCTCCCCTCCGCCCAATACAAGCACCTTTTTAGGTTCGTTTCGAAAAGCATTTACGACTGGGTGTATCAGGCTTTCGTGGTATCGGTATTCATCTTTTGAAGAAAACTGGATAACCCTGTTTAAATACAATTTTACATTACCCTTCATCTCAGTTAGTACTATCCACTGGTAATTACTGGTTTCATTAAAAACGATGGGGTCTTTGAAAATTTTATCCTCCCAATATCCCTTAAACGTATTTGCTTTCAATAAGCAGACAATCAATAATAGCATAAAGGGCAAACCTAATAAGGCTCTGCGGTTATCTCCGAGGTAAAATTTGGCAACGAAAATTCCCATGAAGATATTCACAAGCCCAAAAATCAGCGAAGAGTATAGTAACCCTACAAATGGCAACAATAAGAAAGGGAAGATAAGCGTGGCGGCAAGGCCACCGATATAGTCTAACGATAGTACCGAAGAAAGGCTATTTTTCACGTTTCCTCGGTCAAAAGCCATGATGAGAAGTGGAACTTCCATGCCCGTGAGAATTCCTATTATAAAGACAATTCCCAAGGCTTGGATTTGTAACATTTGGTGAGATACATTCACAAATAATATATAAAGTATCGGAACGGAGAGACCGCCGATTACACCAAGTAAATACTCAACTTCAATAAAATATTTGAGGGATTTCTCTCCGAAGAAACGGGTTAAGTACGCCCCGAGACCCATAGAGAAAAGGTAAATGCCTATGGTAAGTGAAAATTGCTTGATGCTATCACCGAGAAAATAAGACGTTGTGGTACTTATCAACAATTCATAAACAATTGAACAAAGCCCCGCTATAAAAACTGATAATCCAATGATGAAGTCTTTTCTCATTAAAAAAATAAACCTATGTACCCGTAGTGCATTTAGACAATGCAGGTTTTTAAGTTGTTGATTTTCTTACCTTGCCTTAGAGTGTGTTTTGGAATTTAAACATTTTGCATTAAAGTAAGAACCAGCTACCTTGTTATCGACTAAAACATAAGGTAATGAAAACAAATTTCTCTGAATTCTCTGATTCTCAGTGGGAAGGTAT
>Ga0222647_1000447_pt1 | contig 17686 bp, 10 predicted proteins | sample AntAcemetagen333_FD_179864 | JGI IMG/M metagenome (GOLD analysis project Ga0222647, IMG submission 179864) | Saline water microbial communities from Ace Lake, Antarctica - #333 | ecosystem: Environmental > Aquatic > Non-marine Saline and Alkaline > Saline | place: Antarctica: Ace Lake...
CGGTAAAAAAAGCAGTTTTAGAATATGATGTAAAATTGGTTGTCGTGGGGCCAGAAGTGCCTTTAGTTTTGGGGATTTATGATTATTTTCAAGCAGATGAAGCGTTGAAAAATGTTGGAATCGTCGCTCCATCGAAAGAAGGTTCAAAGCTGGAAGGAAGTAAGGCTTACGGTAAGATTTTTATGTTTGAAAATGATATTCCGACAGCTGGTTATCGTGAATTTACCGCCGAAACAGTGGAAGAAGGCGTGAATTATATTGCAACTCAAACGCCTCCGATTGTTTTAAAAGCAGATGGTTTGGCGGCTGGAAAAGGGGTTTTGATTTTGAATGATATTGCGGAAGCGCAAACTGAATTTCGAGAAATGTTGGGCGGAAAATTCGGAGAAGCGAGTACGAAAGTCGTGATTGAAGAGTTTTTGGACGGTATTGAGTTTTCTGTTTTCGTTTTGACAGACGGAAAGTCATATAAAATATTGCCTATTGCTAAAGATTATAAACGGATTGGTGAAGGGGATATTGGCTTGAATACTGGCGGCATGGGTGCGGTTTCTCCGCCACCATTCGTAGATGCTGAAATGATGCAAAAAGTTGAGGAACGTATTGTAAAACCTACTATTTCGGGTTTGCAAAATCGTGGAATTAGCTATCACGGTTTCTTGTTTTTAGGTTTAATTCGGGTCAATAACGAACCTTACGTCATCGAATATAATTGCCGAATGGGCGACCCAGAAACGGAAGTAGTTTTACCTCGTTTGAAAAGCGATTTGGTTGATTTATTATACGCTGCTGCGAAGGACGAATTAGGAACACAAACCGTAGAAATTGACGAACGTGCGGCAACGACTATTATGTTGGTTTCGGGTGGTTATCCGGAAAGTTACGCTAAGGGAAAAATCATGACTGGCTTCGAAAAAGTGACGGATAGTATATTATTTCACGCAGGAACAACGCAAGCGGCTGGTGCTATTGTAACGAATGGCGGAAGGGTTTTGGCGATTACGTCTTACGGAAAAACGTTTCAAGAGGCTTTGGCAATTTCTAATAAAAATGCGGATTTGATTGATTTTGAAGGAAAGAATTATCGGAAAGATATTGGATTTGATTTGTAGTTGGTGAATGTATAAATCGTGTCGGGTTTTCTACGCTCGACAAACCTATGGGGTTTTGCTTGTCCCGAGAATTCGTGGAAAAACCCCATAGGTTTTTTAATTTCGTATCAAACCTCGGCGGTTCATCTTAGAAATACTGTTTAATTTTGGTTACTTGTCCGTACAATTACAAGTCAAATTATCCGAATAGCTTTGTTTTTCCAATCGAAAACCCTTGGTATAAGGATAACCGCCGCCGATGCCTAAATTTTCGGTACGAATCGTATATAAACAATCAAATGCAATGACACTTTCTTTTTCTTTTAAATCATTAGGCGAACAAAAAGGGTTGGGCGTTGATTCGCAATTGGTTTTCGTAAGGTTTCCCAATACGTTTTGTAGAATGTGTTTCACATCAATTTGATATTTCAAAGCCAAATCTTTGTCAACATCTGTGGCGTATCGTCCGGTGAGTTCTGCTCGGCGAACGATAGAATCTGGATGGATTTCAAAATGATTGACATTGAAAGCATGCAATGTCGCTATTTTTTTAAACTGGGAATTTTCTTCAAAATTTAAGTTTTCGAACTCGGGCGTGAAGTTTTTTGATTCATTATCAAAATATTTTGGAATAATCGGTGTCTGTTTGGTATCCACCCAAATTTCACTAATAAGATACTCATAACCTGCCAAAACTTTTCCTTTACCAGTCGAAAGTTCTTCTATTTTAGAACATTTCATCCGTAAATCTGAACTTTTGGCCAAATAATAAAGTCCTGGTTGTTTGCTACCTGGCAAAGGCAATTTGAACGATTTATCCAATGACCATTCCCCTTCATAAGCACTACAAGGACAATAATCCTGAACGTCTGATTCACTCAAATATGGGGTATCAAAATACGCCTCAAAACCTTGGTCAAAATAAGGCGAAAGCGGATGTTGAATAGTTGCGGCTTTTGGTGATTCGTCTTCGAAAAAACTATAATATCCGACCATTCCAACCATGCCTAAAACTAAAGTCAATAGCGGTAATAAGATTATTTTTTTTCGGGACTTTTGCCATTTTATTTTTAGTTTATTGAATTTATCTTCTTCGATTTTCCATTTAGATTGAACCTCATCTCGCTCTAAAATAGCCTCTGTTCGTTCCAAAGCATTTTTTTCTGAAGCGATTAATCGTTCTACATTCTGAATCGCTCGAATATACATACCGTCGGTTGCACTCCCATAAAGCAACTTGCTAAACTGGCTCGCACTGATACATAAATCCTTTGAAATTTTGCCATAGGAAGCACTGCCGAATCTGGCTATTTTTTTTTCCCAAATACCGTATCGCTCTTCCAATGCGTCTGTAAACTTGCTCTGAAAATTTTCAACCATTATTTTAGCAGGTGTAAAAAAGTGTAAAAAGGTATAAAGTTGTGTAAAAAGTTATTTAATCAAAATAATATTCTAAAATACGTAACCAAAACGATATATATTTGTCAAAGTGCAATCGAAATAATAATCGATATTTAGTGTTTTTTAGCATTAAAAATAGGCTAAATGTCAGAATATTATCACTTCAAAAATGTCAGTTTACTTACTTCTACTTACTTTATTAATAAGCCAAAGATAATTAATTAAAATCTAATCACTAAAACCAATAATTCTTTTGAAGGAATATATAAATAAAAAAACGATAGGTCTTGTTCTCGGCCCTTTACTATTTATCGTCACTCTGTTCGGTCTTGAGTTCGAAGGATTGAGCGAAAGCGGTCAAGCAGTATTAGCTTCTACATTGTGGATAGCGGTTTGGTGGATATTGGAAGTCATTCCTATTGCAGTGACGGCCTTGATGCCTATTATTTTATTTCCTTTGACTGGTGCGTTGGGTTTAAACGAAACGACGTCGTCTTTTGGGCACCGATATATTTTCCTTTATATCGGTGGATTCGTTTTGGCAATTGCCATTGAACGATGGAATTTGCACCGACGAATCGCCTTACATATTATCAATTTTATTGGGACAAATGTCAAAAGTATCATCTTAGGTTTTATGGTGGCAACCGCCTTTTTATCCATGTGGATTTCTAATACAGCGACTGCCGTAATGATGTTGCCGATTGGTTTGGCAATTGTTAAGCAATTAAAAGATAATCAGGAAACGGCGGAAGATGAAAATAGTACTTTTGGAAAAGCACTCATGTTAAGTATTGCTTATAGTGCGTCGATAGGTGGCGTTGCTACTTTAATCGGAACGCCGCCAAATCTGGTTTTTGCTGGCATTGTACAAGAATTATATGGTATCGAAATAACGTTTTCTAAATGGATAATTATCGGTTTACCGGTTTCACTGATTATGTTATTTATCTGTTGGAAATATTTGACCGAATATGCTTTTTCATTCAAGCAAGAGGCTTTTCCAGGTGGAAAACAAGAAATTCAAAAACAAATTAAGGCTTTAGACAAGGTTTCGTATGAAGAGAAAGTCGTGCTTACGGTATTTATTTTGACCGCTTTCGCTTGGATAAGCCGTTCCTTTTTCTTATCCAAATTCATCCCTGAAATTGATGATACAATTATTGCTATGATAGCTGGTGTGCTGCTTTTTATATTACCCGCACGGAAAGGATCCAAACGAAAAATTATCAATTGGGCAGAAGCGGTAAAATTACCGTGGGGCGTTCTTTTGCTTTTTGGCGGTGGCTTAGCCTTAGCCGAGGGTTTCAGAACCAGTGGTTTGGCAGAATGGATCGGTTCTCAGATGACATTATTACAAGGAATGTCCTTGCTTTTATTGTTATTAATATTAGTTACAGCTGTTAATTTCTTAACGGAAATCACATCTAATCTGGCGACTACCGCCATGTTATTACCAATTTTAGCACCGTTGGCAATCATCATTGATGTGCATCCATTTGTATTAATGGTTGGAGCAACCTTAGCGGCATCTTGTGCTTTTATGTTGCCCGTTGCGACACCGCCAAATGCGGTTGTCTTCGGTTCTGGTTATGTGAAAATCAGCGATATGGTCAAAACAGGCGTTTGGCTAAATATCATTTCTATTATTGTGATTACCATAGTGGTTTACTTTTTATTACCTTATTTATGGGCGTTTGAGCCAAGCATTTGCCCTGAAAATTTTAAATAAAATTTATAGCATATTATTAAATACAAACCAAAATTATGAAAAAACGGATAGTGTTAATACTGACATTTTTAGTCAGTTTTGGAGGATTACAACTATACGCCCAGTCCCGAAATATCACGGGAAATGTAAGTAATGCCGATAGGGAAACGCTTATAGGGGCTACGGTACAGGTTAAAAACTCGGTGGAAGGAGTTACTTCTGATGTTGATGGTAATTTTATCATTATCGTACCCGAAGCGGCTACAACTTTAATTATTTCTTATACTGGTTATAAAGCTCAAGAAGTATCTATTGTAGGGCTTTCAGAGGTGAAAATAGTCTTGAAGGAAGCGGCTTCGATTTTAGATGAAATCGTTGTGAGTGCTTTAGGATTCAAAGAAAAACGAGATGAGCAAGGGTCAACTTCTTCTATTGTTAGTACAGAATTAGTGCAACGTTCGGGAGAGGCAACTTTTGCGAACTCATTAAGTGGAAAAGCATCTGGGGTTCAGATTATTCGCCCGAATGGTGATCCTGGTGCCGGTAGTTCGATTAAAATTCGTGGTGCAAATACGATTGATGGTAGTAGTCAGCCCTTGATTATTGTCGATGGTGTACCGATGAATAATTCAACCAGTTATGGTGGTGGCGGTACATTGATTAGAGGTAGAAATGGTGGCGTTTCGCAAGGTTCTCGAATGAATGATATTAATCCTGCGGATATTGAATCTATTCAAGTATTAAAAGGTGCATCTGCAGCAGCACTTTGGGGTAGTCGCGCCGCAAATGGTGTTATTGTAATTACTACAAAAAATGGACAATCTGGAAAAGCAAAAGTTACTTTTAAATCAACGTATTCTTTAGATCAAGTGGCGCAGCGTATCGACGCGCAAGATACTTGGGGACAAGGTACAGGAGGTGTTTATAGTCCTACTGCTTCGGAATCTTGGGGTGATTATATTCCTGATCGTTCGGGTGCAGCTGATGTTTATGATGAAAGTGGAGAGCGTTTCGTTGCGGACGATGGAACGGTACATTATCCAATTTTAGAAAAAAATTCAAATGAAACTTTCGTAGAAGATAATTGGAATGATGTCTTTCAAAATGGTCATTTTTTACAAAATGATTTGACGGTCAGTGGTGGAAGTGATAAAAGTACGTATTTTTTTAGTTTAGGAAATTTATCGCAAGACGGAATTATTAAACAATCAACCTACAATCGGACAAATCTTCGATTAAATTATAATGCTTATTTGAATGATTGGTTGACGTTATCAAATAAAGCGGCTTATACTTATACGAATTCGAATCGGATTCAGCAAAGTCAGAACGTATCGGGTTTGATGTTGGGTTTGACTCGTACGCCTGCTGATTTTTCTAATAGAGATTATAAAGGAACTTACATTGATAGTGATGGTACTGCTAATGCGAATCGTCATCGTTCGTACAGACGTTATTTAGGAAATTCACTTAATCCTGTCTATAATAATCCGCTTTGGACGGCTTTTGAGCAACAGGGTTTGACGGAAGTCAATCGGTTTACGGTAACGCCTCAAATTTCTATCGCTCCGACGAGTTGGTTACAAATTATTACTCGTGCTAATGCAGATGTGGCATCGGATAGAAGGACGTATTTTTTCCCAGTTGGTTCTGCTGGAGAGGTACAAACAGGAGTTTTGAATGAAGATGCGATTAATACAAGAGATTTGAATTTGGATTTTATTGGAAAAGCGAATTTCAAATTAACTAAAGATATAGACGTAACGGCGACTACCGGTTGGAGTTTGAATGATAGAAGATTCGAAAGAAATACTGGACGAATTGCTGGTTTTTTGGTTAATTCTACTAAACCAACGACTTCTTTGAATACTGCTTCGGAAGCTTCTATTTTTGAAAAAGTGAGTGTCAATAGACGTTCAAATAGAGGTTTTGCAATTTTAGATTTTGATTTATTTGATCAATTATATGTGAAGTTTTCTGGTGCGTTGGAAGCCTCTTCAACTGTGAACGGTTCTTTCTTTTATCCAGCGGCTGATTTGGCGTGGAACTTTACAGAATCGGTATTAAAAACGGACATTTTATCTTTTGGTAAGTTGAGAGCGTCTTGGGGTAGAGTAGGGGTACAGCCTTCTGCTCACAGATTTGAAACACTTTCAGAAGGGAGTTTTTCTTATTCTACCTTAGATAATGGTTTGAATATTGATTTGTTCGGTGGCGGGTTTAGAGTGGATAATAACTTAGGAAATCCTAATTTATCACCAGAAATCAAAACAGAATTTGAAATTGGAACAGATTTAAGATTCTTAGATGATAACTTATCGTTTTCGTTTACTTATTACCAAAATCAAATTGAAGGTATTTTGTTGAATGTTAATTTAACACCTTCATCTGGTTACTCAACGCAGTATGGAAACTTCGGTGCGATGGAAAATCAAGGAATTGAAATGGATTTAGGATATACGATTCTTCAAAAAAATGATTGGTACATTACAACATCGGTAAACTGGTCGAAAAATGAAAACTTGGTAACCAACTTATTTGGGACAGAATATATTGAATTAGGTGGTGGTGAAGTGGCTTCGGCAGCAGTTGAAGGATATCCTTTGGGGGCTATTATTGGGACGGGTTCTCTAACAGACGAGAATGGTGATTTTATTCTTGATGAAAACGGTTTTCCTCAATTAACGGATCGTCCAATCGTTTTAGGTGATCCAAATCCAGATTGGCGTGGTGGTTTGAGTTTCAATATAACGTATAAAAAATTCAGATTAACGGCGGTTATCGAACATTCACAAGGTGGTGAGTTTAACCCGAGAACGTTACACGTTTTAAATCGATTTGGAATAACATCGGAAACGGCAAATCTTGTAACATTGGGGCAAAATTTAGAGAATTACGCTGGTGATGTGATATTGGCAGGAACTACGGTTCGTGGAAATATTCAAAACTTTGGTGAAGGGCCAGTTTTGTTAGACGAAAGCTGGTATCGTACTGGTATTGGAGGGGGATTTGGTTCAAATCAAGCTTATAATTTCAATATTTACGATGCGACATTTACGAAAGTTCGGGAATTGACCTTGAGCTATACGATTGATGAAAAATTGATTAAATCTAAAAAACGGTTTGATAATATCGTGGTATCTATATCGGGAAGGAATTTTATTAATATCAATAGAATACCAGGTATTGATCCTGAAATTAATCAAAATGGTGTTGGACAAGCGTTAGGTGTGGAGTATTTTACAAATCCGCAAACCCAATCTTATTTATGTTCGGTATTATTCAACTTTTAATTATTAGAACTATGAAAAATAAATTATCACTATATATTTTATTAATATTCACCATGGTTTTCGCTTCGTGCGAAAGCCTGGTCGAAGGGATTAACGAAAATCCAAATGACGTCGTATTAAATGACATTGAAGATAAATTATTTCTAACAGGAAGCTTGTTAGCGAATGCTCAAGTTCAATCTGGTCGTTTGAATAATATTGCTGGTATGTATTCTGGGCAGTTGATTGGCTTCGCTTCCCTTTTTGCAAATCAGTACAATTACAATCTTACAACCGCAAATTCAGACGGGACTTGGAGAGCCGCTTACGTCGGTGTCGTGACGAATATGCGTTACATTGGTACTAATTCTGAAAACGTCTTATTGCAAGGGATTGCAAAGGTTACAGAAGCACATGCTGTCGGTACTTGTGCCACTATTTTTGGTGCAGTTCCTTATAGCGAAATTGGTAATGCTGAAATTTCAGATCCAAAATTTGATTCGCAAATAGCCGTTTTTAATGCGATGATAGCACTTTTAGAGGATGCCGTTGCGACCTTAAATTCAGCGACAAGCCAAAATTTATCGGAAGATATTTATTTTGGTGGCGATAAAGGTAAATGGATAGCCGCCGCTTACACTTTGAAGGCACGCTATTATTTGCAAATGAAAGATTACACGAATGCAATGACTGCTGCCGAAAATGGTATTGCTTCGGCTGATGGCGATATGAAATTTATTCCTCGTGGCGCGGAAACAAACACGGACGGTGATAAGAATTTATTTTGGGCAATGTTAGAAAGTTCAAGAGCTGGTGATGTTGGCAATCTTGGTACAGATGGTACGCAAAGTTATTTATTACAAATGTTAGATGCGACTTCTACTGTTTCCAGAAATCATGCAAAAACGGACGAAACCGCTCGTTTGGGGTATTATGAAATTGCGGAAGCGTGGAATGATAACGATGGTATTATTGATAAGTTTGCACCACAAAATATGGTGACTTATTTTGAAAATCAATTGATTAAAGCAGAATGTGCGGCTCGTAATGGTACGCTTCAAAATGGTTTGACTCCTTTAAATGAATTGAGAAGTTGGTTAAGCACTGGCGGACATTTAAACGATAATTATGTCGGACAAGCATTCCTTTATGATGCTTTCGATGTGGCGGATTTTGATAATGGCGGTATTGAGAACGCTGATGGCGTAGCTGCTAAAACTGCTTTTTTGAGAGAAGTCATTGAGGAGCGATATGTTTCTGGTTTTGGTATGTATATGCCTTTTAACGATGCTCGAAGATTGAGAAAAAGCGACTCAAATATTGCCGTTCCTTTTATTCTCGTCAATGGTTCGAATCCACCGTATCCAGAACGAATGCCGTATGCGGAGCAAGAGTTAAACTCTAATTCCAATGCACCAACGGATCCAGGGATTTTTGGCGTGACAGCGGTGAATCAGTAGTTTGAGGTATTTATTGATTAGACCTGACAAATTTTGAAAATCTGTCAGGTCTGATTAACAAGCATTTATAAAAGAAGGATTATGAAATTAAGGATTAATAGAATCAAACAGTTATTTAGTATCGCATTCGTGTGTCTAAGTTTATCGTTAGTCGCACAATCCGATACGACAAAAATTTTGTTTGTTGGTAATAGTTTTACCTACTTTTTTAATTTGCCACAAGTGGTTTCCTCCATGGCGTCGTCGCAAGATACGGTCTTGATGACTCGACAATCAACTGTTGGTGGCTCAGATTTGGAGCAACATTGGAAAAGTGAAAAAGGAACGAAAACCAGAGCATTATTAGAAACAGGTGATTGGGATTATGTCGTCTTTAATAATCATAGTTTGAGTGCGATTAGTACGCCTGAAAGCTTTATGACGTATAGCAAAAAGTTTGTCGATTTGGTTAGAGAAAAAGGGGCAGAGCCTATTTTTATGATGACTTGGGCATACGAATCCAATCCGTTGATGCAATCAAAAATCACGGAAATGTACGAAAAGTTAGCAGCTGAAACGAAGACAAATTATGTTCCAGCAGGGCCAGTATTTGCGGAGGCAAGAAAATGGCGACCAGATTTGCCGTTATTTTTCGATGACAAACATCCGTCTTCCAATGGTACATATTTATTAGGATTGACATTTTATAAATTTTTTACTGGGAAATCAACTGCTGATATTCCGATACGATTGACAACCAAAGACATAAACGGTGAGAAATTATACCTCCTTTTTATGCACCAAGAAGATGCAGATTTTCTTCAGCAATTGGTTGATGAACACGATATTGAATTAAAAAAAATTAATTAAAACTAAAGTGATGAATTAGAAATAACCGTTAGAAATGATTGTTTTTAAGTTATTGCTCAATCAAAAAAATAATGAAATTTTTAAATATAAAAACCTATTCATCAGCATTATTTTTTGTGATAATGTTACTGATGGTCTCTTCTTGTGGAGATGATAACGGCGAATTGCCGATTACAAATGACTTGCGGGTACTTCAAGTGAAAATTGGGAATAATCTCATCACTTCGGGTGCAATAGATATTTCGGTTATTCCCGAAATTGAACTGGTATTTTCGCACGGATTAAATGCTTCTACTTTTGAGAATGCGCTTACGTTCACGCCAGCGGTTGACTTTTCGGTAACGTATGATAATTCAAACTCCTTGGCGACGGTTTCATTTAATACGCCTTTAAGTTATGGAACGGATTATACGATTAATTTGCCGACAGGCACTTATGGTGCAGGAGGGGAAACCAGTGTGGAAGCCTTCATATTTGCCTTTACAACGGCAGCATTTGAGCCACCGAGTGTAACACTTTCCGCAGATATAACCAGCTTTTTTGAAGGTCAAACCGTTGCCGTTATAGCGACATTAAACCGAGCGGTTTTACAAGACGTAACGATGGATTTAGCCTTTGGCGGTTCAGCGATTGGTTCGGGTACGGACTACGCTGTAAGTGGGATAAATCTCAATATTCCATCAGGCGCAACTGCGGATACGATAATCTTAACAGCCAGTGTTGACGGAGAATTAGAGGGAGAAGAATCCATTATTATTACGCTTCAAAACTTGGTTAATGCGGTAGATGAACCAACGCAAGAATTGATGTTAACACTGGGTGATCAGCCGCCAGCATTGGAAATCAGAGGTGTTATGGAATTAGAAAATTTCATCGGTGGATCAAGCGGCAGAGTTCGTGCGGTGCATTTACATGTACTTGAAGATATTGCAGATCTTAGCATTTACGGTGTTGAAATTGCTTCAAATGGTGCTGCACCCGACCCAATGGATATTGACTTTATATTTCCAGCAGGAAGTGCGACCGCAGGAGAAGATTTGTTCATCGTAAGAGATGCGGACGAAGTTGATGCCGCAGCATTTTTCGGTAGTTGTTACAGTAATTTCACGATATTTAGTACAGCGGCAATGTCACAAAACGGGGACGATGCGGTCTTGTTGTATAATAGTGGTGTTGCGATTGAGTCATTTGGTGAGCCGGGCGTTGACGGAACAGGTGAATATTGGGAATATACAAACTCTTGGGCGTATAAATTAGGCGAAGATTGGATTTATGCTGGCTCGAATTGTGTCGATAATGCGGGGGCAACAAACGATGTTTCTACTTGTAAATATCCTTTTTGTGTGCCTTTACAATTGCAAGGTGTTTCCGCTTTGGTGTGGAGTGCTTCGGGAACGAATGGCGGAAAATTTGTCCATGTTCGTGCGAATCAAGATATTGCGGATTTGAGCCAATACGGTATTGGTATTGCCAATAATGGTGGCGGAACAGATGGCGTTGAGTTTTCGTTTCCGTCCGTTTCCGTAGCGGCAGGAGAACACATTTTAATCGCTCGGGAACCGAGTACGATTGCGGCTTATTTAGGCAATTGTTATAATAATTTTGCTCAGGTATTCCAATCTGATGCGGTTTCACAAAATGGTGACGATGCCATAGAGTTATTCGATGGTACAACCGTTATCGAAACTTACGGTGATGCGAATGTCGATGGAACGGGTGAATCATGGGAATATTCAGGCTCATGGAGTTACAAAATCGGTGACTGGATTTATGGTGGCATCGACTGTGCAGCGGGTTCTAATGATACGCAGTCCTCTCCTTGTCCTTATCCATTTTGTGATTAAATGCCGATGATTATTTGGCTCTTTGACAATTTCTGCAAAATTCGAATAAACTGAGATTTTCGTAACGGCTGCCTTTAGCTGCCGCAAGGATTTTGAGACTTTTCGGAAGCTAAAGTAGCCGCTACGTGCAGAAATTGTCAAAGAGCCGATTATTTAATTACGATAATGGCAAGAAATAAAAAATGGTTTTTGTGTGAACCCATCCCGTCCCCTTCCCTTTAAAGGGAAGGGGACGGCACTCAGCATTATCAAAATTGAGTACTGTCGTCTGGCTTCCTTCCCTTTTAAGGGTAAGGACTGAGGATGGGTTCAATCGTAGAAGTTTTCTTATCAAATAATATTTATTTATATATAAATACTCAAGAGGTGGCGACATTCGTCGTCGCCTCATTTTAATTATAAAATTTTTGCGGTATGAAATTATTACAAACGGCTTTCATTCTATTATTACTTATCGTTGCGGGTTGTTCCGCAGATGAACCCGATACCGAACCGATATCCTTGATTTCCATTCGAGTAAACGGCTCAACGCTATCTAATAATGCAGAAGATATTGTGGTAGATGCTTCTATAAGTATGAGTTTTTCAGCAGTTCTCAATCCTGCTGATTTTGCGACTCAATTGTCGATTAGTTCGAATGCTGGTAATGAAAATTTTACGATTGCTTATGCTAATAGCAATTCAAAAGCAACCGTAGATTTAACTTTAGAATACTCGACTACCTATACGGTAAGTATTGGTAGTGGTGCGATTGGTGGAAATAGCGAACAATTAGAATCGGCAATAAGTGTGACATTTACAACAGGAGAAGACGATATTATTCGCTCAATGCCGCCTTGTACAAACCCTGCAAATTGTCTGGAAAGTATCCAATTAGAAGGAACGCAAGGCAGTGGTAAGTTTGAGTTTTATAGTAATTATCCCATTTACGAAGAGAATGCGGAATGGGAAGATTTAACACAAGCCGTTATCGTCGTACATGGTGCAAGTCATAATCCTGCTGATTATTTTTCTTATTTAACCAATACATTGAATGCAGCATCTTTATCTGAAAATACGGTATTAATTGCTCCTTATTTTAGAAATACAGCAGCAGCAAATAGTACAGATTTTCATTGGTCAAGTTTTGCTTGGCGAGATGGAAAATTATCAAGTAATGCCAATAAAATTAGTTCTTTTGCCGCTTTAGATGAAATTATCAAGCAATTAGCCGATATAGAAAACTTCCCCGTTTTAGAGCAAATTGTAATTACTGGTCAATCTTCTGGCGGACGATTCACGCATATTTATGCACCGTCTAATGCTTCAGAAGGACTTTATGCCGCTATTAATTTCGATTATGTGGTGAGTGAAAGTCAATATTTTTATTATCCAGACGGTCAGCGAATTGATGAAAATACCAACCAACTTTATACGCCAACGAGTTGTAATGGCTATGATTTTTGGCCTTTCGGTTTTGACCTTATTCCAGATTATTTAAGTACAATGACCGAAACGACTTTTAATCAGCGTTTTGCCAGTCGGTCTATCACTTACCTTTTGGGAAATGGAACGGCTGCTGACCCTACGCTAAACACAAATAATTGTAGTGCAACGCTTTTGGGTTCAAATCGCTATCAAAGAGGTGAAAATATGTTCCGATATATGGAATTAGTGTATCCCACAAATAATCATGCTAAAACAGTTGTAAACGGCGTTTCACATGACGGTTCTGCAATTTATCAATCTGCTACATTTCGGGCGTTATTGGTAGATTTATTGAATTAATTACCTCGATTTGTAACCTAATTGAATATGGATTTTAGGAGCGTAGCTTTAGTTTATTGAAGCTACGCTCTTTTGATATTTGGGTTGAATTTTTCATCATTTAAAGCTTGAAATAAATTATTTAATACAGTATTTATTTTGTTTCTATTACCAATCTTATTTTATAAAAAAGTCCCTTTTTACAATATAGAAATTGTCGAAGAACCATAAATCCATCCCAATCACTTTCATAAAATTCACTATTTTATTGGCATCTTTCATTTTACTAAAAAGTAGTTGGCAGTAAAATGAAAAATGCCGTATAATTAGTAAAAATTAGTGTCAGAAAAATTTCGTCCAAAGTTCAAAAGCATTATATTGTCTATAATATAAAAAATCACATCCGAAAAATGCAATAATTTATGTATCGTACTATTATCGTATTGAGTATTTTAATGCTCGTAAACATTACATCAAAAGCGTGTACTTGCAATAATATTGAGCATACTTTTACACATTTATTAGAATCAAAGTATGTTTTCTTAGCAACGGTTATATCGATTTCAGAATGTGGACTGAATAATAAATATGAATACGAACTTCGTATAGAAACCAACTATAAAGAGGCTTTGCCCGAAACCAAAATGGTTTATACCGATTGTGTTACGTCTTGTGCGTTTCAATTAAAAAAAGGGAAACAATTTATTTTTTTTACAAATTTAAAAAGCGAAATGATTAATTTTTGTGACCTGCGAATTGAGTCGTCAGATACCGCTTTTAGTATGGTGAAAAAATATTTAAATCAAATAAAAAGTACGAAATTGGACTATTTAGAATTATCGGACGGTTGGAATAATAATAATTATAAAGCCAAAATGATGGTGCAAGATGGTAAGGTGAAGGGCGTTGTAAATGTTTATAATAAACAAGGAAACACAATACTTAAAGGCTTAATTCAAAATGGAAAAATGGAAGGTTATTATGAAATTAGATATTTTTCTGATGGAGAAGAATCATGGACTGGAAATTATAAAAATGGCGAACGAGTCGGTAGTTGGGTCTATAAATATTCCGCTAAGAATAAAGAAAAAATAAACAAATATATTCTTTATATTTATGAAAATGGAGAAGTCGTCGATAGGTCAGATTTGGATCAGGCGGCTCAATTAGAAAAGTATGAACCGAAAAAAAATTAGTGATTAGCGATTGGTTGCGAAGGCTGAATATTATGAAATTAGAATTTAAAAAATAATCAAATATGAAATATAAAGCATTAAGTTCAAAATTATACAAACTCAATCGGGCAAATTTTGTGAAAGCATTACAACCGAACGCCATTGCGGTTTTTCATTCCAACGATATGATGCCTCGTACGGGTGATTCATTTCATAAATTTCGCCAAAACTCTGACTTACTCTATCTTTCAGGATTAGATCAAGAAGAGGTTGTGGTCGTTTTATTTCCGGATTGTCCAAATAAAAACTGGCGAGAAGTCATTTTTACCAAAAAAACGAATGAGCATATTGCGATTTGGGAAGGCGAAAAATATACGAAGGAACAAGCTCGAAAAGTTTCGGGAATTCAGAGCGTTTATTGGCTCGAAGAAATGGATAGAGTTTTGACCGAAATGATTATCCTTTCGGAGATGATTTATTTGAATGGAAATGAAAATTACCGTTTTAATTCGCCTGTGGCGTATAAAGATTTGCGATTTTTGGAAGACCTCAAAAAAGCCTTCCCTTTTCACCGCATCGAACGTTCACAGCCGATTATGAAACGGTTGCGAATGGTAAAATCTAAACACGAAGTTAAGGCAATTCAAAAAGCTGCCGACTTGACCGAAAAAGCCTTTCGTCGAGTGTTGAATTTTACAAGGCCTGGCGTGAAAGAATACGAAATTGAAGCTGAAATTACGCATGAATTTTTGAGAAATTCCGCAACGGGTCATGCTTACGAGCCGATTATCGCAAGTGGTGCAAATGCTTGTGTGTTGCACTATTTGGAGAACAATAAAACTTGTGAATATGGAGATTTGCTGCTCATGGATTTTGGGGCAGAATATGCTAATTATGCCGCCGATATGACGAGAACGATTCCTGTAAGTGGGCAATTTACCAAACGTCAAAGGGAAGTTTATAAAGCCGTTTTGAAGGTGATGAAAGCCTCTATTGAAATGCTTCGCCCAGGTACAAATATCAACGCATACCATAAAGAAGTCGGTAAAATAATGGAATCACAATTGATTAAAATTGGCTTATTGGACAAGACCGATGTCAAAAATCAATCAAAAAACAATCCTTTGTATCGCCAATATTTCATGCACGGAACATCGCATCATTTAGGCTTAGATGTCCACGATATTAGCAATTTTTATGCAGATATTCAGCCCGGAATGGTGTTTACCTGCGAACCTGGGATTTATATTCGTCAAGAAGGTTTGGGTGTTCGTTTGGAAGACGATATTTTGGTAACAAACGATAATCCGATTAATTTAATGAAAAATATTCCAATCGAAATTAATGAAATTGAGGATATAATGAATGATTTAGATTTGCCGTTTTAAGTAGTTATTATTTTAATTGTAAATTATAAAAACTTGATAATCAATAGGTTATAATATTTTAAAACATTTAAGCAGATGTAATATTTCGGCGTTATACTTTACACGAATTCGCCGAAAGGTAAAAATATGTACTTTCGTATAAATAAAAAAGCCAACTTGATTGATTTCAAGTTGGCTTTTTTTTGTTATTATTTAATAATAAATCACGCCTTAGTATTTTTGTTTGTCTTAATTTGTTCCAATAAATCCTCAACATGAGTCGAATCTTCATTTTCTTTTTTTGCCAAACGAATTGCTTTTTTTGCTACTCTTCTCGCCTTACCTTTTCTGTCCAACTTATAATATAAAGCTGCCAAAGTATAGTGATTCGTATAAATATCTTCCATCTCAATCGCACGTTTTGACCAATCCACCGCTTTTTGCAACATCACTTTATCCTCAATCACTTCTGCGAAAGTACGAGCGATAGAGTTTAACTCGTCAGCCGTAATATTTCTGATATTTTCCACATAATCTACCGCAGCTTCCGCAAAGCCGTCACGGTCACCTTGTGTGCGATGATACGTCATTCTGAAAGCTGCAAATTTTACCGTTGCCTCTTCTTTATAAACCTTTTGAAACAACTTATCGGCTTCATTTAATTCTTTTTTTACGTCCGAACCTTTTTGATTTGTAATCAAATCCAAACGATTTTGAACGATACTTTGCACCTTATTAAAAATAGGATTACTTCCGAACTGCTGCTCGAACATTTCCCTATTTTCAATCATATAATTGAAATGACGAGAGCGAGTATTTTCCGTAAAATCAAAAATAAACTGCATGGTTTCAGCAGATGACCATTCATTTTGCGTATTCAAATAAGCTTCCGCAATTTGAGGATATTTAACATCCGCAGCGGCCTTACTTGCATAGGCATAATCCTTTAAAAAGGCTGGAGAGCGGTCACCTTCCAAATATTTCTTCGTCAATGAACCTAATCGGAGTGCAGTATTTAAGGCTGATTTTCCGACCTCAACGAAGTCTGCCGCATCTTTATAGCCCGCTATTCGGTGCAATAATTCCCCTTCTGGAGAAAAATATAAAAAGGTAGGAAATGCCTTAACATTATATTTTGAAGCGAAATCCTTTCCTTCGGCTGCCTCCATATCTAACTTGATACTAATGAAATTAGCATTATAAAACTCGCTTACATCTGGCTTCGTAAAGACGTATTTATCCATCTTTTTACAAGGTGCACACCAAGTCGTGTAAGCATCTACAAAAATGTTTTGGTTCGCAGTTTTGGCATCAGCCAATGTTTCCTCCCACGATTTTTTTGTAAAGTCAATGGACTGAGCAAAAATACTTGTTGCAATAAATAAAATTCCTAATAAAATAGTTGTTTTTTTCATAATATTATGGCTTTAATATTCTTAAAAAATCATCAATCGATTGTGTTGATTGCTGTTCTTTAACCGCTAATTCTCTTGCGCTTCTGGCAATTCTGATTGCAGCTTCTTTTTTATTATTTTGAAAAAGGACTTTGGCGTAAGTCAGATATTGGTAAGATAAGCCGCTTTTTTCTGCCGCTTTCTTTGACCACTTTTCTGCTAATTTTAGGGCTTTCGTATCGTCTATAAAAGTAGTTAAAATATTTCTTGAAATATTGTGAAGTTCACTCGCGTTATTTTTAGCATATTTCTTCAAATATTTTTTACTTGCTTTCACATATAAACCAGCATCTGTTGTGCCAAGTCCATAAATCAT
>Ga0222647_1000448_pt1 | contig 17684 bp, 13 predicted proteins | sample AntAcemetagen333_FD_179864 | JGI IMG/M metagenome (GOLD analysis project Ga0222647, IMG submission 179864) | Saline water microbial communities from Ace Lake, Antarctica - #333 | ecosystem: Environmental > Aquatic > Non-marine Saline and Alkaline > Saline | place: Antarctica: Ace Lake...
AAAAAGGCACTCTTGGAGTAAAACCGAGAGTGCCAAATATTGTAAAACAAAACTTAAAATTCGTTATCTAATAATAACTAATTTATCTGTTTTCAAAACTTGATTATTGACATGTATTTGATATAAATATATTCCGGGCGACAAATCATTAATTGTAATGATATTATTGTCTAAATTTTGATATGATTGCACGATTCGACCAGTCATATCCATTAAGATAAAATCAAAATCCGTTACATCATTGATAAAAATGGTCAATTCGCTATGTTGTCGAATAGGATTTGGAGCGATAATGATTGAGGCGACCTCAGAAACATCGATTGACACAACCGATGAATATTCATAAGTCCCATCATAATCTACTTGTTTTAATCGGTAATAATTGACCCCTTTTCGTGGAAGAATATCCGTAAATTCGTAAGTCTGATTTTCCATTGTTGTCCCGTGACCTGTTATTATCCCAATTTTACTGAATTCTAAACCGTCCGTACTTCGTTCGATTTCGAAGTGACTATTATTTGTTTCAGAAGCAGTTATCCATTTTATATTGATTCTTGCATTCTTGATGATTCTTGCATTTAATGCAATTAATTCTACTGGTAATTGACTACTACCATTCAAGTCATCCTTCGATGATGGCTGAAGTACCCACCATATAGAATCATCATTATTAGTACCACTAAGGTTTTGTGGGGTGTAATTAGGATTTATGATTAGGTTCTGAATAACAGGTGCTCCTCCTGATCCTACTATTTTTTTACTCGCATAATTAGCGGATGGATTCGCACCATAACTAATTGTATCCTGAGGAACATTATTATCATCATATAAAATAATCGTTCTATTATCATTCTGTTGTAAAGTTGCAATTGGTATCCAAATACCGCCTCTTCCAGATGCGGCTTCATTATCAATTGTCGTTGGTGCTGGTGCGGCAATGGTTTCGGTATGGTAAACTGCTCCCGAAGCATCCCGAAATTCCATATACCAGCCATTCACATCTTCATTAGCGGGGCCAGCTAATTCGACTCCTCGATCGGTTGGATTGGTATCTTTATAACTGATTTCATTGATGAAAACACTTTGAGCCAAAAGCGATAGGCTAAATAATGTCAGCACGATTGATAAGATGATTATTCTCATATCTTGATGTCTTTAGTGTGCGAATGTAAGTAGGTTTATTATCCAAGTATAAGCCTATTTTAATTCCTAATCAAAAAATTACATTTTGCCTAAAATAAGTAAAATACCCGCAACCAAAGTTACGGGCATCTTAGTATTTATCGATTTCAGAGAATCGAATAAACAATACACTAAATTCTTTATTATCTTTTTTTGACTTTAGATATTAGACCGCTTCGCTCTTAGATGTTAGAAATACCAAAGTAAAATCTAATACCTAACGTCTAAGATTCAAAACCAAAGCGGGCTAACGTACAACATCTAAAACCTAATTTCTAAAAATTAATAATACCGGTAACCATTACATTTAATGATACGGTTGCATTCGCATCTATGGAAATATTGTTCAAATCAATGCCTAATGAAGTCAACAAATTCAAGGTTAATTCCCCTTTTGCTTCCATTTTTCCATCGTTATTTTGGTCTTCAAAAGTGATAAAATGTAACTCGTAATCACCTGCTTCCAAGAATGCTAATTTATATTCGCCATTATCTTTTACGACAGCACTTGTTACTGCATTTTTGAAAGTTATATTACTTGCACCTTGACCTTGTACCTCTGTATTTTGGTCATAAGTATCTTTTCTGTAAGCAAAAACGATAATATTATCTGAACTGACGGAGGGATTATCTTGTACTTCACCCTCTACTTCACCAGTTTCATCTTTTTCAATAAAACGAACGGCTGCGTTTAATTCTGCTTGTGTAACGAATTTGAAATTCGTTGCTGTTAAAGTATCCGTTTCGTAAGCGATTGCTTTGCGAACATCAAAATCTAATACAAAATTGCTTTCTACATTTTCTTCGACTTCGTAAGGTTTTTGGATAACAATCTCGCCAGTCGCTTGACCTTGAGTAGCTAAATCGTGTTTCATACCGTCAATCGTTGCAATATAACAGCCAGGAGCGTTTCCGGTAGCATCTGTTTCGTAATCCAAAACTAAAGTGACTTCACTGTATGTTTGTGCATCTAACTCACCAGTTCCTAATAATTTCGTATTTCCTTCTTGGTAACTCAACAAATTAATCGTTTGCGTACCGCTAAATCCATCGTATATTTCGCCATCTATTTTGATTGCCGTTACCGTCACGAAAACGCCTTCAACGGAAGCATCGTCTATCGGTGCATCGGTCATTTCAAAGCTGGTTTCTCCTGTTTTCTCTGTCGGACTGACAGGATCGCCTCCCGAAATATTATCGTCACATTGTGTGAAAGTGAAAATCATCATCGTAGCTAAGGCTACACTTTTTAAAAAACTCATTTGATTTTTCATAATTCTGTGTTTTTGACTGTCCATTTTTTAGGTGGACAAGTGTGTTTGTTAATTATGTTTTTGTATATAGCTCTTCCGTTTCCGTTGATTATCTTATTGATTATCAGCGAATTACAGGTAATTTAATAAATGTTGTTTTGAATAAAAAGTGACTAATTAACAGGCTTTAAATTTAATAAAAGGAATGTTAAATTGTTGTACTTTGGTTGACTTTGAAATTTTTCGCAGGGCAACCATAACCTCTACCGCATGAAGTACAGAAAAGTGAAAAACCTACAAAAAGTAAAAATATTGCTATCATTGATTTGTTCGTTTTCATAGTAATATATTTTTTTAAAATTTAAAATTTAAAATCTAAGTAAAAAAAACGGCAACGAAACGTTTCGGCTTCATCGCCGTTACCACTGCACACTATAATACTAATTCACATTAAAATCCACTCTTTTGCGGTATCTTAGTATTGCTTTTGTATTCAAAAACAATCGTTAATTAGTACATAATAAACTCTACAAAACATCTGCTATAATACGGAACTTAGAATCTATATCAATCTTAACTTCTTGATTTATAGTTTCATCGGTAACCGTTTCTACTCTAATCGTGAATTTATCTTTGACAATATAATCTCTCAAATTATTCGCTACTACGGTCAATTCCAATTCTGTTCCAATATTGTCAGGAATATCATTAGCAAAAGCGATTTGAGTTTCTCCTAAACCATCCGCATTGATATATAAAGTAATGTCCTTTAAAAAATCAAAACGCTGTGAAGAAGGGGAAGTGATTGTCAAAACCAATGAAGTCAAATTGACGGTTTCTACTAATTCCTTTTGCGTATTCTGAACGCCAAAAGTTGATTCGGAATTCGTTGTGATATTTGGTGTAAACAAATCAAAAGGTAGATTTAAGCCCGAACTCGGCGGTACTTTTACCTCTGAACTGAATTCCATATCGAATTCCACTTTCGTTGCTTGATCAAATAATTCACAACTTGAAATAGAAATGGTAATTAATAGTAAAAGTACGCTTACCAAATTTTTACTGTCTTTGAAAAATGCGTTTATCATGTTATTTTTTTTGTGTATTGTTAAAGTATTTTTTCTGTAATTGATAATGCAAATATGAGGGCATTTTTTTGGTAAGGTCTTCTTATCTGATTTTCTGAAATAGATGCGGAAAAAAGTTCTGCATCATAATTGAATCCATTCACTTATCATATTTTACTCGAATGCTAATTTTAAGTAGAACGGTTTTCCTACAAAAAAATGACAAGCATATTTTTTAACATTTTGCGAAGTAAACATAAAATAGAATTCTGCCAATTCAACTTTTTATAGGAAAACCCTTTTTTAAGTAGTTAGGTATAAGTAATCGGCTATTGTAATTGATTAAAAGTTCTTGACGGGTAATTAATATTAATATTATAAATTATCAGTTTTTTATAATTTCTAATTAAAGCAATAAGCATTTAAAACGGCTTGCTTTCTGTGTAAATACCCATGGTTTCATCTTGCTTTTCTATCCAATCATTATGCAAACGAACAACTTTCCATAAGTGACGGAAATGATGATTAACCATTCCAATCTTTGAGACTAATTCTGTATTATCTTTAAAAAAAACAGAAGCCACTGAAATATAATTCTCTTCCGTAACTTCCGTCCATTCGTCTGAACCCTCCCGCTCTAAGTAGCAGTAGCGATTGTAAGGATTTTCAATATCATTTCGTTTTTCAGCGTAGTAATCATAAACGGTCACATTACCTGCCTCGATAACTTCCATGAATACTGTTTTAGATATAAACATACTTGGTGCAGATGAAATCGCCTTTTTACATTTATAATGTTTCCAATTATAAGCATTATTACCAAATTCATTTTTCCCAAAATATTGATAACCGTACCCTAAAATATCCATTGGTTTGTAAACCGACCTTTTACCTTTTTCGATAAAAGTAACTTTGACTTGGGCGGCAATTAGCCCTTTAATTTTTATTTGCCCCTCAATTCGCTCGTTTTGCATGTTAATAATGTATCCGTCAAATCTCTTGTGACCTGCGAAAATATTAACTGCAAAAACGGATAATAATACTATAATTAATAACTTTTTCATAAAGTGGAAATTGTATTGTTTAAAAAATCATGGCTCGTATTATATACACAACGTAAGTAATGATAAACTCAGATTGAAAGCAAAATATTCATAAAAAGTATTTTGCTCTTAATTTATAGTACAAAGATGACTTTAATAAACGGGTTGATCGTTTTTATCTGATTTTGGCGGAAAGGTGAGCAAAAAAGTAAGTTTGTTTTTTTTATTATCAAAGGTCAGACTACTGTACATTTTTTATTGGTGGAAAGACCTGTTTCTGCAAAAGTGAGCAGGTGACTTTAAGTCACCTGCTCACTAACTCACTGTTTTCAAGACTTTCGAAATACTATTAATACAGTAGTTTATACGATTTACAGAAATTGTCAAAGAGCCAAATAATTTATAAGGTTAGAATGATAGTAGATTTAGAAAAATTATTTTTTGGCTCATTCCATCAAAATATCCAAGCTAAAATAACTAACAAGATCTTGTAATAACTTTGTATTTCTAACCCTTTTAGGCGTTTCATCAATCAGTTTTTGCAATTTTTTGAGGTATTGATTATGGTTTGTTTCCAACCATTTTGCGGTATAAAATAAGATATGAATCGTAAAATCATTTTCAGGATTTACTGATTTTTTATCCGTCATTTTTTTATACCGCCGATAAGCAGCTTCCAATCCTTCATAATTTTTCAGATTAAAATAAGCGGAAATTTTCACGGCAAAAATTGGGTCGATGTAAGCGTGAAAAGGAATTTGTTGGTAAGTAAATAATAACCCTTTTAATAATTGAATAGCTTGTTTATTATCTTTTTCATCGCCTAATAATAAAAAACAGGCGTAAGCATTAGTGATACCAATATATTTAGCGGGAGTATTCGTGATTTCATCAGAAGTTAACAGTGTACCGAACCTTTTTTTTGATATTTTTAAGCGGTTTTTTATTTCAGAAGGCAATAGCTCCAAATGATTATCCATAAATCCCACATTATATTTACTGGATAAATAACTTGCTTGAACAGCAATTGAAAGTAACTCTGGTTGAGGAGCGAAATTTTTCCAAAAGAAAGTCTCCTCCGAATTGTCCAAAATCTTAGTAGATAATTCAATAACTCGATCATCATCGAAGTCTATAATTAAGGCCCTTAATTTCAAATACGTTACTCGACAGCCCAAATCTTCTAAAAATGGAAAAACCAAATAGCTATTCGTTTCTAAGAGTTTTTCTAATTGTTCGATTTTCTCGAAAGTCGCCGTAGTAAAAAAGGATTCGGCATTGAAGAAATTCAAACCATGTAAGTAAAAATATTGACTTAATGCACTGACTACCAAGCTTTTGCTATTGGAATATTGATTAAAAAAAGATAATATCTGTTCAATATCTGCATTATCTTTAGGTTTGCTTTTTACACTAAAATGTTGCTGACGGTATAAATAAATTTGATTGACCAAACTTCGATAATTGATAATTTCGGCTTGTCGAGTATAATTCTTGACGACGTCTTTGATATTTTCCTGTAACTCATGCTGTAATGCCTGAATATTCAACGCTATAATATGCGTGCCGAAATCTTCGATTTTCTCACTAATATCCAATAAAGCGTCTAAATAAAGGTTGGCTGTTTTTAGTTTACCATCATTAATTAGCCGTTCGATTTTATTGATATTGGGCAATAAATAAGAGGGATAATTTCTACTTAGAAATTGTGTTAATTTGAAGGTATAATGTGCCAATTGAAAAAACTTTTTTTTCGTTTTTTCATCACTTGCATCATCTTCCGTATAAACCAATTCACAAAGGTCTTTCGTTGATTGTTCTACCTCAACGGAGCGATTAATACTATCTAAAAGTAACAACGGATAGTAGGAGCGAATATTGATATTTTTTACACATTCTCTAAAAACATCGAAATGATAATCGTCCAAAAGTTTGACGACTTTTTCGATTTGTAACATACCTGAATATTTAGTGCAGTGAATATCACAAATGTAATGAATTATGAATGATAAATTTTCGGTGAATTTTAATAAAGATTTACTAAGTTTTTAAAACGGTAAATCTAATGCTCAACAGAATGAGTTTCAAAAAAAAGCAACAAAAAAAATTTCACGAAGTCCGAATACCCCGTGAAATTTTCCAAAAAAATCTTTTGACTTTTGACTTTTTGCGAATCCTTAAAATCCTTTGTGGTAAAAACAAACAAAAAAATCAAAATCTACAACCCGTTTACAAAATCCCTTCTGGAATGGCATAAACTGGAATTTCACGCTGATATGTCATTTTTTTAGCATGAGAAAAATTAAACAATTCTTGAATAAAAGACCGTTTGTGCGTCACCATGACCAAAAAGTCAATACCATTTTTTTCTGCATAATCCGCCGTAGCTTCGACAATATCATCGCCTGGCAACTCCACGAAACTCATATAGCGATAATCCTTATACATTTCCTTAAAGTCGTCTATTTTATGTGTCAAATCGCCTGTGTGTGTCGTATCAATATGGATTCCTTTGACTTCTGCATCTAAGGCTTTCGCCAATTCCAAAACTTTCGATAAAACTTTTATATCCTCTTTTATGTATTCAATCGTTACCCCGATTTTATCAATTTTTCCATCAAAAACTGCATTTTCAGGAATGACAATTACGGGACATTCTGCATTTTCCATCACTTCCCCAGCCAATGTGCCAAGGAAAATTTCTTTCAAAACCGAAGCACCGCCAGTTCCCATGACGATTAAATCATAATTTTCTAATTTGGCTACTTTCGTCACTGTTTGTAAGGTATCCCCCTCCTCCAAAGCGTGATTAATATTGATATTACTCAAATTATTATCCGTAGCAATTTGGCGAAAACTTGGTACGGAATCTTGATAATTTTCAAATTCATTCCAATCCAAACCTTCATAAAAGTCAGCAAGCGAAGCAGGCATGATAAAATCACCCACATCTGGTTTTTCGTAAGTATGTAAAGTCGTAATTGAAGCATCAAGCTGATTGGCTAAATGAAGTGCATACAAAAAGGCTTTTTTGGACACTTCTGAAAAATCCGTAGGAAATAATATCTTTTTCATTTCTAAGTATTTGATTGTTAATGGTTGTATTTACCACAAATATAAGCTTATTAAACGCTTAAAAAACTGACTTTCGTCAAGGGTAGAAATGATAAATATTTGATTTTGGTAATAACTTTAAATGTGAAATAATTCAATTTTAGGAGCGTCAAATTTTTGTTAAGTAATTACTAAAAAAAGCGATTTAAAAGTTAGATTTTTTTTTTAATACCTTAAACTACACTTTTCATACAGTTTATACGTCTATATAATAGGGTTCTTAATTATAATTCATTATTTGTAATTAAATTTGAAGATTATTCAAAACATTAAATACTTTAACAAACAGAATAACATGAAAAAAAATGTACTATTGATGCTTCCATTATTACTGATGGGACTCATCACAACAGCTCAAATTACAGTCACAAACAACGCATTCCCATCAGTTGGTCAAGCATTTCAGACCAATATTGTAAATGGTTTACAACGTATTGATATTACTCCTGCAGGCCCGAATCAAGTTTGGGATATGGCAGATTTATTAGGTACACCAGTTGATTTTACTGTAGCAGCGGCAGCATCGGGTGCAGCTGCTGCGAATTTTCCAACGGCAACTCTTATTATACCAGAACTCGGTGGCGTAGCTGGTGATGCTTACGTAAAAGTAAGTGGCAATCAAATGGAAACGGTTGGTCTTTTAGCGACAATTGACGGACTTATTAGTAATTTTCCAGTTAAATTAACGCCAAACCGTATCGATTTAGTAACGCCTATGAATTACCAAAACACATCATCAAGTGCTTTTGATTTACAGGTTGCTTTAGATCCACATATTCCAGCAGGAACGGCTCTTGATTCTACAATAACTACATTAGAAGTACCAGGGGTAGTAACGATTGATTCATTGCGTATCACATTTATTGCGACTCGTACTACAGAAGTAGATGCTTGGGGAAGTTTGACAATACCAGTCGGGGCTTTTGATGTTTTAAGATTGAGAACAGTAGATTATACGAATACCATTTTGGAAGTAAAAGTTACTTTCTTTGGTGTGCCGAATAACTTGTGGCAAAACCTTTCAGATCCGAATAACGTATTGAATGTCGATCCTGCAACATTGCCTTTTGGAGGGTTAGATACAATCATCACTTACGAATTTTGGGATGCTGATGAGCAACAAGCTGTCTTAAAAGTGTTAACTGGTGCAGATGGTCAAACGGCTACTTCTGGTCAATATCGAAGAGGTACAACAAGTACAAAAGGTCAAGTATTGACAAACGGAAAAGCTGCTGCCTATCCGAATCCTGCAACGGATAATTTTACTTTAGAATTAACAAATTTTGACGCAGGAGATTATACTTTTAAAATGTATAATATACTTGGTAAGGAAGTGAAAAATGTGCCTTTCCGTTATAGCGGCGATACTAAAATGTTGATTCAAACGGATAATTTGAACGCAGGAACGTACATTTATCGCATCTTGAATGACAATAACGAACATTTAATTACTCGCAAAATGATTATCGTTAAACCATAATAATTAAAATAAAAAGGATTAATTAAAATTAAAAATGACCGTTTTAACGTATTTTTCACGTTGAAACGGTCATTTTTTTTAATTTTAATTTGCTAAAATCAAACAGAGTTATTTTCAAATCATAAGCATTGATAGAAGTAAAGGGTTTTCTGTGAATCTTAAAGTTTTCTACGGTTTGCCATTGATTGCTTTGTAGTTATATGCTTGTTTTAAAGTACTTTCCGACAGGAAATTCACGAGAATATCCTTCATTTTGTGCATCTTCTTCCAACATTTGTTCAACATCAAAAGTAGGACAAATGTAAGTCGTGATGTTTTCTCGTATTAGATTAAATAAAGTTGAAGCTGGTTTTAATAATCCATTTTGGGCAAATAGATTTACGCCAAATAAACAAACTACTCGTAAAATGACTATCGTTCAATCGCAATAATTCATCAACTTTCTTCTGGGTATAATCCAAATCGTTTTTGCAATTCGTCAACCATCGGATTGAGTTCTCGCATTAATTTATACTTGTCACGAGCTGTCAAAAATTGTGGTTGTTTTGGTTTTTCGGGTTCTGGAACATTGGTTTTATCAATGAGAATGTCAACCGCTAATTCGGGCGCATTGAGTACTTCTCGGAGGTAAATAATCAAATCTCGCTCATCGGCAATCATACTCTTATTTAAATTAGAACTCACTTCTACCTTAATCGTATTGCCGTCCAAACTTACAGCAGAAGTATTGAAAACACTTTGTGTTCGAGCGGAACTAATTTTTTCGTTGATATATTTATGCCAATATTCCGTTAAGGTTTCTGCGGATAAAACTATTTTGGACGTGTTTTCTTCCGCTTTTTCTTCGTGAACTTCTTGTTCTAAATTATCTAATAAACTACTCTTATTTTTATTTAAAGTAATTTTCTTTTTAATAACTGGTTGCGGCTCTTCGGCTTTGGAAACTGCATTTTCAGCCGCTTTTTCCGCATAGTTATTGGTCGAATTATTGGCTGGATTACTCGCCGTGGTTACGTCAAGATTTTTTTTTTCAGCGGAAGCATATTGAGCAGCATTCAACGCCTGATTGATGTACGTCATTCGTATCAACGCCATTTCAACGTGCAAACGCTTATTTCGAGCCATTCGGTAATTGACATCGCAATCATTGGCAATCGACAAAGCCGACAATAGCAACGAAGCGGGCGTAATTCCTGCTTGAATTTGGTAACGCTGTTGCAACGCTTGACCAGTTTCTAAGAGTTTCAACGTTTCCTTATCTTGACAAACCAAAATATTTCTAAAATGCTCTGCCAAACCTTCTACAAAGATAGACGGGTCAAAACCTTTGCGTAAAATATCATCAAAAATCAACAAAACTTGCGATACATCTTCCGACAACATTGCATCTAAAATACGGAAAAAATAGTCATAATCCAATACATTCAAATTGGTAATGACGTCATTATAGGTGATTGATTTGCCCGAAAAACTAACGACTCTATCAAAAATCGACAAAGCATCTCGCAACGCACCATCTGCTTTTTGAGCAATGATATGCAACGCATCATGTTCCGACGCAATCTTTTCTTCTGCACAAATACTTTCCAAATGCGTAACAATATCACTGACTTGAATTCGATTAAAATCGAAAATCTGACAGCGAGATAAAATCGTTGGAATGATTTTGTGTTTTTCGGTTGTTGCTAAAATGAATTTTGCATAAGGCGGCGGTTCTTCCAAAGTCTTCAAAAAGGCGTTAAAAGCCTGAGTGGACAACATGTGAACCTCATCTATAATGAAGATTTTGAATTGCCCTTTTTGTGGCTGAAAACGAACTTGCTCAATCAATGCCCGAATATGTTCGACGCTATTATTAGAAGCCGCATCTAATTCCGTAATATTGAAAGAAGCCGTATTATTAAACGATTCGCAAGAGCCGCAAGTGTTACACGGTTCATTATCCTTAGTCGGCGTTTCGCAATTTAAAACTTTTGCCAAAATCCTCGCACAGGTAGTCTTACCAACACCTCGTGGCCCACAAAACAAGAACGCATGCGCCAAATGGTTGTTTGCCATCGCATTTTTCAACGTATGTGAAACGTGCTGCTGACCCACAACTTCATCAAACCGCATTGGGCGATATTTCCGTGCCGATACTACGAAATTAGACATTTTGCTTGAAGTATTAAATATTAATTATGAAATATTAACGCTCAAAAGTACGGAATTAGGATTTAGAAATGGGCATTAAAATCGGCATAAATTTATAAAATGAATTAAAAGGGGAGGCGAAAGGCTGCCTTTTTTTGTTGAAAATTGGCAGGAATCGTATTGCAACACGCAGGAAAGACATTGGAAATCAGGATAAAAGCGTTGGTATTTAGTTTTAAAAACCTGAAAGGTGGGGTTTCGATTTTGTAGCATATTTGATAAAAAAGTTCGCCTCATTTTTGTCCGTATCAATTGCATGGCACTTTAGTGCCGTGAGTTTGAAAAGCAATGATGTATTTGGGCTTTAGCCCCAACATCTGTGGAGTTTTGGGCTAAAGCCCGTACATTTTTTGACCTCTTAATCACGGCACTAAAGTGCCGTGCAATTGACATTTTTTGGGGCGAACTTTTATTATTAAAATCAATCAAAATCGATATCCTACTTGGTAGGTGGGTTCTCCCATAAAAACATCTTTCCCAAAATCCTTGTTACCTTTGCTTCAATAATACGAAAATTACTAAAATAACTAAAGATGGCAAGTGCATTAAAAAACTTATCAGATTATAACGAGGAAAATATTGCCTCGGTAGAAGGTCAAAAATTCGGCATCGTTGTTTCGGATTATCACAACGATATTACTTACGCTTTGTACGAAGCCTGTCATGCGACATTGCTCAAACACGGAGCAAAAGAAGAGGATATTTTCACGGCTCAAGTCCCCGGAACGTATGAATTACCAACGGGTGCAAGAATGTTGGCGCAAGTCAAAAATTTAGATGCGTGCATCTGTTTAGGTTGCGTCATTAAAGGTGATACACCGCACAATGATTACATCAATTCGGCTGTCGCCAATGCGTTAATGAGTATGTCGGTAACATCTGGCAAACCGTTTATCTTCGGTGTTTTAACCCCAAACACACACGAACAAGCGAAAGACCGTGCTGGTGGAAAACATGGAAATAAAGGTACTGAATCCGCAGTTGCAGCGATTAGAATGGTAGATTTAAAGAAAAGTTTGGGCGGTAAAAAATCAACGATTGGATTCGGGAATTAAAACCCTATTATTGAACCCATCCTCAATCCTTCCCTTAAAAATGGAAGGAAGCCTAACGCACCCAAGTTATAGGGCTGCGTGTTATTCCCTTCCATTTTTAAGGGAAGGGTTAGGGATGGGTTCAATAATTAAACAATGAAAACTACAACAACCTCATTTTCAAGAAATCCGAAGCCATTTGGTTTGCTAATTTTGCAGCTTCACCGTTATAACTTTCGCTACTTGGATTCGCAAAAGCGTGATTCGCATCGAAGGTATGATTTTCAATATTTTTGCCAGTCGCTTTCGCTAAAGCTTCAAACGTACTCGCCACTTCTGGCGTAATCCACTGATCATTTTTTGCAAAAATCCCTAAAATATCGGACTGAATTGGTGCCAAATCTTTTGCTTCCGTCACAGGCATTCCGTAATAAATGACACAACCTGCACCTTGATCACCTGCCAAAATAGAGGCTTTCAAAGACCAACCGCCACCAAAACACCAGCCGATAGTCGCAATTTCCGCAAATTCTCCAGCTTCCGTAATCGCACCTTTAATAATAGTTTCTGCACGTTCTGACGAAACTAATCCCATGAATTTTTGAGCGTCGTCACGATTCGTAGCCACATTTCCATCATATAAATCCAATGCCATAATCGTCACTTCACCGTTCAATTCTTCATATAAACGATCCGCTTCCCGCTTCACAAAATCATTCAAACCCCACCATTCGTGAATCACAAATAAGTATTTTTCTACGTCCGTGTTTCCCGCTCTCAAGGTGTAAGCCGTACCTTCCCTTCTGTCCGAAGTTTTGAAAGTCATCATTTCGCCCTTTGTTTCATAAGCGATTTTTTTAGGAATGTCGTGTGCGTCTTTAAATTCTTGTTCTGAATCTGTTTCTGAATTTTTACAAGCGGTCATACTAAGCGATAGTAATAAAATTAATGTACCAATTTTTCTCATAGTTTTGAGGACTGTTTTTTTAATTATTAATTAATGTAAATTGAGCAAATTCACACGCTCACTTCGAGTGAGGCTATGAATTCCCCGTGTTTAAAATGATTGAACTTCTCTTGTCGCTAAATTTTAAGGATTGTCACAAGGAAATTTTTTATTATTGTTTCATTAAAATAAAAAATTTTAATCTTTGTTTACGTTTTCGTTTCAAACCTTGATTATACTTAAATAATTACGATTATTCATTGATTTACAATAATCTTTCAATCAATTTCAATATTTTTGCGACTTTATTAGAAATAATTGGGTTTTAGGCGAGGAGGTTTTGAGGGACAAAGGAAACCATCGACTATAATCCGAAAACCAGTAACCAGAATATCATGCATCAATACATTCAAGATTTTTCAAAACACGAAGGACAATCCGTAATCGTAAAAGGTTGGGTTGCGAATAAAAGGGAAAGTAAAACGAATATTTTTATCGTTTTTCGGGACGGAACTGGCTTTGCTCAATGCGTTGTCAATGTGGACGAAATAGGAGAGGAGCAGTTTGCAGCAGCAAAATCTTTAACTCAAGAATCTTCGGTTATTTTGACGGGAACAGTGGTGAAAGACGCTAAGCAAATTGGCGGATATGAAGTACAAGTAAGTCATTTGGAGATTGTCCACATCACGGAAGATTACCCGATTACACCGAAAGAACATGGTGTGAAATTCTTGGAAGATAGACGACATTTATGGTTGCGTTCTTCTCGTCAATGGGCGATTATGCGAATTCGTAACCAAATTATTATGGGTATTCACGCCTTTTTTCAAGACAACGGTTTTGTTCAAATGGACGCACCTTTATTTACGGGAAGTGCGTGTGAAGGAACGACGAATCTTTTTGAAACTGACTTTTTTGGTGAACCTGCTTACTTGTCGCAATCTGGTCAATTATACGGCGAAGCGATGGCGATGGCAATGGGAAAAATCTATACATTTGGCCCAACTTTCCGTGCAGAAAAGTCTAAAACTCCTCGTCACTTGTCGGAGTTTTGGATGATTGAACCCGAAATGGCTTATTATACCAATGAAATGAACATGGATTTGATTGAGAATTTTGTTCGTTCGGTGGTGAATCGAGTATTGGAAAAAGCAAAACACGAGTTGGAAGTTTTGGGACGTGATGTGTCAAAATTGGCAAACGTAAATGCGGCGTTTCCTCGGGTGTCTTACGAAGATTCAATCAAGATTTTGCGTGGTGAATTGGAGGTTGATGGCAAAAATGCAATTACTTTGCAAGAGCAAGATTTGCAAGCAGCAAAAGATGGTATCGTAGCAGCAGAAGCGAAAATTGCAGAAAATGAATTGATTATAAAAGGGGGTATTAAAAAAGGTAAACGCAATCAGTTGCAAAGCCAAATTGATAGTTTGAAAAACGATATTAAAATTTACGATGAGCAAATTCGGAACATTCCGCAATGGATAGAATCAGCAAAAAACTTCTCTGACGGAGAGGATTTTGGTGGCTCGGACGAAACGGTTTTGACACGAGTTTTTGCGGCTCCCGTAATGGTTTATAACTGGCCTACCAAAATCAAAGCGTTCTACATGAAAGAAGTGGAAGGCGATGAGCATCACGTAAAAGGCGTGGATTTGTTAGCACCAGAAGGTTACGGCGAGATTGTCGGTGGTTCTGAAAGAGAAACAGACATCGAAATTTTGTTAAGAAAAATTGACGAACACGAATTAGATCCAAAAGATTTTTCTTGGTATTTGGATTTACGCCGCTACGGTTCTGTACCACATTCTGGCTTTGGTTTAGGTTTGGAGCGTTTGGTACGTTGGATTTGCGACCTCGATCACGTTAGAGAAACGATTCCGTTCCCTCGTCGTTACGGTCATTTATTTCCGTAAGTTTTTGAGATTTTAGACGTTAGATATTACATTTAAGATCGCTTTGCTTTTAGATTTTTTTAGCGGCGAAGTATTCAAAATATTAAAAAGGGTTGGACGATTGTTCAACCCTTTTTTTGGTTTTTTTTAATTATACCAAAATATTAATAACGTCCGTCATGCCGACGAAGGTCGGCACCTCCTAAGTGTAAGGATTCAATTTTCAGAAAGTTATCGGTTTTAAATTGGTAAAAAGTTTAGGTTTGGAGCGAATAGCATTTTTTTCCTACTTTTGACGACTTTTTACAATCGTTACACGTTCCTTAGAAAAGCAAAAAAATTAGTATGATAAAACAAACGATATACGCCATTACGATTTTAAGCATGGTAGCAATAATCGTACAATCTTGTACGAACGATAATATTTTGGACGACCCCAGCGCAAGGTTAGAGTTTTCATTAGATACGCTGACGTTTGATACCGTTTTCACGGCAGTTGGCTCAACGACTCGCAGCTTTAAGGTGTATAATTTTAATGAATCGACTGTCAATATTAGTAAAATTGAGCTGGGAGGTTTGGCTGGTGATGCGTTTCGGTTGAATATTGACGGCAGTCCAAGTAATATTTTAATGGACGTGACGATTCCTGCGAATGATAGTATTTATATTTTTGCGGAAGTCACCGTTGATCCAAATAATTCAAATAATCCTTACGTAATTACGGATAAAGTGCGTTTTGAAATCAACGGCAATCAGCAAGAAGTGACGCTCGAAGCATGGGGAAAAAATGCGAATTATATTGGCGGAAAAGGGGCTGTTTCTGGTTGTACCGAGGATTTGTTTTTTGATGACGAAAAGCCTTACGTTATTTATGGTGTTTTGGTGATAGATAATTGTGATTTGATATTGCCCGCAGGCTGCCGAGTTTACGTTCATGGCGGATTGGTGAGATTAGATAGTACGTATTATTCTGACGGACTTATTATTATTGAAGAAAATGGTCGATTGCTTTCAAACGGTACAAAAGATAATCCTGTGGTTATTCGAGGGGATAGATTAGAACCAGATTACGATGATGAACCTGGGCAATGGGCAGGGATTTTAATTGGTCAAAATTCTACAGGAAATTCCATTACGCATACCACGATTCGTAATTCCATTATCGGTATTCGGGTTGATTCTGCCGCCGATTTAACGATTAAAAATTCTACGATTCACAATACGAATAGTAGTAATATTTTGGGCGTTCATTCTACGATTTACGCCGAAAATTGTGTTTTTTTTAGTAGCAATGGCGGTAATAATGTGCAATTGGAATACGGTGGAAATTATAGATTTAATTATTGTACGATAACGACAATGGCTTCTGCTAAAGATATTTCTCATTCGTCACCAGTTTTAAAAATGACGAATGTTCGGTGTTTTGACCAATTTTGTCAAGTGTATGACGAATATCCGCTCAACGCCGTTTTTCAAAACTGCGTTATTTACGGCACTCGCACCAACGAAATCACGACTTTTGATAGAACGCAATCTGGAAATTTCAACTTTACGCTTGACCACTGTCTAATTAAATTGGATCAATCGGAATCAGATAATAATATCGTTTTTGATAATTGTGACGAATGTATCGTTAATTTCAACCCACTTTTCATGGATATTGATGCCTACGATTATCGCCCCGATACGCTTTCGCCCGTTGAGGAAAAAGCATTTTTGATTAATAACAATGCAAATAATCCGATTACGATAGATAAAGATGAAAATACTCGTGATGCCGTCACGCCCGATATTGGAGCGTATGAGTATCAGTATTAGAGCGAAAGTGAAAGTGAAAGTAAACGTGAAAGCTAAAAAACCTCAAACGCAGTTGAATGTGTTTGAGGTTTTTTGTTTTAATACCATTTTTTATTCTAATAAAATATCCATCATCAAATCAAAACCTTTCGGCGATGATGTATGGTTCTTTGACAAATCTCGTGGTAAAACGAAAATCATAATTAGCTTATATTTTGTATTAATGTGTTGATATGCCAACGTTTGCGGTAACGGCAACACATTATATAAAGAGCAATTTTTAAAGAATAAAAAAGCTTCTCTCAGGCTGATCACGAAATGGATTAAAAAACCTAATTATTTAATTTCTCAAAAATAATAATTGATTTTCTTTTTATGAAAGCTACATTTTTAAGGTATTGACAAGGAGATTGTCTTTGTTTATGGAAATTACACTTCTAAATATAATTACCTTGAAAGCATTGCTAATGCTAATTTAAATAAAAAATAGTATATGTTATTATTGAATATTTACAATAATAACACTGCGAAATATATAAGATAAATGTTGTTTTAGCCTGTCACGAATTTGAGTTATTTGTTTTATATAGACTGCTCGTTTGGTTTATCATTGTATGGTAATCAAAAACAAAAATAACTTATCAATATATACGTTATGAAAAACTTCAAAACTTTACTTTTAT
>Ga0222647_1000453_pt1 | contig 17570 bp, 14 predicted proteins | sample AntAcemetagen333_FD_179864 | JGI IMG/M metagenome (GOLD analysis project Ga0222647, IMG submission 179864) | Saline water microbial communities from Ace Lake, Antarctica - #333 | ecosystem: Environmental > Aquatic > Non-marine Saline and Alkaline > Saline | place: Antarctica: Ace Lake...
ACGCCTCACGTAATGCACCTTTCAAGGAAGACGACTCAATTTTAGGAAATTGCGTATGTTTTTCACGCTGAATAGGTAAATCTACAATACCTACATCATCACCGCTTCCTGCATGAAGGGCTGTTTCGCACAATAGAAATAAGGTTGATTTTTCTTTATACATAAGTTTAGTCGTTTTTTAGTTTATTTAAAATCTATCCATTTTTTCGTATTAAAATCAAACTCCTTTAAGCGATTTGATGTAACACTCCAGTTTATATTCCCTTTATAATTTTTATCGGGTTTTAACCAAATCCATCTGACATATTTGAACTTTTCATTTAATTCGATAAACTTCTCTTGTTGATACTTATTAGGCATATTGTGATGATACATCACTACTCCTATATTTAGTTCTTTATTTTTATATTGTTCTTCTGCATTTTTAAAAGCACCTTGTAAACATTTGTACTCCAAGGTTTTCATTTGTTTTTTTGTAGAGTCTGAAGGATTTATTAACACCTTAACATTTTGCGGTTTTACTTCAATTGCCCAAATTAAATTATCAGTTTCTATAAAAACATCAATATCATAAGCATCGCCTTGCTCTGATTGACCTATATTTTGACCTAATTGATTTTTAGCACTTGGATATTTTGAATTGAAAAATTTAAAAATCAATGCTTCCATTGTAAATCCTAAAAGATGAGACGCATTAAAACCTTCATCTATTTCAATTTTTTCATATTCTTGATAAAGCATTTCTCCTAATAGGGATAGTTTTATTTTTCCATTATTTTCTTGAATTAATTGCTTTTCAACAAGTGAATTGAAACCTTTTTTGTCTTCTAACAATTCAATAAATTCTTCTTTATTTGGTAAATTATGTTCTTTATCTTTCTTTAATGCTTCAAAGCCAATGTATTCATCAGTAAAGTAAGAATAATCAAAATTAAAAGGCATATTTCCAATAGAAATTAATTCGTTACTATTTTCATAGTTATATTTTAAAGGCATTCCCTTTATTTGAGCAAATAATGTCAAAAATGGCAAAACTGCTTTATAGCCACCCGATATATTTAATACAAACTTGCCTTTTTCACTATAATCATTAATAATTTTTAAAAGATTATTGAACCCTACATTGATAAATTGACTCGCTTCTTCAATCTGTAACCCTACCACAATACTTGTATCCGCAGCATTAACATCATTATTAAAAACACAACTTACTTTTCTATTTTTAATCGTTTTTACTGTTAATAAATATTCTTTTATCAACTCACAAGCCAACACCGATAATACCGTATCCGTTGCTAATAAATAAACCTCTAAATCCCCCTCAGTTTCCTCCGCTATTTTATAGAGTGTTTGAAGTTCTGCACAAGATTTTTCTTTTGCAATCCATAATTTACTTATGACTTGCTTTACTCTCATAATATTACCTAAATAGCGACTGTTAGTATAGTCTGAAGCGGAAGTAGTGTTATCTAAATCTTCTATGATGGTATTAATGTCTTTATACCTAAAGTCGGAATAAGTTCTTAATACTTTATTTTTATTTTGATAATTTGTAAAAATTGATGTTCCGACTGTTGTAATTATTTTCATTCTTTAATATTCCAAGTTCCAAAATAGCAAGTACCAAATCCTTGCTCCGATAATTTATCAGATAAGGATATGCCTTGTTTGTCATTTAACAAAGATACATCATTCTCTGCTTCATAATAAAAAACGCTACCCGCAGGAATGACTTTATACATTGTCTTTGGACGGTTTTCAACTATGTTAAAACCACCAATATTTAATGGTTTTCCGATAATAGAAGTAATCAAATTAGCGACTATACCAATTTTCTCTAAATTAGGTTCACCATTAATCAATATAACAGGACTTGAAAAGTAAATTTTAAATCTGTTGTTATTAAATTCTATTTTTCGATGAATCCCAAAAAACGAATCCTCGTCAATAGATAAATTTGCTATTTTGGTTTCCCCTCCAAGTTTTATCAAATCAGCGAAATCAGAATAAATAGTTTTTGATGAAACACCTATTTGAAATTTGTTACTACGCTGCATATCTACTCTGAATAAATTACCATCTTCGGAAACCTTAGTAGCATTTCCTCTACTTATTCCAATTTTTGGTTCAGGTTCTACATAATCAGATAATTGATGAACTTCTACACTTTTTAATTCATTTGATAAATAATTCTCTAATTGAGAAACATCAAATAATCCATTTGCAAATTCCTCTACTTGTTCTTTGTTTTTTGCAAGTAAGTAATAATTATTTCTTTTATCTTTAGAATTGATTACTTTCTTTTTAACATCATTCATTTCGAGTTGATGAACTTCATAGAATTTATTATCCTTTTCTGTTTCTTTAATATTTTTAGATTTTTGATGTTCAACATAATCTAAAGGTAAAGGCAATACTTCGGCATCATTTACATAGTAGTAAATTCGTTGAATACTAAAATCTTTGGGAGATAAAAATTTCCCTTCGTTATCCTCATTATCTTCAATAAAAATATCTTTAAAACTAATATTATTTGCTGATGCAAAAGCAGTACGCAATGCTCCATACAATACAGTAGGATTAGGCAACATCATACCGTCTGCCCAAGTATTTTCTCCTTTTTCAAATGGTTTGCCATCTCTAAAGAATAATGTATCTAAAGGTTGTATTTTAATTTCCATTAGTTTACTTTTGAAGTTTGACGTTTTAGAAATAAAGTGATTTTCATTGCTGATATTGCATTACTAACATGCACTTTCTTTTCTTCTATTTCTTGTTCCTCTTTTTCAACAGGAAATAATTTCCATGTTTGATTAGTTAAATTATCTGTTTCGGACTTTTTATCATTATTTAATGATTTAGAAGCTAATCTTCTCAATTCTGTTTTTATCATTTTAGGGTTAGCTACTTGTCCGTTTTTATCTTGCAACGATAAAAACTCCCTTTCCAATACCCGAATAAAAGTATCTGAACAATCATTTTGAAGATGTCCAATTAGTGTTTCTAAAGCATTCCAAGTTTTATAGGTTTCATTTTTATCGCCCCATTTATAATATGCTTTATGATTTTCGCCTGAATGTTTTAAAACTGCAATCGCAAAAGCATTTCTATCGCCTTTATTTTCATTTTTGGCGAATTTTTCCATATCTCGTGTTGTTTGAAGCACGATACTCAAAGGTGTCTTATAATGTGCAATTGTAACGCCCATAGAAAAAGTAAAATCGCCTTCAATATCGTCTTTAAGTTGTTGATTGATTTGTTTATCAAATTCACTTCTTAAAAGTCTTCCAACCTCAAACAAATCATGCAAATTGACAAAACCTAAAAAGTCATCGCCTCCAGCATAAACCACATCAATTTTATCTTTCAGCTTTTCTGCTTTATAAATCCGATTACTATATTTTGCTAACAATCCTGATACTTTACTTTGAAAAGTATCTAAATCTGACGTTTTATCTTTTCGAGTTTCACCGCTTAATAATTTCCCCATTTTATCGGCATCGAAAGCGATTAAGGCATAATAACGGTCTTTTAAAACAGATTTTAAATATTTTTGATGTATATCTCTAACAATTCCCAATTGTGTTAAATTAGGAATATTCTTTTCTGTTAAATTATCTTCTATCCAAAACTCTTCATTGAATGTTTTTGTCCAATTTTCTTTTGAATTATTCAATTTTATTTTTTCAAGATAATTCTCTGATAGTAATTTTATACAAGCGTTAGGGTATTTATCGCTAAATAATTCCTCATAACAATCTTTTATAGTTTTATCAATTTTATCCAATTGCTTCTTTAAAGCTACCTCAATAGTTGAAGGAAAATCTTTTTTCTGACCATTTTCATCTTTGGCTTCATAAGCTCTTTTCACCAAACTAATTGCACTTAAACCCTCATTAGGTTTTAACCAAGCACCTTCATTAATTTCTACGGCTTGCATTTCGAGGAATTTGTTTTTTGTGCCTTGTCCTCTAAACAAAGCATTATTCTGACCGTCAAGGCTACATTTTCTACCTGCTTCTACAAAATCATTCTTAATTACTCTTTGATTTTTTAAAGCAGCCATTAAAGGTTCTATTTCTTTGTAAGCAGTTTTATAATCGTTGCTTTGATAAGGATAAAAAAGCCAGTTGATGTCCCAGTAGTTGTTGATTTGTTTCCAAAAATTTTCTGTAATATTTTCTTTAGTTTCGGGAATAAAACCTTTTACATCACGATATTTCTCCTTTACAACTTCCAGCGAGTTCCAATTAATTTTATCAGATTTAATCAAGTTTTTAGCAAGTTTTTCAAAAACTTCAAAAGCCGCCTTTTTAATAGCTTCTCCTTTTTCTTGCAAATCTGTTTCGCTTTCAATATTAGCCATAAAGCGATTAGGAAAAGATTTACTTTCTGTTGTCGTAGGAAAAACCAAAGTTAATCCTTGATTTTTTACTGCTTCTTCTGCCGCTGCTTTCGTCATTTCAGATAGTATTTTGCTACCTGCGTACAAGTCCCGTGTCTTTCTTGCACTTGCAATGAAAGGCTGTACGGGGGATATGGTGAATAGGAATAGGTGGTTTTTCATAAGTCGAATAAATTTTTTAAAAAATTAATAACAACACCTGAATATGGTCTATATTGGTTATTATCATCTTTTTCTTTGTAGGCAGAAATAAATATAGCAGCTTCTTCCTGTGTTTCAATTTCTATTAATGGAAATAAAACATTCTTTCTATCATTGACTAATTTTACGCAATTCAAATTTAGAATATTATTAATAGCAGTATCAATTAAATTATCTTTAGAAGATGTCATACCTTCTATGTCGTAAAGAATATTTGTCTCGCAATTAATATTTGTAGGAAATAAACCATTAGGTATCTCATTGTCATCTTTTTTTACATCACAATGTAAAGAACGAGGAGGTACGGTACGTTCGTTCTCTCTTTGATCACCATAACAAGCTCCAACTAAATTATAATAATCAAAAGTTTTATCAGGATATGTACTTTTAGGTTCAATATGTTCTATCCTAAGCTGTTCATCTGTTTCGGGTAATCCCTTATGAATACGACGATTACAATAAGCACAAATATAACCTTGCTCTTCCAAAATTACATCTTGTAATTTGTTTTTATGATTTTGTTTTTTATGAAATTTTGCCCAACGTTGTTCACCTGTTAGTGTTTGAAAATCTGTTTCCTTACTTTGTACCCACAGTAAAAAATTATTTAGTTCAGTTGGTTCAGGCGTTTGCTTTTCTATATGCTTCATCGTCCTATTAATTTTTTACGGGTTAATAAGGTACTCATTCTAAGAATATCAGGATGATGTTCTCCATCATCACCTTGTTTATTAATTTTTGTTTTTAATTCTGCAATCAATTTTTCAGCTTCGTCAACTTCACCCTCAGCTATTCTTTTTGCTATTTTTTGGATAGTCTTTGTAAAGATACCAGCATCAACCTTCATTACGATTTCTAAAATATCATCAATCTCACGTCCATACGTATCTTCGGGCTTATAAACATTTTGCTTGTCAACTATACGGATATTTTTACTTGAAAGACCACCTAAAATCAAAGGACTATGAGTCGTCACCACAAACTGCATCTCAGGAAAAACCTCTAACAACTTGCCAATCACTTTTTGTTGCCATTTCGGATGTAAATGCAAGCCGACTTCATCAATCAAAGCCACACCTCGACCTCTTATTTCAAACAAGCCTTCTTTTTCTGCCGAAACATCTAAAGGGTTTGCATGAAGCAAACGTAAACCTAAATCAGCGACATAAGCAAATAATGCTTTTTCTCCTGCTGAAAATTGGCTGATTTCTATAAAATCAGGTTCACCTACTTTTATACCATTTTCGTAAATGATTTTATCCATCCCCATTAGTAAATCTTCATTTATCCTAAGATTTTGATAAATAGGTTGTTTTTCATCATCATTCATCAAATACTCAACTGCTGTTCTAATTTTTTCAAATTGATAAAAAATTGTATTGTATTCTTCGGAAGGTTTTTCATTAGATTTTTTTTCATCAGATTTTTTTTTCATTCTTAACATTCTATCTTCATTCCCTTTCCACCAATTATAAAAATGAGTAAAGGCAAAACGCTCTCCTTCTAAAGCATTTTGATAAATTATTTGAAGTTTATCGGGAGTAGATGATAGTTTTGAATTATAATTGACTGAAACACTTTCTCCTCCGAAATAGACTAAAACGGGTATTTTAGTAGCTTCTATATCTATTTTTTTAAAGGGAAGTGCAACCTCTTTGAATTGGGAATGTATTTTTTCATTAAAAGAATAAGTATAATCAAGTGTTACTATTTCTTCAACAGAAAGGACATCAGAAGTTGGTTTTCCCCCAAAATCATAGTCACTTTCAACAACAGCATACTCCAAGTCAGCTGTTAATAAGCAAAGACTGCTACCTTTTTGCCCAAAACTTACATCTTTAAATGGAATATTGGATTTTTTATATCCTTTTACTTGTAATTGAGCTAAATAGTTTTTTAAACAACCTGCAATAGCTTCTAATATCGCCGTTTTACCTCCACCATTTTCAGCAATGATAACTGTTAATTGTTCTTCAAATCTTATATTTAGGTTTTGGAACGACCTAAAATATTCGAGTGTTAACTCTTCTAAAAATATATTATATTGTTGTTTTGACATTTCTTACGGATTTAAAATTCTGTCCTTAAATTCTTGCTGTAATCTCAAACTAATATCTCTTCCTGACCTATCAGGAATTGTATTTAATGAAGTAATCACAGGTTTTAAAGAGCCTTTTGTGACGGAAACATAAATAGGAGAAGCAAATCTACCTCTATTTGCGTGTCCTAAAGATGCTTCATATACATTTTGTGAATTATTAGCGTGAAGATTATGAGTAATGTTACTAATATCTTCTAAAATATCCGCATTATGTTCACCCATTTCTATTTGACTTATCCAAGGAAAATATTGCATTCCACCACTATAATTGTTATAAATTGCTTCTTCTTTAACCATATAATGATTGGAGAAAACACTAACTAATTTAAGAATATGGTCAATTGTATTATTTTGTTTTTGCCAATTCGGATTAGAAGTACTTATAATATCAATACTGCCCATTCCTCTTCGCACTCTTTTCCCGAAACCACCTAAAATTATTACCAATTCAAAAAGGTTAGCACATTTTTCAATATCCCAATATTTATTTCTTACAGGAATTCTAAATGCAACTTCAAATCTACTTTTGGGCATAATACAAGGAACAACATAACGCTTATGTAAAACAGGCTTCTCTTTACTTAATTGAATACTTATCTCTTTAGTCGTAATACTGAACTTACTCCGTTGACTCGTATCTCCAAAAATTTCGCCTTCCTGCTTCTTTAATTCCGATAACGGCAAATGCCCATTCAAAGCTCGCCACCAAAACCTTAAAGCCCCTTTAATGCTCGGTGGACGAAGTTCAGGCGTAATACCGTCTGCACCTGCCAAAAACATTGGGGTTATTACTTCACATTCAAAAGTTATAGATTGCATATATCTTAATTTTTAGTTCTCTTGTAATTTTTTATTACTGCCGCTTTTTAACACATTCGTTGGCACATTCAACAGACCAAAACCTCGGCTTGCATCCCAACTTTATGGATGACACCGCCTCTAAATTAAAGAACTTCCCATGGTTGGATTTTATTATTGAAGGTAATCACGATAATACGTGTCGTTACTTTGTTCATTGGTTTTTAAAAATAAGGATTAGGTTTTTTAATCGTATTGGTTTCTTATATTTTGAATTTGTTATATTTCTAACGAACAATCGTTTGAGTGCTTGAAAATAGTAGGTTTGGTCATTTTTTACTGGTTTTCTTTTGGCGTTTTATTTAGTTTATTCCAATTATATCTCTGAACTCCGATAATTTACCTTAATAACTCAATATTTTTCAAATATTTTTAATTGATTTTTATTTTTACGAAATTATTTAACTTTACTTTTATATTAAACAGATGAAAACTGTTCCGTATAATAAGACTTAATCGAACCACTTTTGGGGTTAAAATTGAGAATTAAAAAGTCGTAATCCACAGTAAATTGTGGTAATAATCAGAAATTGTCGATACCGTATTAATTGGCTCTTTAGTAGTTTATGTACAAAATTAAAATAATAGTCTTTCATCAGACATAAGTTCTAAATTGTATAAACTCAAATAAAATCGTTTTCGTACCATCTTCATGCTCAGCCGTATTTCGCTCAGAAGTACTCGCTACACATACAATTTTTGACCGTTTCAATAAAGTAATTATTCTAAAAATCAACGTCATTTCGCCCATAATATGTACCGCAAAAGGTTGATTACCTTCCGCTTTCGCCAATGCTCGAACTTGCGTCACATAACCATTTGCTAATACTTTAATCTCTTCCGAAGTTGCCGCAGGCGGAACATTAGGAAAAAGCATATCTTGGATATTACCGTAATTATTGATTGCTGTTTGTTGCTGTTTGTCGCCCCATTTTGTGGAGGGGTGATTGGAGAGGTTTAGTAGCATTTTTTTTTAAGTTTCTTTTAGTTTTTAGTAGTATCGTAGTCTATTTTTTTGATTGAAAGCTCTTTAATATGTTTTCGGATTAGGTAGGTTTCGTTATTCCAATAAAGGCTTTAAATCGTTGAAAATTTTACTTAACCCATCTTTAAATTCATCCGGTTCTTGATTTTTACTGTAGCCACTGTGATTAATATCATTTCTCAACGAAGATAGCTGTGATACTAATTGTGCAAGTTCATCTGAAATACTATTAATAATGTCCTTAGCTATTTCTGCATCATTTTTTAGATTCTCCTTCCATTCTTCTTCGGGAGTTCCTTTTATTTTAACAAATAGACAAGCACTAATTACTCCTCTTCTATAACTCTTTTGATAGTATTTTTTCTTAGCATAATATTTAATACACAAATAAGTTATGACTAATTCATCTAAAATTGTAATACCTTGCTGTACCATTTTATTATCAATGCACCACTGGACTGCAGTTAACCCATTTTTCCAATTTTCAGTAGTACTAAATTGATTAGTACTTTTTTTTATTTCATCAATAACGTTACTTAATGGTGGTGGATATATTTTTTTAATGTTATTTAATGCTGCTTCTAAATCATTGAAAATTTTCCCTTCCATTATTCTACGACCTCTATTAGTCTCTATTGAATCAGATATATTTTTCAAGGCATTTTTCAAATTAGTATAATCATCTCCAACCACATTTATCAACTTTTCAGTACGTCCATAGTCAACAAAATCATTTGTAGCAACTGACCATTCTTGTAACTTAGAAAAACTTATCAGATTCCAGATAGGAGTAATATTATTTTCTCTTGCTTCATAGGCTCCGTAATACAATCCTTTTACTTTTATTTTTTTTAAAGCCTTAGCATAATTTATTAACGTTATTGTAAGTATTGGACTTGTCCTAAAACCCAATGTTACGTCAAATATCACTTCATCTCCTATATTTAGAGCATCGTATATTTTAGTAAATATTTCCCATATCTCCAACTCACTTTTTCCGTCTTTAATGGGTTCTTCTTTTATAAAACTTCCAAAATTATCTTTTATCTTATTATGAAGTCCTGTGTTTTCAATTGTTTCTCCTTTGATATTATAGGTATAATCATCCCAAGCATACTTTTTTGCATCATCTGTTAAAAAGAAATAAATTCTATCACTATCCTGAAAGTCGTTACAGATAAGATTTAATGTTGCCTCTGGTGCATATCGGGTTTCGAAGTTGTTATTATCTATTTGATAAATTACTTTATCATACGGTTTATACTTATTTGCTCCCAAAAATGATATAAAAACTTTACGTGCCATATTTCAAAAAATTTAAAAATTTAAAAAAAATTGTTTCAATTTATTATTCGATAAAAGAATTTGTCTGTCCAAGATAGTAATATCCTGCTGAGCCGCTCTTTTTTGGTAAACGGATTTTAAATTCCCGTTTTGTCGAAGCCGACCTTCTAAGGTAAATAAATATGGCTTTACGGTTAGACCAAACTGATCTTTTAAAGCACCTAATTTATAGGCTGTTTTTTCAAAAAAATCTTTGATCTCAGAATCTCCCAGGCCACCTTTCAATCCTAATTTACATTCTATTAAATGACAGGTGTTCTTATGGATGAATACAATATCCAACTCATTTAAGGTAGCCGTTTTTGTGAGGTTAATTTCTATACCTCGTTTGATAAATCTATCTTCTAAATTCAAATTGTGCTTTACTGAGTAATAAGTAAAATCCTCAAACCAGTTGGCAGTCAGATAATGGATTTCATTATCCATTAATTGACCAAATTGAGCAGGTTGAAAATCAATAAAATCAATAAATTTTTGAATTTTATTTGTAATTATCCCACCCCGTTGTCCAGACATATATTGAAACAATTCATTAATCGCTTCATTGTGTTGCCATTTATTTTTTGATTTATAAAACTCAAAATAACGTCGAGTAATATCTTTCGACTTCGGTGTAATATTATTTGGATTTAACACTTCAATCCCATAACTCGTCAAGTACTCTATAACGCCAACTCTATAATCTAATGATTTTTGTTGCCCTATATTCGGATAAACTTCTTGATAAAAAGTATTATCATTATCCGGAAAATAGTACATTTTAACATTCGGTAATTGACTGAAATACTGATAAACACCAAGTGACATAATCTTAGTACCTCCCGTTACATTGATAATATACTCGTCCGTATCTTTAAATTGATATTTGACAAGGTTTGTTTTAATATCATTCAATGAATAAGCATCTACCAAAATCATCTCTGATTGAACTGCAATGTCAGCAGCCTTGATAATATTATTCAGTTGAGCTTCCATTTGAGGGGTATAAATGAAAATATATTTATCTACACCTTTGACTTCCTTAATGAATAGTACATTAGGAATAGTTTGGCGTGAGGTAATGGAAATTAGGACTTTTGCCATAGGTATTAAAGTTTAATTTACACTAAACTCAACTTCACAAAACCCAAGGGCATACCGCCCTCAATCATTTTACGAGTTTTTGGAAAAGTGACACTATCAGGATAATTTCCTCTGCGAAGACTTCTTTTTAAATCAGTCCAAGTATTATCTTCTAAGATATAGTCGCCTATATTATCTGTTCCGTTTGCCCAGCCACCAGTCATGAATTCCCAACCATTACTTGCACCAACACGAATTACACAAGCATCTTCATCACAATTTCCAATTGTCTGTTTGATGTGTTCTAAATGGGTCACATAGTCCCCAATTGCCAAAGGATTTTCGTTATCTTCCCAAAAATCAACTTCTCTGTCAACTAAATCTAACGTATGCTTATTGATGATTTTAAATAATCTTTTCGCTTCAAAAATTTCTAATCTAAAATCATTTCGAGTGATGTAATTATTTTTTTGAACTTGTTTTAATAAGTCCTGTGGAATTTGAATATTACCAGAAGTTACTGCGTGTTGAGGAATACATTCCCAATAGGCACTTTCTTGTTTCTTTTCGCCCCAGCCGTAATTAAATAAATTGATAACCGTATTTTTCACAACTGTTGTATTCGTATCAAAATAAAAATCAGAAACCCTTAAAAACCGCATGACATCTTTATTCGCACTAAACCGTGAGACTGTTTTGCCAGTTCTTCGGTCTTCTTTTTTATCATTTGCTAAATATTCGGTTATAATATTCGCATGATTGAATCTACCCCTCTTATCTTTTAATTGTTTAGAATCCGCAACAAAGGCAGGATTTTCTTTAATCAATTTCGTCAAAATAGCGGTACGAATCGCTCCTTTTAGCGAAGACCCTGGAATAGTAGGTTGATGATTACCTAAATGCGTTTGTTCTTTAATTGTGTTTTTATCAACATTTGGAGCTTTATCAAAAATCGTGATAATTCGCTTTGCAACTTCATCAGACGAAGCATTCCTGAGTTGCGGCAAATCCTTCAAAAGATTTCCTTGCTTATCTATCACTTCCACCCACTTATTGATACTTTCTACATCTTCACCAATAATCTTCAAAATTTTATTGGCATCAATAACACCTAAAACACCTTCATCTTGAAAATGTAAATATTCAAAGTTTCCTTGCAACTCTTCACCGCTACCAATATGAACAGGTGTGAGTGTTTCGATTTGGATTGGTATCGTATTATTTGCCATCTATATTATATTTCATTGGTATAAAAATCGGTTGTCCATCTCTCCAAATTGGATGATTGATGTAAATATTTTTTGCCGCTAATTCTTTCTCGTCAGGCTTTAAGTCTACAACTTTCCCAATTCGTCCTTTCATTTTTGGAAATAAAGAACCTTCCGTAAACATATGAATTGATCGCTTACGAATAGACAGATTTTCTTCATTTTGTGGACTTGAAATGTAGCCACCTCGTTTTGTCAAACCATAGAAACTTTTATCAATTTGTTGAATTTCTTCTCTTAGCGGACAATACAACGAAAGGGATAAATCAAAATTTCCGTCATCAGGAATATCTAATTCCATCGTATCAAAAACGACATCAAATTGACCATTTCCTCCATTTCTATCTGTTCCGATACCGTTATCTGCCAATAATTTGACGGCAGCTTTTATTTTTTCAAAAGTTGCATCATCAGTATCAACTAAGAAATACAATCCTGCATTTTGATGAAAGTAAATCTTATCGACATAATAAGGCGTACTATCAGAACCCTGGTCACGAGGAATAGCAACGTGTTGATAAGGCTCAGAAGTTGTCAATGCGGAACAATCGTCATTATCTAAAATCCCTCCAGTTCCACTAAAATTCAAACCCTCATCATTATTGACCATAAATGCTCCTTTCAAGTGATGTTTCTTGAAGACTATCGTTTCAGTATTATCTTTTATAAGTCGCTCAAATAACTCACGTTCCAGAAAGGATACTTTTTTAAGTTTTTTCTCTAAACCTAATTCCCCTTCTATATCAAAAGGCAACTTCAAAACATCAGGTTTTGGAAAAAAATAAAGAGGATTTTCTTGTTCAGAACCTTTATAAAAAGGAAACGCTGAACTAATCTTAAAATCATTTAGAAATGCCTTTCCCTTTTTAAATCCATTATCATCGCCTGCTTCTCCTATTTCAGAGAATAATTGTAAGGCACAGCTAAAAATTGCAGATTTTAACGTATCAGAGTGAAGCATTTTTAAAGACTTATCATAAGCGTTTGTTAAGCCTCGTGCTAAGTGTAACCCGCCTTTGAAATCTTGTAATCTAATTACATTGTAAGTCTTTTTCATCTCTATTTTTCTTTTGAAGTTCTTCAGGTACTAAATCGAATAATGAAGTAGCGTCCGCTTTACTTGTATAGTAATCAGCACTTCGTGAACAAACTTGAGAAATCTCGAAACGAATTTGACCATTTCCACGAGAACCGCCACCACCTAAATAGTCATCTTGTACTAACTTTAAAGATTGGAAAACAGCAGATAAAAAATCATCTTTTAATTTATCGTGAGAAAAAATATTGATTACAATATTCAAATCAAATTTCGCACCTTTAGGAACTCGCTCAAAAAAACGAGGATTAGCAGCCGAAGTAATTCTGTCAATTGAATTCTCTGCCTTCACTTCCGTATAAAGTAATTCGGTGTCATTGAAATCGTCTGCATTTTTCAGCTCTGAATCCCGGACGATAATTCTTGAAGCCTGCTGAGATTTATTATCATTTTGGTCTCTATTTTTGATATGCCCAAATAATTGAGCAGCAATATGATTTGGATCGTGAGTTGGTCCAAAATTACCTCTACTACTGTTAATTGTTCCTTCGCTTAATTCCAATAACGAACGCATCTTCCCTTTTAAAGAACTACCGGGTATGTAGGGCATCTTATTAATTGGGTTACGAATGACTTGTTTATCCGTCCCCCCAATTTGGAAAGCGGATGAACTTCCTCCAACCATGATTCCACTTTCTGCGATAATTTCGCCTTTTATGATGATTTTTTTTATTAATCTATATGTCATTATTCAATTAATTTTAATGTTTTAAATAATTAATCTTTTCCGCCATAAACCTTGTGATAAGCAATAATGCCTTCAAAAATTTGACTAAATCGTTTAAACTGCTGATAGTTTTCAATTGCTAATAGGCATTTTTCTAAAACCTCTCGCAATTCAATCATTCTTGAATCTCGTTTACTTGCTAAAACCCTTGCGGTGCTATAAGCGATTTTAGGGCGAAGTAATAAAATATAAGATCTATTTTTATCGTATTGTTCTTGATCAATTACCTTGACCTCGATACGTTTGACTTCACTAAAAATATTTCTCATCTGCGAAGTTGTCACGGCTTTGAAGCCAGGGAATGATGCGTTTTTATCACTCTTGTCGCAAAGAAAAAGTCCAAATTTATCCATAAAATTAATACAATCATCATCAATTTCTTCTTGAATCCATTTTTTATATTTTTCCTTAAAAATTGAAAAATCAAATGGTTTAGCTTCATTACTCCGATTATCATTCCGCCCTCCTCGATTTTTGTTTTTATTGTCGTGTGCCATAAAAGTTTATTTTGTGATGAATTAATTATTTTATTAACTTCTGATTTCTAATTCTGCCCATCGTGCAGCTATGCTTAGTAACTCTAAAAAATGATACTTACTTTTAATTTCCTGCCCTCTCCAAGTATTTGTAAATGCGCTTTTAGATAAATTATCTACCAACTCTTTATTTTTGAAAAGGTTTTTAATCGTTTCCTTAGCATTTTCATCTACTATTTTTTGTAATGTTTTCATTAACTTCTGATTATCACCATTTAAGCGGTTGGACAATCGAGAAAAATCATAAACTACAGTCCAAATCCATTTAGGAGACGGAGCGTTTGGCTTTTCAGGCTTAGTACGACTGTTATCTCCGTGCTTTTCATATTCAATTATATCTTTTTCATATTTTATCTTCTGCCTTGGGTATTTCAATTTATTTCTTTGATACATTTTTGCACTATAAGCATGAATCCGAATCTTACTCAACAAACTTTTAGGAATCTGTCCCCGTCCTTCTCCAACACTATTCATTAATTCATTTTTTAATGTCTGAACTAACTTATATTCCGTTTCCCAATTCAATGAAACCCCCAATAAATCAATACTATCTTTTTGAAAGTAAAAATCTTCACACCTTTTTACTTGTTCTTTTTGCTTTAATTCATGTGCTTTTGCACGATGTTCCGCTTCTCCAGCAAAATCTGCCGCTTTCATAATCGGAAATTTATCGGTTACAATGGATATACCGCCTGAAATGGTCACCTGTTCGCATTTTTTACCTTCTTCATTTTCTTCTACTCCAGTAAATCTTTTAAATTCAGATTTGATTTTTTCTGCGAATTCAATTATAAAATTCCATTGGCCAATGATAAATAAATCATCGCCACCAGAATAAATGATTTGTGTATTTTTCCTGAATTTATAATCGCTGTTCCAAATTGTATTTAGATACCCTTTGAAAAACCAGTCTAAGTTGCGGCTTAATGCAGCATAATAAGAAAAAGTTAAATACGGTCGTTTTTCTCCTTTATTATTGGTGTCAACATATTTTGGGTAAGGAACAGAATTTTTAAAAATCGTTCCTAATCCATCAATATCCATTTTTAAAACGCCAAGTCGTTTAAATGAGCCATCTGATGATAATTCATGGAAATACTTTGGTGTTCCTGCATACCTTTTATCACCATTACTATCTATATCGGTTTTCTCTATTGTAGGTGCTTTATTGCCTCCGTAGAGCATAGAATTATGTTGATTTTCTTTTTCTGTAATAAAATGGTTGTCAACCATATTAATTCGTGTTATGGATAAATCAACTTTTCCTTTTGCTTCTTTTTGAAAAGCTGCTTTTGAATCGTCATCATTTCCTATGATGTGATGATAAAGTCCTAAATTGCAAGGATTTACAACTCTTTCATTTTTTACATTATCTAATTGATAATCAGCGGTAACGATATAATCAACTCCTTTTAATATTTTACCTAAAAAGATTTGCGAAGCAGTTGCTTCTTTGATAATATCTTTTTCAACTGTAATTTGACTAACAGGTATTTTGTTAGGACTTGAACCTTTTATCTCATAAACCCAATCTTTGGAAGTATCAATTTCTTCCCCTGTTATTGCATCCAAAACTTGTTCTCCACCGTCATCGCCATATTTTTCATTGAATAATTTATCATAACCATCTAAACCATTTTTATCAATTACGGTATCTCCGATTAATACTGAAAACTTCTGTTTTTTCTTTTTATTAATCACATCGTCAAAAAGTTGAGCAATAACTTCATTGATATTTCCACTTAAAATATCATTCTGTGAAACTTTTTGATAACCCATTACCACCGAAATCCTTATTTGATGCTCTGCAAAAATAGCAGCGGTTACTTCTTCCTCAAACTCACGGAAAGCATCTTTAACAAACTCGGTATTCGGAGCAATCACAAAGAAATTTCCGCCAGAAGCATACATAACATTTCCTTCAAAAAGATTTAGCTTTTTGAGCATCAGTTTCAAAACCGTATCAACTAATAACTGCACATAAAAGGAGCGACCTTTTAAGTTTTTGGACGCATTTTTACTGGCGATATTATTAATAAAACCTTGAATACCTGAAATATCTGCACGAATGATTAAAAGCGGATTTTCGTCATTATTAATTTCTGTTTTATTGTTAGCATCTAAATAATCGTGAATACAAACGGCTAAACCTGCCTTGATTTTAGTGTAATCATACCAAGATACTTCGGGATGAATCGCCGTAGGATTTGGAATCGTTACCGTATTTTTTTCGAGTAGCGAAAGGGTTGTTTCCGCACGATAAGTTAAGTTTTGCTGAACAGCTAACCTATCAAACTCTTGCTCAAATTGATTCCAAAGTCCATTTATACCTTTTGAATCAACGACATTTCCTTTTTTTGGAAAAAAAGCATCTGACAAATTCAAAACTTGCGGTTTGAATTTATAATCAGCAGTCATATTTGCTTTTTTCAAATTTGCTTTTTTCAAATTCTCGAAAGGAGATAAAACATAATCTTGCTTATCGCCTTTTTTATATTGATTTGCAGAAGCATATTGATTCGCTTTTCTTAAAATAGCTTCAATTCCATTTATATTATTAAATGTCTTTTGAATCGCTATAACAGGAATATGCTCCAATAACGCCCCCAAATACAATTCCTCTCTGTTTATATTACCCATTGAAATGCTATTTTTTAAATGTATCAAAATTATTAACTAAGCGCCTGTTTACTTTTTCCTTTGCCCCTCAACACATTCGTTGGTACATTCAACAGACCAAAACCTCGGCTTGCCCCTTGTCCGATTCCTGCTTGAAAGGGGAGTTTAGCGTTGACGGTGAAGTCGATGTTGAAGGATAGCATTTTGGTATGTTTGTAGGGAACTATCTTCTGTTTGACAATTCGCTTAATGCGGACGTTGAGCTTGTTTTCTATTTGCCAACCGATACCCGCTGCAAAAGCTAAAAGATGTCCTGTTAGTATTTTTTCTAAAAATTGGATGCGGTCGATTTCGTATTCCAATACTTT
>Ga0222647_1000454_pt1 | contig 17554 bp, 21 predicted proteins | sample AntAcemetagen333_FD_179864 | JGI IMG/M metagenome (GOLD analysis project Ga0222647, IMG submission 179864) | Saline water microbial communities from Ace Lake, Antarctica - #333 | ecosystem: Environmental > Aquatic > Non-marine Saline and Alkaline > Saline | place: Antarctica: Ace Lake...
GACAATATCAAAGTTTATTGAATTCTTAAAAGCACTATTCTATGAAATTGAAACAATAACGTGCAGACAAAATCAAAAATACCCAAAATTAAAACTTAAATACACTCGATAAAATCAGCAAGCCCTACTTAATACAATTTTGTGCTAACTTTTAAAAGTAGTTAGAATTTGTATAAGAATGCTAAAATATTTTGGTTGGAGTGCTGCGTTGCTGCATTTTTTAAGGACTAGCTCGCTAAAATTCCACGTTTTTTTAGCGCAGTAATTGTACGTAAAGCCCCTTCTTTAATGGTGTTTTCTTTAAAGAGATATGTTTTTTCGAACAAGGTGTTTTCTTCAAAAAAAGTAACTTGAAAACGGTTGTTTAGTGCGAATAATTCGGGTTGAATGAGTTCAATCTTCGCAAAAGAGTTTGCTGGTAGTACATCAATTTTTTTACGGAATAAAGAAGTGATTTTAGTATCAGAAAAACCCTGAGTAACAATAACAATCATTTCTAAATCAACATTTTTATTATTGATGATATACACATTCCAGTCATCCGTTTTATAAATATCATTATATTCATAAACAACGGCAATTTCTACGTTGGTAACTTCTGGTATTTGGATGTCTTTTTTCACTTCTGCTGAATTTATTTCGGTATTCTAATAATTACCAGATTTTGTAAAAATCTTCTTTAGTAATTATATCACCGTCACAATCATCAATAGTTAATGCTCCTTCACATAAACCGCCAAATTCATCTTCGATGTTTTCTTGGTCGTATTTCGTAAGTTTTCCGTTTTTGTAAACAGTAATTTGTTTTAAAACTTCGTCTGCATCATTTGTTTCAAAATACCAAATAGAGGTTCCCCAACTTGCATATTCATCATCTCTATTTTCGTCCCAAAGCTGTGTAAAATAGTTCATTATATAATAGATTTAAATTGTTCTAAAAAACGTTTGTCATTTTCGTAAAACATTCTAATATCAGGAATTTGATATAACAACATTGCAATACGTTCTATTCCCATGCCAAAAGCATAACCAGAATATTTTGTTGGATCTATATTGGCGTTTTTCAATACATTAGGATCTACCATTCCACAACCCATAATTTCTAACCAACCTGTACCTTTTGTAATTCTATAATCTGTTTCTGTTTCTAGCCCCCAATAAATATCTACTTCTGCACTTGGCTCTGTAAAAGGGAAATAAGAAGGACGTAGTCTAATTTTAGATTTTCCAAACATTTCTTGAGTAAAGTATAAAAGCGTTTGTTTTAAATCAGCAAAAGAAACATCAGTATCAATGTATAAACCTTCTACTTGATGAAAAATACAATGTGCTCTTGCAGAAATATCTTCATTTCTAAAAACTCTTCCAGGAGAAATCGTTCTTATTGGCGGGGTGTTGTTTTCCATATAACGTACTTGTACAGAGGAGGTATGCGTACGTAATAAAATATCAGGGTTTTGCTCAATAAAAAACGTGTCTTGCATGTCTCTTGCAGGATGATATTCCGGCAAATTTAACGCTGTAAAGTTGTGCCAATCATCTTCGATCTCTGGACCTTCAGAAACGGTAAAACCTATTCTATTAAACACATCAATAATTTGATTTCTAACCAATGAAATAGGGTGTCTAGAGCCCAACTCGATTGGTTCTGAAGGACGGGTTAAATCTCCATAAAAAGATTTTTCGCTTGTAGAATTCTCTAAAGCCTCTGTTAATTGAACGACTTTATGTTCTGCAGCGGTTTTTAAATTGTTTAATGCTTGCCCAAAATCTTTACGCAATGTTACATCTACATTTTTAAATTCTACAAATAAATCTTTTAGTAACCCTTTAGAACCTAAATACTTAATTCTAAAAACCTCAATCTCTTCTTTAGTAGTCGCATTAAAAGATTTTACATCGCCAATAAGTTCTCTTACTTTATCTAACATTTAATAAAATTAGTTTGCAAATTTAAACCTTTTTAAAGAGTTTTAGATTGTATTTGTCAAGAAAACAAGAAAGCCTACCGAAATCGATTGAAATAAGGGATACACAAAATAAATAATTATAAATTTTTATTTTATGAAATAAGAAATTAACTATCTTTGCTGGGTTAAATTTTTATAAAATTCGTAAAAAATCACATCAAAAATTATGGAGTTAAAAATTAAAGAGTTTATGGAAATGGTTAAAATGAGAAATAACCATGAGCCAGAATTTTTACAGGCCGTTCAAGAGGTTGCAGAAACTGTAATCCCTTATATCGCAAATCACGATATTTATAACGGTAAAAACATCTTGTTAAGGATGGTAGAACCAGAAAGATTAATTTCTTTTAGAGTTTCTTGGGTAGATGACAATGGAGAGATAAAAGTAAATAGGGGATATAGAATACAGATGAATTCTGCAATAGGACCTTATAAAGGAGGTTTGCGTTTTCACCCAACAGTAAATGCTAGTATTTTAAAGTTTTTAGCTTTTGAACAAGTATTTAAAAACTCTTTAACAACTTTACCAATGGGTGGAGGAAAAGGAGGTTCTGACTTTGATCCTAAAGGAAAATCAGAAAATGAAATTATGCGTTTTTGTCATTCATTTATGACAGAATTGTACAGACATATTGGCCATAACACAGATGTTCCTGCGGGAGATATTGGTGTTGGTTCAAGAGAAATTGGTTTTATGTTTGGTATGTACAAAAAGCTTAATAACACATTTACAGGGGTTTTAACTGGTAAAGGAGCATCATGGGGTGGTTCTTTAATTAGACCAGAAGCAACTGGTTATGGTACTGTATATTTTGCACAAAACATGTTGTTGCGTAAAGAAGATTCTTTTATGGGTAAAAAAGTAGTTATTTCTGGATCTGGAAACGTAGCACAATATGCTGCTGAAAAAGCAATAGAATTAGGAGCAACTGTTTTAACATTATCAGATTCTCAAGGTTACATTCACGACGCAGATGGTATTGATTCAGAAAAATTAAAACACGTTATGTTTATTAAAAACGAAAAACGTGGTAGAATTAGTGAGTACATAGAGAAATATCCAAACGCAAAATTTGTTGAAGGAGCAAGACCTTGGTCTGTTTCTTGTGATATTGCTTTGCCATGTGCAACTCAAAATGAGTTAAACGGTGATGAAGCAAAAGTATTAATTGCAAATGGCTGTATGTGTGTTTCTGAAGGAGCAAACATGCCTTCTACACCAGAAGCAATTCATGAATTTCAAAAAGGGAAAATCTTATTTGCACCAGGTAAAGCAAGTAACGCCGGTGGTGTTGCAACCTCTGGTTTAGAAATGAGCCAAAACTCATTACGTTTAAGCTGGTCTCGTAAAGAAGTTGATGATAAATTAAAAGATATTATGGAAGATATTCATGACTCTTGTGTACAATATGGAGAAAATGAAGATGGTACTATAGATTATATCAAAGGTGCAAATATTGCCGGTTTTGTTAAAGTTGCAGACGCAATGTTAGCTCAAGGAGTCGTATAAAGATTCAGCAGTAAATTTAAATCTAAGAAACGCATCAATTTATTTGATGCGTTTTTTTATTTACATTCATAAATATCGTAACTTTTAAGAAGTATACGATCTATCAAATTTTAAGTAATGATTTTAGTTTTACACTTTTTCTTCGGATTTATTTTTTCTTTTCTAGGTTCAATAACACCAAGCATGTTAAATATGACGGCGTTAAAAATTAGACTAGAAAACGGAAAAACAGCACTAAATAAATATGCCTTAGGAGTTTCACTTGTTGTATTTCCGCAAGCATATATAGCTATTTTTTTAACAAAGCAGATTGTAGAAAATCCGTCAATTCTAGCAACCTTAGAAAAGATAGGAATCGTAGTTTTTGTTTTTTTATCCTACTATTTTTATCGAGAATCTAAAAAAAGTAAAACTAAAGTAGAAGCAAATGCTGTAAAAAAGGAAAAGCCTTTTTTAGTAGGAATTACATTATCAGTTTTAAACATGTTTTCGATTCCTTTTTTCTGCGGAATAGTGGTAACTTTAGATGCTTTTAAAACATTTAGCTTTAATTTTAGCCCTATTTTTTGTTTTATTTTAGGATCTACAATAGGTACTTTTTACATTCTTTATTTGTACGGTAAATTCGCAGAAAAGATTCAGAAAAAAACAGGAAAATTAACAAAAGACATCAATTTAATTCTATCTATTTTAACTGGTTTTGTGGCTGTTTTTACATTCATAAAATTATTTATTTAAAGAGCATATGAAAATAGTTAAAAACTTAATTATTAGAGGAAAGCATATCAAACCTATTATTACAGATGTTTTTTATAAAGAAACGCATCAACCAAAACAAATTGTACTTTTTTGCCATGGCTATAAAGGGTTTAAAGATTGGGGAGCTTGGAATATCATGGCTGAAGCATTTGCTAATGCAGGCTTTTTCTTTATTAAATTTAATTTTTCACACAATGGAGGCACTGCTAAAAGTCCAATAGATTTCCCAGATTTAGAAGCATTTGGCAATAATAATTACACCAAAGAATTAGATGATTTAGAAACTGTAATTGATTGGATTTCTAATAATTTGGATTTTAAGAAAGAAGTAAACAAAGACATTATTTCTTTGATTGGGCATAGTAGAGGAGGAGGAATTGTTTTATTAAAAGCAAATGAAGATGTTCGTGTTAAAAAAATAATTAGCTTGGCAGGAGTTTGTGATTTTGAAAAAAGAACTGCTACAATTGGCGATTTGGAACAATGGAAAAAAGACGGCGTAAAATATATTTTAAACGGAAGAACAAAACAGCAAATGCCTCACTTCTATCAGTTTTATGAAGATTTCACCAAAAATAAAGAACGTTTTAATGTCAAAAAAGCAACGGAGAATTTAGAAATCCCGTATTTAATAATTCACGGAGATGCTGATACTTCTGTTTTGATTGAAGAGGCAGAAAGTTTACATAAATGGAATTCGAAAAGTGAATATCAAATCATTGAAAACGCAAATCATGTTTTTAATACGTCACATCCGTGGAAAGAAAAAAAGGGATCAAAAGAATTAGAGGTTACAGTAAAGTTTTGTGTTGAATTTTTAAAGAAGAGAGAATTTTAAAAATAAAAAAAATCGAACATTTCTGCTCGATTTTATATTTTAAATGCTTCTAAAAGTACAGATCGACAAGATCAGTGTAAAACTTAGAACAAATTATTTTTTATTTACTTCTTTTATATATTTATCTAAAGCCATTGTCATAGAGGGTGTATCTGGAGTTGGTGCTTCGATATCGCATCTTAAACCAGCTTCTACAACTGCTTTTACTGTAGAATTACCAAAGGCTGCAATTCTTGTTTCATTTTGTTTAAAGTTCGGGAAGTTGTGAAATAAAGATTCTATTCCTGAAGGACTAAAAAACACTAAAACATCATAAAAAACATCTTCTAAATCAGATAAATCACTAACTACAGTTCTGTATAAATCTGCACGTGTCCAGTTAACCCCTAATTCATCTAATTCTGCTGGGATTAATGCTTTTAATTTATCGGAAGAGGGTAATAAAAACTTTTCTGTTTTATGCTTTTTTATTAACTTGGTTAATTCTGTAAATGTTCTTGTACCAACATAAATTTTACGTTTTCTATACACAACATATTTTTGTAAATAGTAAGCCACAGCTTCAGATTGACAAAAATATTTCATAGAATCTGGCACTTTAAAGCGCATTTCTTCTGCAACTCTAAAAAAGTGATCTACAGCATTTCTGCTTGTTAAAATAATTGCAGTAAAGTTCTTAAAATCAATTTTCTGTAGTCTTACATCTTTAACTGTAACCCCTTCAACATGAATAAAAGAGCGAAAATCAATTTTTACTTTTTGTTTATCAGATAAATCAAAATAAGGAGAAGTTTCTGTCTTGGGTGCAGGTTGTGATACTAAAATCGTTTTCACTTTCATACGCGTTCGTTTTATAATTAAAACATCATTTTAAACAGAATAAATAGCGGTGCTATTTCGAAGGTGCAAATGTACAAAATAAAATAAAACAACTTATTAAATATCAGTTTTTTGTTGTTTACTAAATGAATTACAAACCTTATTATAAATAACAAGGCTGCAAAATAAAATAAATAGAGTTGTTTAAAACCCGTATATTCGCTTAAAACTAACGCTATATATAGTAAAAACGTAACTGTATGTAAATAATTTATCTTTGAAATAATAAAAAAACGGACTTCCTTTTTGATTAAAAATAGATGAAAAAGCAAATGTTCTAAAGTTCTTTTAATTAAAAAATAAAACAATAAACTTAAAAAAACGTGCGTGTAAGACGAAAACCCTGCAACATTTGTAGGTAATTTATAATTTTTAAAATTATAGGTTAAGAGAGATAATACAATTACGGTGAATATAAAAAGCACTATTTGAAAGGTGTTAAAAGGGGTTGAGTTTTCTTGGGACTCACTTTCTACAAAATTGATATTAAATAGGCTAAATACACTACCCTTTAATCTATCTGCGTTTAGTGCGTTTAATAAAAACACACCAACAAACAAAAGCATTATTAATGCGGTAACCCAGCTATTAGTAGCTATTATTTTTTCTATTGCTTGCAAGTCGTTTTCATTTCGTAATGATTAACACAAAATTAGTAATTATATAATGTATATTTGTCTGTATACATATATAATTTATTTATGTCTGACACATTAGTTATTATCCCTACATATAACGAAAAAGAAAATATCGAAGCCATTATTAGAGCAACTCTTAATCAAAGAAAAGTGTTTCATATTTTAATTGTTGATGATAATTCTCCCGATGGAACTTCAGAAATTGTAAAAAACCTTATTACCGAATTCCCAAAACAGCTTTTTTTAGAAAAAAGAATTGGTAAAAACGGATTAGGAACTGCTTACATTCATGGTTTTAAATGGGCACTTGCAAATAAATACAATTACATTATTGAAATGGATGCCGATTTCTCTCACAATCCAAAAGATTTAATTCGTTTATATAATGCGTGTCATAAAAATGGCGCAGATGTTTCTATAGGTTCTCGATATTCACAAGGTGTAAATGTTGTTAATTGGCCAATGAAACGTGTTTTACTATCTTATTTTGCTTCAAAATATGTTCGTTTTATAACTAGAATTCCAATTTTTGATACAACAGCAGGTTTTGTTTGCTGGAAAAGAAATGTGCTAGAAACCATTAATCTTGATAAAATTAGGTTTGTAGGTTATGCCTTTCAAATAGAAATGAAATTTAAAGCTTGGAAACATAAATTCAATATAAAAGAAGTTTCTGTTATTTTTACGGATAGAACTTTAGGAGCCTCTAAAATGAGTGGAAATATTGTATATGAAGCATTTTTTGGGGTAATAAAAATGCGATTAAAAGGGTTGCCAAAATAAATGATAAATAATCCTATTTCTTTTAGAACTGCAAATCTTGATGATTTAGAAACTTTATTGCAATTTGAGCAAGGAGTTATCGAATTTGAAAGACCATTAGATTCTTTTTTAGCGGACGGTGATTTGTGGTATTATAATATTCCGCAATTAATTACTTCAAAAAAAAGTCATTTAATTGTTGGGGTTATTAATGATGAATTAGTAGCTTCTGGATATATTAGATTAGAGGACTCTAAAGAGTATCATAAAAATTCAAAACACGGTTATATTGGTTTTATATTTGTAAAACCGGCTTTTAGAGGACAAAGAATTAGCACTGCAATTCTAGAATCTTTAAAAGAGTGGGCAAAAGAGAAAGGTCTTAAAGAGTTAAGGCTAGATGTGTATAGCAACAACGTTGGCGCTATAAAAGCCTATGAAAGGTTTGGGCTTACAAAGAGTTTAGTAAATATGAGAATGGATATTTAAAAAATGCGCCATTTTTAGAAGCGTAATCAAACATCAACAAAAAAAACTTTTACCTCTTAGAGGTTAAATAATTATAAAATGTCAAGATTAATTTTAATAAAAAACGCAAAAATTGTTAATGAAAACACTGCTTTTTTAGGTGATGTTCTCATTGAAAATGAAATCATAAAACAAATTTCATCAGAAATAATAGTTACTGAAAATGTAGAAATTATTAATGCGAATGGCAAGTATTTAATTCCTGGTTTTATAGACGATCAAGTGCATTTTAGAGAACCTGGTTTAACACACAAAGCAACTATTGCAACAGAAAGCAGAGCGGCGGTTGCTGGCGGAATTACTACTTTTATAGAAATGCCAAACACAGTGCCACAAGCTACCACTCAAAAATTATTAGAAGATAAATTTACAATTGCGGCTAAAGATTCGTACGCAAATTATTCTTTTATGTTTGGGGGTACTAACGATAATTTAGAAGAATTATTAAAAACAGATTCTAAAAAAGTAGCGGGAATTAAATTATTTTTAGGCTCTTCTACAGGAAATATGTTGGTGGATAATGAAGAAATTTTAGAGAAAATATTTTCATCAACCAAAATGATTATTTCTGTGCATTGTGAAGACGAAGCAACCATCAGAAAAAATACCCAAGAATTTATTGATAAATATGGTGAGGATATTCCTTTAAAATACCACCCTATCATTCGAAGTGAAGAAGCGTGTTATTTATCCTCATCAAAAGCAATCGAATTGGCTAAGAAAACGGGAGCAAGGTTGCATGTTTTTCATTTATCTACTGCTAAAGAAACGCATCTTTTTAGAAACGATATTCCTTTAGAAGAAAAGCAAATTACATCAGAAGTTTGTATTCACCATTTATGGTTTTCAGATAAAGATTACGAAGAAAAAGGAACGCATATAAAATGGAATCCAGCGGTAAAAACAGAAGCCGACAGATTAGGTTTATGGGAAGCTTTGTTAGATGACCGAATTGATGTGATTGCTACAGATCACGCGCCACATACTTTAGAAGAAAAAAGCAATACGTATTTAAAAGCGCCAAGTGGCGGACCTTTAGTACAACATGCTATCGTTGCAATTTTAGAGAAGGTAAAAGAAGGCGTAATATCAATTGAAAAAGCAGTTGAAAAAATGAGTCATAATCCTGCAAAATTATTTCAAATTGAAAAACGCGGGTTTATAAAAGAAGGTTATTTTGCTGATTTAGTTTTAATTGACACGAATAAACCACAAACTGTTTCTAGAGATAATCTCTTATACAAATGTGGGTGGTCTCCTTTTGAAGGAACCACATTTTCATCAACCATAACGCATACTTTTGTGAATGGAAATTTAATTTATCATAATGGTGTTTTTAATGATGAAATGAAAGGAAAACGCATCACTTTTAATCGTTAAAATGAAGAAAATAAGCTCCTTATTAATTTTTATATTCTTGGTTTCTTGCACAAGTAATACCATTTTAGAAAAGCCGAAAGACCTAATTGATAGAGATACAATGAGTCTTTTAATTCAAGAAATGATGATTGCTTCTTCTGCTAAATACATGAAAAATAAAAATTTAGAGACTAAAATTGAATACATGTCTTTAGTGTACGATCAATTTAAAATTGATAGTGTTCGTTTTCAAAGCAGTAACTTGTACTACATGTCTAAAATAGATTTATATCAAGAAATTTTTGAAGACGCGAAAGCGGCTTTAGAAAAGCAGAAAAAAGTGTACGATGATAGAAACACACGAAGAGATTCTATAAGAAATGATTCTATTAACAAACTTAGAGAGGCTAAAAAAAGTATTATAATTGAAGACAGCTTGGGTTTAAAGAAAAATAAATCTAAACCTAAACAAGGTTTCTAAGATAGTTTTTACAAATTCTTACAATTGATTTATCTAAATTTTCGAATTTAAAATTGAGTGTTTTTTCTATTTTTTCTGATGAATATTTAGAGGCAGCATGTGCAGATTTTGCAGAATACTTACTCAATAAAGGCTCTTTTCCTGTAATTTTTGATAGCAACCAAGCAACCCTCCAAAAGATATTCGTTTGCCAAGCTTTTATTTTCTTTGAGGGTCTTTTTTTACCAAAAGCATCAGCCATTAAAAAGAAAATTTCTTTGAAAGACTTGTTTTGAGAAACTAAAATAAAACGTTCATTTTTTATAGTTGAGTTCATCAATAAAATCATTGGTTTTACAACATCTTGTACAGATACAAAACCTGTAATTCCTTCTGTAAAAAATGGAAACCCCTTATAAACTTGAGAAAATAATTTACCTGAACCAGAAGTCCAAAAGCCACTTCCTAAAATGACTCCGGGATTTACAATTACTACAGCAACATTTTCTTGACTTGCACGCCAAACCTCCATCTCTGCACCAAATTTAGTAATAGAATAGCCACTATTATTTAGCTCTTTATTCCATTCGTCTTCTTCTGTAATGATATTTGAATTTAAAGAATTTCCAACAGTCGCGATCGAACTTACAAAACACAATTTATCAATTTTTGCGTCAATACAAAGATTTACAATAATTGCAGTACCGTGAATATTTATCTTTCGCATTTGTATATAATCCTTCGGATTAAAAGAAATAAATGCAGCACAATGATATACTTTTTTTACATCAAAAAAAGCGGGAATCATAGAAGGAACATCTGTAATATCTGCTAAAAACCATTCAATTTTATCGAATAAAGTTTGATCCGAAGTATAAAAAGAAAAAACATTTTTCGCCTTTTCTAAAGACGATTTTGTTCTATAAATAGCTCTAATTGTTTCATTTTGTAAACTTAAATGATACAATAAATGAGAACCAACCAAACCTGTACCTCCAGTAACTAAAATCATAGTGCTAATTTATGGTTTTTTGATTGATAAGTTTATCTTTGTACCGTTAAAAAGTAGTTATTTAAACTTGTTTAACAATGTTAAATGAAGGCTGTTAAAATTGATATAAAACAGCGAAATGCTAAGTTTAATAGATATATTTTAGAATTGAATCAATTTAAGGTAACAATGAAGAATTTTATTGAAGAATTACAGTGGAGAGGAATGTTGCACGACAGCATGCCAGGAACAGAAGAGCATTTGTTAGAAGAAATGAGAAGTGCATATGTTGGTTTTGATCCAACGGCAGATTCTTTACACATTGGTAACTTGGTTCCTATAATGTTACTCGCTCATTATCAAAGATGTGGTCACAGACCAATTGCTTTGGTTGGTGGTGCAACGGGAATGATTGGTGATCCTTCAGGAAAATCTTCTGAGCGTAATTTGTTAGATGAAACTACTTTACGACATAATCAAGAATGTGTAAAAGCGCAATTAGGTCATTTTTTAGACTTTTCTTCGGATGAAAAAAACGCTGCAATTCTTGTAAATAATTACGATTGGATGAAAAATATTTCATTCCTAGAGTTTATTAGAGACGTTGGTAAACACATTACCGTAAATTATATGATGTCTAAAGATTCTGTAAAGAACAGAATTAGTGCTGAATCTTCTGAAGGAATGTCTTTTACAGAGTTTACCTATCAAATGGTGCAAGGGTATGATTTCTTGCATTTGTTTCAAAACATGCAAACTACTTTGCAAATGGGTGGTTCTGATCAATGGGGAAACATTACTACTGGAACAGAGTTAATTAGAAGAATCGGAAACGGAAAAGGATATGCAATTACTTGTCCTTTAATCACAAAATCAGACGGTTCTAAATTTGGGAAATCTGAAGGCGGAAATGTTTGGTTAGACGCTAAAAGAACATCTGCTTATAAATTTTATCAATATTGGTTAAATACTTCGGATGAAGATGCAGAAAAGTACATTAAAATCTTTACTTTTTTAGATCAAGAAATTATCCATTCTTTAATTGAAGAGCATAAAGTAGCGCCTCACGAACGTATTTTACAAAAACGTTTAGGAGAAGAAGTTACCAATTTAGTTCATGGAAACGAGGAATATGAAAAAGCAATTGCAGCTTCTAATATTTTATTCGGTAATTCAACTTCGGATGATTTAAAATCATTAGATGAACAAACTTTTTTAGATGTGTTTGATGGTGTTCCTCAAGCTAGCGTTACAGCAGCAGATATTGCAGAAGGCCTAGATATGATTGGTGCTCTGGCTGCAAAAACAAACTTTTTAAAGTCTAATAGCGATGCAAGAAGAGCGTTAAATGAAAATGCTGTTTCTGTAAATAAAGAAAAGGTAGATGAAGGTTTTGTAATTACTGCAAAAGACTTAATTGCTGATAAATATGTGCTTCTACAAAGAGGTAAAAAGAGTTATTTTTTATTGAGTGTTGAGTAAAACATAAAAAGAACTACACAGTAAAAGCGTTGAATTTAAAATTCAACGCTTTTTTTATACAGATGTATCAACTTAGTTATTGCTAATTTTAGTCCAATTAACATCTGCTTGTTTTTGCAATTTCTCTGCACCTTCTTTTTTCCACAATTCAAAGGTATTTGTTCCCCAAGAATCGTAAAAAAGGTATAATTTGCCATCTCTAATTTCGAAAGTTTTAGGATTGATGTCTACCTTTTCTCCTTTTAAACCAATTGCATACGCACAATACCCGCCATATTGTGGAACATATTTTTTAGGATATTTTTTAAATAGATCTAAATTTTCTTTTGATGAAAACCTAAATTCTGCTCCGTCAAATTCTGTTGTAAATTCTTTATTTCCTTTTTCTGCTTTGTTATTAAAATAAGAAACAACGTCATAGCCTTCTGCAACAAATCCTTGTTTGGTATTGTAATTTTGAGAAAAAAAAGTAGTAGAAATTGAAAATAATAATATGGTGATAAAGTATTTCATGAAAGTAAGTTTTTATAATTGTCGATAAAATGAAATCAACATTACAAAACTACAACACCATTAAATTACAACCTCGAATATCAGAATTATCAAAACGACCAATAATTTCAAAGGTTTCGTTTTCGTATACCTTTCCTAAATCTTGCGTAGCGATAAAGGAGCAAGAATTGTAGTTTGCCAAATCAATTATATTAATTCCGCCAGCTTTTTCTGTTGGTAAAATAGTTAAAGCATCTTCGGTGTCTCTTGTTAAAATTTTCATCCAAGGCGGCGTTTCAAAAATGCCATTGCCTTTAGAATACGCCTGACTTAATAATTCTGTCATTCCGTATTCTGATTGAATTTCTGCAACCCCAAAACCATCTTGCAACAATTGGTGCAACTCGTTTCTAATGAGCTCTTTTCTTCTTCCTTTCATGCCACCAGTTTCCATAACAATGGTGTTTTTAAGTTTAAATTGGTGTTTTTCAATTAAATCTAATAAGGCAAAAGAAACGCCAATCAACAATATTTTTCGCCCGTTTTTATCAAGATTGGTGAGTTTTTTTGCCAGTTCATCTAAATTATTGAGGTAAAAACCGCTGTCAGAATTTTTAGATTTGCTAATTAAATCATCCACCATAAAAACCAAAGAAGAACCATTTCTTTCTAAATAATTTGGCAATAAAGCGAGCACCGTATATTCTTCAATGTTTCCGTAAAAATTGGCAAATCCTTTTAAATAACTTTCTTTGTAAAGGTTAATATCCGTTACAAAATGTTTGCTTGTAACGCTTCCTGTTGTTCCAGAACTTGTAAATGTTTCTTGAATTTCACTTAAAGAAGAAAGTACTTTTCTGCTTTTAAAAAACTGAATAGGTAAAAACGGAATTTCTTCAATTTTTGTGACATCAGATGGATGCTTATTAATTAAATCGCAAAATGAACGATATACTTTATTGTTTTTAAACTGATGTTTAAAAACTTCGAGTGCAGTTTTAGTAAACTGCTCAGAAGATTTTATATTGAAAATAGTTTTTTGCATAGAATATTGCAAAAATAAGATTATTATACGCAACCTTTTTATTCTTTTTGTATCTTATAGTTAAATAGACAATCTATGAAATCGGGATTTTGCTTTTTAATTCTCGTTGTTTTGGTTTCTTGTTCTGATAATTCTGATAAAATAACTGCTTGTACTATAAATAATCCTTTAGAAGAGTTGGGTTGGTTAAAAGAAATAAAAACAGGTTTTGAGCAGTCTGTATACTTATCAAAAAAGAAAATTATTCACTTTACGTATCAAAAGAAAAGTGTTTTTTTAGTTGATATTTGTAATGATTGTGCAGATAACTTAACAACTGTTTATAATTGTAGTGGAACTATAATTTGTGAATTTGGAGGAATTGCAGGTGTAAATACATGTCCTGATTTTGATAAAAATGCGACTAATAAAATTATTTTATGGGAAAATTAAAAACCCGATGCAATACACATCCTTAATTAAAAGCACATTGATTAAAGCAACCCTAAAAGCTAAAAAAAATCAGAAACTTACTTGACTAAAAGTATAATCATGAAATTAAAAAATTATTTTTTCTTACTTGTAGTAGCTATTTTCTTTTCTTGTGAAAGCAATGAAATTGAGATAGATACTAACAATTTAGTATATGGAACATGGGTAGAACCATCCTACGAAAACGAAACGATAACGTTTAAAAGAGGAGCAACATTACCAAAAGAAGCCTACGGAGTTGCCTTTAGCAAAGACGGTGTGTTTACAGAAAAGACTTCTGGTTGGTGCGGCACCCCGCCATTAACATTTTTTAATATTGAAGGCACTTTTCAACTAGAAAACACACTTATTAGTATCTCTACACAAAGCTACCCTTCAAATTATGCTTGGAGGATTATAGCATTAACAAAAGAAAAATTGGTAGTTAAAAGAGAATTAACTGCACAAGAAAATGAGCACAGTGCGTTAATCGATTTATTTATCGAAATTGAAAATTTGGCCTATTCAGAATCTTGCTTTAATATGGCAGATTGGACCTTTGTAGCCTATGGTTCTAAAGCTTGCGGCGGACCTAAAGGATATATTCCGTATTCTAAAAACATAGATACAGGTTCATTTCTAGAAAAAACAGAAAAGTATACAGAAGCTGAAAAAGAATACAACAAAAAATGGGGTATAATTTCTGACTGTAGCTTATCCGCTTCGCCAACAGCTGTAGAATGCCAAAATGGATATCCAACACTTATATATTAATTTAAAAATAAAAATGATGCTTAAAAAAATAACAATTTTATGTTTTGTAATTGTAGTATTAAGTTCTTGTTCAAATGATAATGAACCTAGTTATACCTACGAATTTTTAACTATTGATGAAGCTATTGTACCTGCAAGTTTTAAATTTGGAGAAAGAGATACAATTGCTATTAAATACACCTTAAATAATGGTTGTTACTCTTTTGATAACTTGTATTACGAATATCAAGATACTGCAAGAATAGTTGCTGTAAGAGCCCTATTATCTTTAGAAGACGTTTGTACGGAAAACATTAGACAAGAAGAATATAAGTTTGTTGTAAACGTAACTCAAAAAGAAGATTATCTTTTTAAATTTTGGAAAGGCAAAGATAGTAACGGAGAAAGTATTTTTGAAGAAATAGTTGTTCCTGTAAATTAAAAGCATCGGACTAGAAGAGCTCATAGAAGAGTGCTGTCAGCAAAAATTGCCAGCACAGTCTGAAGTTTATCACTTATTTGCTGGTAAGCTTTTTTCTGTTTGTTTAAAATATTCTAGAAATTATGAAGATGCAGAAGACACTTTACAAGATAGTTTTCTAACAATTTTTGATAAAATAAAACAATATCAAAATAAAGGGTCTTTTGAAGGTTGGCTAAAAAGAATCGCTATAAATACAGCACTTCAAAAATACAGAAAAAAAGAACCTTTGTATATTGAAAACAAGGAAGTAGAAAATCTAGGTTTAGAAGAGGATAATTATGAAGATTCTAATTTTAATGTAAATTTCTTGCTAGAATTAATTCAGAAATTACCGGATAGATACCGCTTAATCTTTAACCTCTTTGTATTAGACGATTATTCTCATAAAGAGATTTCAGAAATGCTAAAAATATCTGAAGGAACTTCTAAATCGAATCTTTCAATAGCAAGATACATTTTAAAGAAGCAATTAGAAGCTCACCAACAAAAAAAAGTCTAAACGTAATGAAAGAAGACAAAAATATAGACAAATTATTTCAAGATAAATTGAAAGCTTTTGAGGTGATGCCAAATGAAAAAGTTTGGAATGCAACGAAAGCAAAAATTCAAAAAAAGAAAAGAAAATTCCAGCCAATTTGGTGGTTTTACAGCGGAGTTGCAGCTATTTTTATTTTAGGTTTATTGTTATTTCCTTTAAAAGATACGAACATTAAAAAAGAATCTTTACCAGAAAATGTGGTTGTAAGACCAAGCAGAGAAAAAGACGAGACAGAGTATCAAAAAAACAAGGAAACGGTCATTGTAAAAAGCAATAAAATTTACAAAAAGAATCCAGAATTATTCACGAATTCTAAAATGAGTAAAACCACAGAAACAGTTTCAAAAGCACCTTTACTTACTGATAAAAAAGGGAAAAATCCTTCAACCAATAAGGCCATAAAAAAAGATCTTCAAGTTGATGAATTTTTAAATACCGCTATTAGTGTCGCGCAAAATAACAATACTGTAATATATAAGGAAAGCTTAGAAAAAAAGAAAGAAATAACTACGAAATCATTCGATGTTGTTAAAAAAGAATTGAATAAAAGCAACTTTAAAAAGGCTAATTTATTAGAAACTATTGCAGAAAATAACAAGGAAGAAAAAGAAGATGAACTACAAAAAAAATGGTCTATTGCTTCTGTATTTGGTATTATTGATGCGAATTCTTTTTCAAAAACATCACCTTTAGATAGCAATTTAGATGGTTCTACAAAAGGAAATAAAAGCGTTTCTTATGGTGTACAATTTACTTATAAGATCAATAATAAATGGTCTTTTCAATCAGGTATTCATTTACAAGAAATGCAGTATTCTAATACAAATATTGCCGTTGTAGCATCCAATATAGAAGCATCTAATGTTCGTTTTAATTCAGGTGATCAATTCGTTTTAAACAGCACGACAAGAGAAAATTTTAATGTAAATACATTAAACTTAAATACGGTAAGTTTTAACGGAAACATGCGTCAAAATTTTGGATATATAGAAGTTCCTTTAGAAGTAAAATACAACGTATTTGAAACAAGGAAAATTGAAACCCAAATTGTTGCTGGCTTTAGTTCGTTATTTTTAAATAAAAATGAAGTTTTTTTGAATACTATAAATTTCCAAAGTATAGGAGCAGCAAATAATTTAAACGACCTTAACTTTAGTGCTAATCTAGGAATAGACTTTAAGTATCTTTTTAATAAAAATTGGTCTTTGCAATTAAACCCAATGTTTAAGACACAATTAAATACGTACAATAAAAACTCGAACGGGTTTCAACCTTATTTTATTGCTTTTTATACAGGCGTCAATTATCGTTTTTAAAGTCTCTTAAAGGGTTTGTTTGAAATGATTAAACCTTTCTAAAATTTTTGTGAATATGTTAACAAAATAATTTTGTGAATACTTTTTAATACAATTAATTTCGTTAATTGAGTTTTTAATAATATTTATTAAATAGTATTTAATAATAACCCCAATATTTTATAGAATTCATTAATAATGCGAATCAAGGTTTGAAATAAAGATAAAAAACAAGGTTAATTAGTTGAAAAACAACCTTTTAAACTTGTTTAAGTTATTGATTTTCAGTATCTTAATAGTCAATTTCAACAAGATTATTTT
>Ga0222647_1000455_pt1 | contig 17552 bp, 13 predicted proteins | sample AntAcemetagen333_FD_179864 | JGI IMG/M metagenome (GOLD analysis project Ga0222647, IMG submission 179864) | Saline water microbial communities from Ace Lake, Antarctica - #333 | ecosystem: Environmental > Aquatic > Non-marine Saline and Alkaline > Saline | place: Antarctica: Ace Lake...
GTCGTTACAAAAGTAGGTAACGCCACACTCATGACCAACCTGACTACAGCTAGTGGTTTTGCGACTTTTATATTTACAGACAGCGCGTTGCTAAAGGAGTTTGGTATTGTTGCGAGCATATGCATCGTTTCTATTTTCTTGCTGAGCTTACTCATTATTCCTATTATTTATAGCTATTTACCTGTTCCCAAAGAAAGACACTTAGAGCACTTGCGCAAGCAGTGGATAGGCACTTTTGTAGACTGGATGGAGCGCATGGTTAAAAACCAACGTATTGCGATTTACGTTACCAGTGTACTTGTGCTTATGGTAAGTATGGTGGGCATATCGCTCATAAAAGTGTCAGGTAGTTTGATAGAAGACATGCCTAAAAACACAGCATTTTTTAAGGACATACGTTTTTTTGAAGAAAGCTTTGACGGAATCATGCCACTAGAAATAGTAATAGACACTAAGAAAAAGGACGGCGTTTCTAAACCTCTGACCCTTAAAAAACTTAACCAACTCGAAGACCACATTATACAAACACCAGAGCTGTCCAGACCCATGTCCGTTGTGAGTGTCGTAAAATATACAAAGCAGGCCTTTTACGGGGGTGACCCAGAATTTTATGATTTGCCTACCAGTAATGAGCGTTTGTTTATAGCGCCTTTATTAAAAGAAAGCGGTGCCAATGTCGCTTTTATGAAAAGCTATGTGGACAGCAATGGCCAGAACGCACGCATAACTACCTTTATGAAAGATATGGGTACCGACCGCATGGAACGCGTAGAAGAAAATTTGCTGCACGAGATAGAGACCATTTTCCCGGCAAATAAATACAACGTAACGCTTACAGGTAAAGCACTCGTTTTTCAGAAAGGAACAAACTACCTTATAATCAATCTTATTATTTCGCTCACGCTGGCCATTATACTCATTGCGCTTTTTATGGCGTGGATGTTCAAATCCCTGCGCATGATTTTTGTATCACTCGTGCCTAATATCTTACCATTGCTCATCACCGCAGGACTCATGGGTTATTTGGGTGTTCCCATAAAACCCTCTACCATCTTAGTATTTTCTATCGCTTTTGGAATCTCGGTAGACGACACGATACACTTTCTTGCAAAATACAGGCAAGAGCTTATTGTAAACAACTGGCGCATTAAAAAATCAGTTTATGCGGCATTAAAAGAAACCGGTGTGAGTATGTTTTATACCTCCATCGTTTTGTTTTTTGGTTTCTCAACCTTTACCCTATCTAGTTTTGGTGGTACGGTAGCACTAGGCGCCCTAGTAAGTGCAACGCTGCTGTTTGCGATGCTTTCTAATCTGTTGTTGCTTCCTAGTATGCTTTTGTCCTTAGAACGCAGCATCGCAAATGAGCGCACCTTTAAAAAACCAGCAATTCCCATTATTGAGCAGGAAGACGTAGATGAGGAGCGTTTGTGAGATTGTGATGCGCAGAGTTTGTGAGTCTTTGATTTTTCAGTCCCCGTAGTCGTTTTCAGACGCAGTTTCCTATTGCATTAATTTTGGGGCATCTTATTTATCCATAATAACTGTTATGTTGACGAAGTAAGCATCGCGTCAAGCAATTCCAAAGCGCATTGATACAAGTGATGCTAGCGATACGATTTTTTGTCCCTCGAAATGACAATCAATCTGGTTTTTTATGCAGAAAAACTATTACCAATTATACCATACCCATTTTTCATTTTTTACCTGCACGATTATCCACCGGCGATGCGCATGAAGCGAATCCCCGTTCCTCGGAGCGACAAAGATCAGAAACAACGAACTGCAATCTTTGAATCATTTGCCCACTCGAAATGTAGGCTTCGAACACCTCTGCCCTCGGATGAAGTGTTCCACACAATTTGTCATGCTGACCATTGCAATTCAAAAACATTTTACAACAAGCGATGCTCGTAACGCGATTCCTCCTAACGTCGGAATAACAATCGTCGCACTTTTTTAGTTGACGGTATCGATCATTGATGAACTCGAAATGTGGGCTTCGAGAGCCTCAGTCCTCGGACGTAAACGCAAGGTATTAGAGAACGTACTGAAACATTTAAGAAGTCTTTCATCAGGGAATCAGGTCTGCTTCATTCTTTAACGTTGCGCGTTACTAGTGTGCTCTTTGTGCAAATCACTTTCGTGCCACAATACCGAGCATAGACTTTCGAGTAACTCAAATAGCACAGACACAACAATCCTAACACTTTTCATTGCTTCACAAGGTCATAAAAATTATATTTGCCTTTTGTTTAGAAGAAAACCATGAAAAGAATTAATGCCATACTGGCAAGTGAGCCGAGCCTAGAAGAAATAACCGTGAAAGGATGGGTGCGTAGTTTCAGAAACGATAGATTTATAGCCCTTAACGATGGCTCCACCGTTCATAACCTACAATGCGTTATCGAGCCGGCAAACTATGACCAAACCATTTTAAACGACATTAACGTCGCGGCGGCAGTTGCGGTAACGGGTCATCTTACAGCGAGTGCGGGTAGTGGACAACGCGTGGAACTGCAAGCGACCAAGATTGTTATACTGGGTAAAGCAGACCCGGAAGACGTGAAACTTACCATTTTATCACCTAAAAAACACAGCTTAGAAAAACTGCGAGAGCAGGCACACTTGCGCGTGCGCACAAACACCTTTGGCGCTGTGATGCGTGTGCGTGCAGCGCTGTCGTTTGCGATTCACAAGTATTTTCAAGAACAGGGTTTTTACCAGGCACACACACCCATTATAACCGGTAGTGACGCCGAGGGCGCTGGCGAAATGTTTAGACTATCCACACTGGACCCTAAAAACCCACCGCTTAATGAAGACGGCTCTATAAATTATAAAGAAGATTTCTTTGAAAAGGAATCTAACCTGACCGTTTCTGGACAACTAGAAGCAGAAACTTATGCAATGGGACTGGGACAGGTTTATACCTTTGGGCCTACGTTTAGAGCTGAAAATTCAAACACCTCGCGCCACCTGGCAGAGTTCTGGATGATAGAACCAGAGGTCGCTTTTAACGACCTAGACGCAAATATGGACCTTGCTGAGGATTTTATAAAATATGTTATCGCTTATGCATTGGACCACTGTGCAGACGATATTGAGTTCTTGGAAAATCGCTTAGAACAAGAAGATAAACAAAAACCCCAAAACGAGCGCAGCCCAATGCCATTGAGTGATAAGCTTAAATTTATAGGCAAAAACAATTTTAAACGCGTTTCTTATACTGAGGCTATCGATATCCTTAAAAACTCAAAACCCAACAAGAACAAAAAGTTCAAATATCCTATAGAAGAATGGGGTGCCGACCTGCAAAGCGAGCACGAGCGTTACCTCGTTGAGAAGCATTTTGAGTGTCCAGTAATCCTCTTTGATTATCCTGCAAAAATTAAGGCATTTTACATGCGTCTTAACGACGATAAAAAGACTGTACGCGCGATGGATATTTTATTTCCCGGTATCGGTGAAATTGTGGGTGGTTCCCAACGTGAAGAGCGTTACGACGTGCTTAAACAAAAAATGGCCGATATGCATATAGAAGAGGCGGAACTGTGGTGGTACCTGGAGATGCGCAAATTTGGTAGTGTGGTGCACAGCGGTTTCGGCTTGGGGTTTGAACGCCTGGTTATGTTTGTAACAGGCATGGGTAATGTACGTGATGTAATACCATACCCGCGTACACCTGGCAATGCCGCGTTTTAATAACTGGATTTTTTTTTACACAAAAACGCCGCTTCATAGCGGCGTTTTTTGTTGCGAACACATCTAACATGCTTCTCCGTATCTCAAGTACTTCAAAAGGTATATTCTACAAAAATCGAAAGCGGACTTTCGACGCAAGGAGGCGCTGTTCTTGATTTTATTTGCGCTACCTTCAATTCCCGGCTAATTGCTTAACAGACCATTAGGATAGTGGTTAACCGCAATGATTATGAAAATATTCCTGTGTATTTTGACTTTAACCACCTTGCACATGCACAAGGTGCTATAGGTCTACAGCTATTTACAAACCGTTTTAGCACACCAGTAGATATAGCAAATGCTGGTGATGCGCGGTTATTTGTAGTAGAGCAAGATGGTGTTATTAAAATCGTACAGCCTAATAATGCGGTAAACACAACTGTGTTTTTAAATATTCAAAACCTGACACATGGTTTCTTTTATATTAACTGCGCAAATAACAATGGCAACACGGTTATTGCCAGATACAAGACCAGTACGGCAAACTCAAATGTCGCAGACCCAGGAACCGCGGTAACATTGCTTACTGCAAACCAGCCGTTTAGCAACCATAACGGTGGTTGTTTAAAATTTGGTCCAGATGGGTTTCTGTACATCGCTGTGGGTGATGGTGGTAGCGGCGGCGACCAGCAGAATTTTGCTCAAAATTTAATCGTACCCACCAGAAATCTCTAGCGCGGGCTGTTAGGTAAAATGTTGCGAATAAACGCGACAAACAATAACGTTGCGCCTTACTAAACCATTTCCGCTTCTAATCTGTTTGCGGGACAAGCTGGCAAAGAAGAAATATGGGTGCTGAGTTTTCGCAATCCATGGCGAGTCTCTTTTGACAACACCCCAGATGATTTATGGACTGCAGACGCAGGTCAGAACCTCTTTGAAGAAATGCATAAAAGCAGCATAAACCAAACGAGCGCACTTAACTATGGCTGGCGTTGTTATGAAGGCAACAACCCGTTTAACGCTGTAGGCTGTTCTGGTGTTGCCAGTTTGGAGCAACCGCTCGTTTCTCTAAGTCGCAATAATGACTCGTGTTCTATAACAGGTGGCGCGGTTTATAGAGGTAGCGCTTACGCCGCATTGCAAAGTTATTATGTGTTTTCAGACTTTTGCTTCTTGCGTTTAGGGTTTATGGATCAAGCTGGAGCACTTATGTATTCGCGAGATTTTCCCGAGAAGAGTTTTCAGCTTTTGGGGTTAATAATAGCAACGAAATGTTTATCGCGTCGCTTAATACGGGCGAGGCTTTTAGTATAACCAGCACCTAAACATCGCAACAGTAGAAACAAAGAAGTTACTTATTGCGCCTAACCCTGCGCGAGATATAATTTCCATACAAAATGCAGCAGCTCTAAACGTGGAACGTATCATTATTCACCACCTTACGGGAAGCGTGATTATAGAAAAAGAACTGCTAGCCAACTATTCCGTTAACATAACCATACTTACAAAAGGAATTTACCGTCTGGCCGCCATAAATGATAAAGGACTGCGCGCTGTCAGTAAATTTATAGTAGAATAAAAACGGCTGGAACATAGGGTTCCCGTTGTTTCGGCTACTTAATTTAAGGAATGTTAAAATAATAGCGGCCTAAAAGTAATTTCTTACATTTGTGCTAAAGCAAATTAATTTTAAGCGTTTTAGGGTATTACCGCTTTTGCTGAAAATTACAAGTTAATAATCACAGTACATGCTCAAACAGTCGTTAAGTTTTAAGCTTTCGCAAAAGCTCTCACCGCAACAAATTCAGTTAATGAAACTGATACAGTTGCCTACGCAAGAGTTTGAACAACGCGTAAAGTCTGAACTTGAAGAAAACCCTGCACTGGACAGCGGTAACGAAAAAAATGACGACGAGTACGATGAGTTTTCTAATCAAGACGATCAAGATTATGACAACGAGGGCGAGGCCGCAGAAGCCGATATAAATGTGGATGATTACCTAAGTGATGACGAGATCCCGGAGTATAGAACACAGGCAAATAACTATAGCCCAGACGACGAAGATCGCAACATACCCTACGCTGCCGGAAAATCGTTTACCCAAACGTTAAACGAGCAACTAGACACCCTACGACTTACGGAAGAACAAGAGGCCATAGCCGAGTTTTTAGTGGGAAGCATCGATGAAAGCGGTTACATAAGGCGCGCACTAGAAGACATTACAGACGATCTTGCATTTACTTCAAATATCTTTACCGAAGTTGAAAAAGTCGAAAAAGTACTCAAAATCGTACAAATGCTTGACCCAGCCGGCGTGGGTGCTCGAAATTTGCAGGAATGTTTGTTGATTCAGCTTTCGCGAAAGCGCAAAAATGACTCCACGGAGCTAGCTATTAAATTGATACGCGACTCGTTTGATGCATTTAGCAAAAAGCACTATGATAAAATCGTTGCAAAATATGATCTTAGCGAAAACGAGCTGCGCGACGCGATAGATGAGATTGCACATTTAAATCCAAAACCCGGCGGCTCCATATCTGGCGGAAACCTGCGGGCTGTGGAGCAAGTGATTCCTGACTTTGTGATACGTATAAAGGACGGCGCATTGGAACTTACCTTAAACGGGCGTAATGCGCCAGAACTACACGTGTCAAAAGATTATTCAAACATGCTTAAAGGCTATAAAGAGGCCAAAGAAAAGAGCAAATCGCAAAAAGATGCGGTCATGTTTATCAAGCAAAAACTAGACGGTGCAAAGTGGTTTATAGAAGCCATAAAGCAACGCCAGGAAACCCTTTACGTTACCATGTCCTCTATCATGAATTACCAGCAAGAATTCTTTTTAACAGGCGATGAGCGCAACTTACGCCCCATGATTCTTAAAGACATTGCAGACGAGATAGATATGGACGTTTCTACAGTCTCACGCGTGGCAAACTCTAAATACGTAGACACACCGTATGGAACTAAACTTATTAAAGAATTTTTCTCTGAATCCATGACAAATACAGACGGTGAAGAGGTTTCCACCCGCGAAATAAAGAAAATTTTAGAAACCGTTATAAGTGAAGAAATAAAACGCAGGCCGCTCACAGACCAGCGCCTAGCAGAAATTTTAAAAGAAAAAGGCTATCCGATTGCGCGTAGAACGGTCGCAAAATACAGAGAACAACTGGATATACCAGTGGCCCGACTGCGCAAAGAACTCTAGATGGTGATGAAGTGGTTGTTAAAGGCGTGGAGTTATATCTCCAACCCTATATTTGTACCAGCTTTAGTAAGCTTGTGGTATTTTGTAGAAGTAAGCATGTCTGACCCCAACATGATGCGCACTAAGATGTATCTTATTCTTATACTTACCGCAGCAATTCCGTTACTGCTATTTTTAATCTTAAAGGTTTTAAAAGCGGTAAGCTCTATACATCTAGAGGCTGCTAGAGAACGCATCACACCCCTTTTACTTTATTGCATCTTATTAATTATACTGGTGCGTGGTGTTTTTAAAGACGGGTCGCACCAGCCTTTATATTATTTTTTTATCGGGGTTCTTATGGCTAGTTTTGTAGCACTTGCTCTTGCGATTGTACGTTATAAAATTAGCTTACACATGCTTGCCATGGGTGGCGCTTTAGGCTTTGTGCTCATGTTGAGTATAAATCTAGGTATTACATTTCTCAACACCATCGTGTTCCTGATTATTGCGAGTGGCATTACGGCATCGTCCAGACTGTTAATGAAAGCACATGAGGGACATGAGCTGTGGTTTGGGATTGCACTAGGACTTGCTAGCCAGGTAATCGCAGCATCGTACTATATTTTATGAGAAATGCTAGCAGGCTGCTTGTATATAGATTCTGAGATTTGCTGGACATAACTTCCCTAAACCATCTGTTTTTTTTAAGATCACTTATCATCCTAGCTATTGCGGTCTGAGCATTTAGTGCTTAGAATCCATTATCGCCGCTTTGTGGGAGCAGTATCAACAGCGACACAATAGTACTGCACAAATCCAGTTGCCTAAAACGGGTATTAACAACCCTCAGGGCAGTTAAAATCGGATTAAAGGAAGATCATTTATTCCAGTGCTTAAAGCCCATACGAGCGTTTAACCCGTATGATAAAATACTCGTAAACAAATGCTTGGTTAAAATCCCTTTTTCATATTTAAACAAGGTAGGATGTAGTGGGAATCTAACGCGCGCGCCGGTAAAAATAATAAAATAGCAAACAGCTATAGCCTAGAAGTTTATTCTAACCTGCCACCCCAGAAACCACCTAGCAAATTATTATAGGATATTAATATGAAATTGACTTACGGCGTACGAAATGTCGAAGACAAATTACGATAGCGTTATAAACGAGCGTTGAAAATTACAATCTACCCGTCAAGTTTCTCGACCCTACTGCAAGCGTTTACAGCACAGTGTTGTAACAGCAGCAATTTCTAAAGAATATAAAATTCAACACCAAATTTTATAGGCTGCAGGTTAATTGCTTCGCCGTTTATGGCAGCACTACTGTTGAATAATGGGTTTAAGTCATATTGCACGAATGCGTTAAAACTACCGTTACCTATAGTAAGCGTTCCAGCATATCGGAACAAGTCTAGCTCGCTTATTTTGCGATTATTAGCAGATACACCACCATCTTGAAACTTAGCTACATGAGAAAATACGTAGGACAATTTAACACCCGTATAAATACGCCAAAATGTATGCTCCGTAGCAGTAGAAGTACGCCAACGGTATTGTATAGGAATTTCAACTTGATTTGTAATCAACCTATTGCGATCTATATCGCCTATATTTTCGATAATATCAAATGCGGTACTGCCATTTACCGTTTCCCCTATAAACAAGTTTGTGTTGTAGGCACTACGCGAAAGACCCAACCCTATTCCTATGGCTTTGTTACGTCTTTTATTAAAAGGCATATCTCTTATAAAACCAGCGTGTATGCCGCCTGAGAAACCATTTTGCGAAAAGGCAGCAGGCTCGTTATTAGTTAAATTAAATGAGAGTGAGACGTAGAACTGGTCTTCTCTATAAAGAGAGTCTACCACTTTAGGAATCGCGTTTGAAGGCTTTTCCTTGCGGTTTTGACCAGAAGTGATGCCCGTAACAAACATAAAGATGGCGCAAAGTATAATTCTCATAAAACAAAGATACACTAGAAAGAGAAACATAAAAAAAGCCGTCTTGTTTAAGACGGCTTTTTATAAAAATTATACTACTAACGATTCAAGTTCATCATAGGGTCACCCTTACGAGCGGTATAATTTACTTTTAAAGCATTTGCACGACGCAATTGCTCTTTAACGTCAGTAAGCACACCCACCGTAGCCTCGCCATCCACTTTTAGGGAAACCATCATTTGGAGTTGAAGATTCTCAGCCATGGCATTGCGTTTTGTATTCACATAATCGTAAACGCGCTCAGCGGGAGATATTTTGTCGCCTAGCTGTATAACGGCACTCTCGCCAAATTGTTTCTGATACGCTGCAGTAGGCTGCCCCACATAAATATAGACAAGCATATTCTTATCTTCCAGCTTCTCAATTTGATTTGCTAGTGGTAAGCTATTCTCCACGCTTAACTCATCTTCACGCATTACCGTTGCAACCATGAAAAAGAACAACAACATGAATACAATGTCTGGTAATGATGCTGTGGAGATTGCAGGAACCTCGCCACCTTTCTTTTTTGAAAATTTAGACATAATGTTTGTTAGTTTTTTACAGGCTCACCCTCTGATAAGTTTCTAGGGTAAAGGTCTGCTATTTTAGCGATTTTATCTTGAAGCTCAAAATACTCCGGTTGCTCCCGGTCTTCTTTTGGCCAGTCTGATAGTCTTCGTACCATAGAGGTATATGCCTCCCCGTAACGAGATTGTGATTCACGATCTCTTAAAACATTGTACGCCTTAACAAGCTCGTTCATCACAGTTGCATACATATTATACGTGGCAAGTCTATCATTAAAAAGCGATATGACCGCTTTTTTAGGATTGTCAGACGACAAAGGATCACGGTCACCCTGACAGTAACTACAAGCATTACCTGGTTCTGTACCACCGCCGTTGTCTAGAAAATCTTGCGCTGCAAGGCTCAAGTCTTTTATGTCCATAACATCCTCCTGCACTAGAAGCTGGTTATCAGAATTCACAATTACTTGAAAAACATTCTTTTTCTTAACCTCAGGTGGAACAATGTCTGTTTGCTCAGGTGGCAACTTACTCGTTATACCACTGTCTACCTCGATGGTCGTTGTAACCAGAAAGAATATAAGTAGCAAGAACGCTATGTCTGCCATCGAGCCCGCATTTACTTCGGGAGCTGCTCTTTTAGCCATAATGTGTTATTTTTTTAGCGATTTAGAAACCCCAGCCCACACAACAGAGGCTACAGCAAGGAAACCTACTATGTAGAATGTTATAATAGATGCACCTATCACTTTAGATTCACCACTTGTTAGTGGGTCATCACCGGTATCTACAAGTATATTGAACAACGCAGCATCTTCACCATTAGAGAACGCATAAGACACACCCATTATTATAACCGCTAAACCTATAGCTATGCCTGCGCTTTTCAATTTCTCTGGGTTTCCTGATAAATTCTTCACCAAGAAAATCACTACGAGCGCCACCGCTATAAACATCGTAACGTAAGTAAGAATCATCATAGGGGAGATAGTAACGCTTTGCATTCCATTCTCGTTTGCTGCTATTGCATCGTCACCCACATACATGGTATAGATGAAAAACAACCCCGCCATGACACATAGCCCCAGCACAACATATTTTAGTACTTTATGTAAAACCATTTTATGGGTTTTTAAATGTTAAAACTATAATTTACCGTTCTTGTAATCTACAAGAATGTCTATAAGTGTGATAGATGCGTCTTCCATATCGTTAACGATAGCATCTATTTTTGCGATGATGTAGTTGTAAAATATTTGAAGGAAGATAGCTACTACCAGACCGAATACGGTAGTAAGAAGTGCTACTTTAATACCTGTTGCAACAAGTGTAGGGTCCATCGCTCCAGCTGCAGCGATACTGTCAAACGATTTAATCATCCCGATTACCGTACCCATGAAACCTAGCATAGGAGCAAGCGCGATAAATAAAGAAACCCAAGATACGTTTTTCTCAAGTTGTCCCATTTGTACGCCACCGTAAGCAACAACCGCTTTCTCTGCAGCCTCTATGCTTTCGTCTGCTCTATCAAGACCTTGATAGTAAATAGAAGCAACAGGTCCTTTTGTATTACGACAAACCTCTTTTGCAGCTTCTACTCCACCACTCTTAAGTGCAGCTTCTACATCGGCAGCAAGCTTTTTAGAGTTTGTAGTAGACAAGTTTAAGTAAATGATTCTTTCTATAGCGATTGCAAGACCTAAAATAAGACACAAAAGTACGATACCCATAAAGAAAGGTCCACCTTCTATAAAACGACGTTTTAGCTCTTGGTGAAAAGTAACGTCCTCTGTAGGAGCTGCGGCGTCAGCCTTTTCCTGTTGTGTTACTGCGCTGGCAGTGGTCATTGCAACTGTCGTTACAGCGGTAATTGAACTTGCAGTTGATGTTGTAGAAATTCCTAACATCATAACTACTGCCATGAACATAATTGAAAGTGATCGTGTCATTTGAAAATTGTTGATTATTTGATTTTTTTTCAGTTAAGGGGTAAAGATATAATTCTTTCGGCTAAAATAAAGCATATCACATTAAGCTATCGTTAAAAATTTTTATAAACCCAGTAAATCGACCTACTTCGTGTTATAAAAAACAAAGTTTGAAAAGCACAACATACTGGATTAAAACCTGTTGAATAAACAACAAGCAGCGCTATGATACTTTTATTTTAGTGGTCTCTTATTGCCATATGCTTTAAAAGATATCTATTTAACGACGAACCATTACCGTTATTATAAAGTTGAAGAGCTTTAAACCTCTTTTAGATTAGTAGCTATGTGAAAGCAAATGAGGATAGGATACCAAGCCTGCAAAAAAAAACCGCAGTAAACTAAAGGAATTCTTAAAAGATCGATAATGCGGTTTCTAAAAAGTGAAAAAAGTTTTTGCCGTAAGCGCTATTAAACCTTTTACAAAACGATATATCTCTTCTGAAGTTTCTACATTTTTAATGACCATATTTATATTTTAAGCAATGAACACCAGAAAATGTCAGTATTAATAAATGAACAGCCGGCAAAAATCGTGAAAGCTGCAATCGGTCATCGATGGAATGCGATTTTATAATTACTTTTTTATGATTGGCATTTGTTGTATGCCTGGTAGGTGCCTCCCTATACGTATCAAGCTACTCCCTAAAACAGTCACTTGACCTGTAGTAAAGTCTTCTTCACTTGCTTCAAAGATATTGTCCACATACTTTTGCGGGTTGCGATCTATGTAGGGAAACCAGGTGCTATGAATTTGGATCATAACGCGATGGCCCTCCTTAAAGGTATGCAGTACGTCTTGAAGTGGAAAATTTACCGTTTCTTGCATTCCTTCTTTAAAAGGCGCTGGCTCCGAAAAATCATTTCTAAAACGCCCTCTGAAAGTTTCGGCACGCACCAGTTGCTGGTAACCTGCCAGGGTAATGTGCTTAGGTGTTTGCTCGTCGTTTTCCATATCGTCTGGATAAACATCTATAAGTTTTACGATAAAATCTGCATCGGTGATACCATTTAGTATCACCTCTAGATTTGCTTGAATCTCCCCTGCGAGCTGCAGGTCGCTAGTGAGTACAGCTGTTTTAAAGGTAAGTACGTCGGGCCTGCGTGATGCGTGCCGCTGATCGTCTGTCATGTATGCCCGTGGTGTGAAGGTTACCGGCGTTATCTCACTTCTGAAAGGTACCGGTTTTGCTGGGTCACTTGTATAGGTAAATGACCTAGTGGGGTCGCCGCTTTTATTAACAAGAAGTTTCTCGTTTTTACCGAATCCGAGTGTTATTTCTTCTTGAACTGGCGGCCACTGCTTAAAAGTTTCCCATTTTTTTGCACCAGTGTCAAACATGTAAGCCTCTGGCAAGGTTTCTATTGCAGCGCCTTTAAGGTGGTGCTCAAAAAACGGTGTTTCTATATTGCGCTGGTAAAAGGTAGAAAGGCTGTCGCCATAATAAATATGGTTTACCATCTGGCTACCCGGTTCCCGCGACCAGTTACCGTGGCTCCATGGTCCCATGACAATGGTATTGCTTTTTATTTTAGGATTATTGCGCTCTAGGTTTTTATAAATAGTAAGCGGTCCATACAAATCTTCTGCATCAAACCAGCCGCCTACGGTCATTACTGCATGATTTACATTTTTAAGGTGCGGTATAATAGAGCGTTTTTGCCAGAACTCGTCATAATTAGGACGCGTCGCAATGTCCTTCCAAAAAAAGTTGTCTGGGAAAATAGTTTCAGTTACATTCTTAAGAGGCCCTATACGCATATTAAAGTCATACGAGTCTTTAAGATTACCCGCTTTGCGCATGGCATCCCATTTATCGTTATACCAGCTTGTTGTTGTAGGCTCCGTTTGATGGCCGAAAACAGGATAGGCCATTAAATAACTTTGCAAAGTCGCACCCATGTGACGGAAATCGTCAAAAAAGAAATCGGCTATAGGTGCTTGCGGCGAGGACGCTACCAGTGCGGGATGTGCCTCAGGTAATGCTGCTGCAGTATAAAAACCTGGGTACGATATGCCCCATTGCCCTACTTTACCATTATTATTGGGTATGTTTTTAAGAAGCCACGTAATGGTGTCGTAAGTGTCGGAACTCTCGTCTATATCTACTTTATTCTTGCGGTCATTACCTACTATGTGCGGGCGCATATTCTCAAAATCGCCCTCACTCATCCAGCGGCCGCGCACGTCTTGATACACAAAAATATACCCTTTTTCCATCAGGTATGCATTGGGACCTAGCCGGGCAGGGTAGTCGTCTTTACCATAAGGAGCAACGCTGTAACAGGTACGTTGCATGAGAATAGGCGTTTTCTTTGTCGCGTTCTTAGGTGTGTACACCGTAGTGTACAGCTTTATACCGTCACGCATGGCTACCTCGTACGATTTTTTAGTGAAGTTTTCTTTTACGTACGACGTAGTTTGTGCGGATTGCGCTTTCGCGAAAGCGGAACAAAGCACAAACAACAGTGCTACAATACTATTTTTCATATGGAAATTTCAAAGCTACTAAAATAGTGCCTATTTCCTTAAAAAAACCCAGTGCTCAAAACAAAGTTGCTTTTTTATGCTACCATTGTTTTAATGCTTTGGGTGGTATTGCATCGGTAATTCCAAAAAAAATAAACAGCCTTTGTTATTGCCGCAACTTTTTACCTGACTACCAGCAACAAGTAAACGAATCAACACAAAAAATGCCCAAATCTAACGATGAGGGCATTTGCCTATAAAGTAGATGCTCTTTACTGCACGATGAGTTTCTTAGTTGTAGTTCCTTCTTTAGTTATGATCTTAAGAAAATACATGCCTTTTGCGGCGCGGGACAAATCTAGTTTATGCCCAGCATGATCGACCCTATTTGTACGCATTATTTCTTTGCCACTTAAATCATAGACTATATAATCGAGCTGCTGCTCACCGGTCCAAACAAGCGTAAAGAGTCCAGTGGACGGATTGGGATAGACCTGAAACAGGTTATCAATACCTGCGCTACGGCTACTAAGTGTGCCTGTTATTACAAAATTATCAATTACGGCACCTTCTTTTGTAACGCTTTCATCTGTGTGCAATACAAATCTAAAAACTACAGTTCCAGGGTTATTTAATGAGGCTAAGGCAACCGTGTATTTTTTTAAAACGGTGTCAGCACCTGTCCATTGCGCCCCTATGCAATTGTAACAATTTGCACTGTTGGGTAACCTGCTTGAATTGTACCAATTGGGGGAAGCGGCATCTCCTAGCAAGAGCCACGTGGCCCCGCTATCCAAAGAATACTGCATATACATAATATCCCAATTAAGCTCTAAATCGTACCCCATATCAAATTCCAGTATAGGGTTTGATGCCGCGCTCAGGTCATAACAGCCAGAGTATAAGTAAGAAATGGTATTATTAGGATAAGCACCTGCGAGGTTTGTCGCATATACATTTGCACCAGCAGGCGCTTGATTAAGCAAGGTTCCCGTAGGAATACCACGCTGCCATACCGCGGCACCACCGTTTTCGTTTGTGGCAAGTAAACCGCGGTTTTCAAAACCGTAAACATCATTTACCGCACTGCTTTCGTTCTTAAGAATTCTTATAGAATCCCTATTGTTGCTTACAAAAGCGTCGTTTGCAATAGTCGTATTTACATTAACAATGCGGTCGCCAGAAAGCAGTGGCAGGTTATAAATGGGTATGACGGACTGCGCACCTGGGGCAATAGTTACTGCCACGTTTTGGGTCACAGGCGACGCTCCATCTATATCGTAAACCATAATCACGTTAGTTATGGAATTAACGCCCGTGTTTTTCACAACTACATTTATCGTTGTGTCACCACAAGCTAATGCTCCGGAACTAGTCTGTAAGCTAAGCAACTGGAGGTCATCACTAGGTGCGACCGAATTCAGCGCGCTTTGCCATATACCCCTACCATAAGTAGCTGCTGTAATGGTCTGGTCTTGTACGTTAATTTCTAGGTCCCGTATAGTTACATTAGGCAGGTTATTACCGAACCGCTCCCACTGTGCTAAAGCATCAGTATATCTATAAACGCCTACAGAGGTGCCCACAAAAAGCGCGTTGTCCGCACTTAATGGCAGGAATGCTAGCGTGTTTTTGCTGAGTGCGGGCAAATTACCCGTAATATTTGTAAAACTTATACCTGAATTTGTGCTGCGCAAGACACTCCCTGTACTAAAACTAGTGGCAACATAAACGGTAGCGTTATCGTTTGCATTTACTTCTATAGCGGTAATGCCTCTATTAAACGATGCTATCGGAGTAAACGTCACCCCTGCATCTATACTCCTATATAGCTGGCTGCCGTCGGCAGCGTAGATAATATTATCATTTGTCGGGTCTATTTTTAGGACATCTATATTACCTGGGAATGCGCTTGAAACCGGGACAAAAGCATTTCCTACAACCTTATAAAGCATTGAGTACCCTGCATAAATGGTTCCCTGACTGTTCACTTGTAGCGGTGTGATCCAGTTACCTGTTTCAGGGCCATTAATAGAACCTTGCAAACTATTACCTGCATTATTTGTTATATACAAACCACCACCGTTTTGAATAAAGCCATAACGCACATTTGCGTTGTTAGGGTCTATTGCTGCATCCATGCCGTCTGCCCCGTAGAAATTTTTCCACTGGTTGTTACTAAATGTTTGACCGCCGTTATCTTGCAAACCACCCATCATGTCGTTACTGGATTGTTTAGAGACGGCTATTCTATAAAATTGACCTATTTGGGCATCGGCAGTGAGGTCGGTATAAACGTTACTGTTAATAGTAGCTCTGTAAATACCGCCGTCTGAGGCCACAAAAAGGGTGTTTCCAAAAGCGCGTATCTGGTGAATATCAGCATGCGTGTATGATGCTTGTGATGGACTGCTCCAGCTATTTACTTTTGTGAAGGAAGAGCCGCCGTTCAGGGACTGCCATATATTTAAGCAACCAGTCCAAATTTTATCGGGGTCTGTAGTAGACACTTCCATAGCGAGGTCATAAAAACCCTGTCTGTTTTCTAAAATGTCGGTACCACTATCTCTTTTAATGAAACTGCTGCCACCGTTTGTAGAGCGGTATACCCCTAGCAAATCTGCACTTGCGTTAATCGCTAAAACATATACATACTGCGCGTTTGCAGGTGTTACTGCAATAACCATGCGCCCCGCATTTGTAGGTAACCCCGTAGAAACGACCGTAAATGAGTTCCCCGCATTTGTGCTTGTAAAAAAACCACCATCGGCTGTTAGGTATATGGTGTTGGGATCGTTAGGCTTGAGCTTTACGTCCTTAACATTACCATTAAAAGTAAGTGTTGTGTTTGCTCCCGCGTTTGTAGACTTGTAAAAGCCCTGGTTGGTGGCGATATACAGCTCATTTGCATTTGTAGGGTTGAGATAGATTTCAGTGATTTTTGCATTTGAACCAAAAAACGTGAGACCAGTCGTGTTAAAAGTTGCGCCGCCGTCTGTAGATTTGAGCATGCCTATGCTGGGTGCGTCGCCACCATCGTCGTCTCCTGTTCCTATATATATTATATTGCTATTATTAGGGTCTATTGCAATGGCACTTGCTCCTACCCGAGAGATAAAATCAGTAAGCGGTGTCCATGTTGCGCCAGCATCTATAGATTTAAGAACGCCGCCACCTGGTGCGCCTATATAATAGGTGTTCGGATTGCTGGGATCTACTGCTATCGCGTTTACGCGGCCTTGCCCGGTGGACCAGGAACCTGTTCCTACTACACCATAAGGCCCACTAGGAAACCAGTTTGAATCGTCTGCGTTTACTCCTTTGGGAACTAAATTACCAGCTAATATCGCGGTTAAATCGGCATTTGTTTGTAGCAAGCCGTCATCTTTTACAAACTGCTTTGCCGTTTCTACCCACCGCATAAAGGGTTTGTAACCGCTGCCTTTTGCATTTTTATCTATAGTGTCAAAATATGCGTTACCAGCAGCAACTATTTCTTGATACGTGGGTTCTGTGCCATTTTTTTCTAGTTGTAGCTGCTGCATCCATGGAGCATTAAGCGTGTTTTGCGCAAGCACCGTACCGGCGACACAAAGCATAAGGAGTACAAGTGTTTTTTTCATTAATTGGGTATAATAACTACATAATGTATAAGGATCGCGTCACGAAGTAACAGTTTCTTTAGTAAAGTCGCTCTAAGCAT